>Ga0058698_10001071_pt1 | contig 13057 bp, 18 predicted proteins | sample AgamicAsSfe_FD_67288 | JGI IMG/M metagenome (GOLD analysis project Ga0058698, IMG submission 67288) | Agave microbial communities from Guanajuato, Mexico - As.Sf.e | ecosystem: Host-associated > Plants > Phyllosphere > Phylloplane/Leaf | place: Guanajuato, Mexico | collected 2012-05-30
CACTCACCGTCACCAGTTCCAACACCGTGACGCTCCTCCCCCCTCCACCACAAACACCCTCTCCTACCGCTTGTCCCTGCTTCTGGCCCTGCCCCGGCAGATACGGAATCGGCGGGCTTGGCGCCAATCCCGGCGCTTGTGCTGTGAGTGTGGCTCCTGGCGGCGAGAACATGTTGCCGAGCTGGGATTCGGTCAGAGTCGTGCTATTGGAGGAGGGCGGGGTGGTGAGGGTGTTGTTGAGGGACGGGATGGGCGGAGAAGCGGATTGGGACGGGGAGACGGCGGTGAGGATGTTGGATGTGGTTGTTGAGGCAGGGGGTGAGGTGTTTGAGTTTGAAGGTGAGGATGCCGATGAGTTGTTACTGTAAGGAGATGGAGGGTCGGGGGGTCCTTGGTCGACAGCGGGATCGAGTAGGCGCAAGGCCGCGAACACTTGTTGCTGGTATGTGACTTGTGTGCCATCTCTCTTTCGGCGTAGCCGCGACGGTGCGCCAGTAGTACTATTGGCTTTGAGCACGCAGCTGTCCATGATGGTCCCATTTGTGAACACGGAGCCGATACAGGCACTGCTATTAGAAGTTGGGGGAACGTAAGAAGCGCATAAGGCGATACAGTCGGTGAAAGTGCCTGGGTAAGGCGAGTCTGTGACGAGATCGGTGCCGCTGATGGAGGCGTCACAATAGATACGGTAGGTCGTGCTGTCGGAGCCATTGCCGGTGAGGAAGATAGTGTGGCACTCGGCGGCACCGGTGGAAGTAGGGAGAGGAGTGGAAGTGTTGGAGGGAGTGCTCGTTGACGATGATGTCGATGATGTCGATATTCTCGGGGAAGTTGATGTTGCTTTAACCACGCTCGAGGTATCGATAGTTGAGGCAGAAATACTGCTGGAGGAGGTGATTATCCCATCACTCGTGCCCGCAGATGTGCTTCCTGATGTGCCCGCAGATGTGCTTGTGTTTGTGCTAGCGAGACTGCTTGTGAGACTGCTCGTTGACGATAGCGATCCACCAGATGAAATCGATGAGGTGCTTGTTACAGCTGACGTTGATGTGCTTGAAGCCGTAGCCGGAATGATCTGGTAAAGATTCATTCGGTTGGGCCCACCACAAGTCTGATCACTGTCTCCGGTGCAATTCGAGGCACAATCTGACGATAGGGCTGGACAAGCCTCCACGCCGACTGAATTATCTGCCCAACATTGAAACATATACTACATCTTGTCAGAACACAAGCTCATAATGCGTGAGACGGCCATGCTTACCTCGACTCCAAAGATACTGTATCCTTCATATGTAGCATTGCCGGCACAGTACTCAAGTGTCATGTCACCTGAAGCAACCTGGTTTTGCAATGTGCGGTTGTTGACGTCGTTGTCTGTCCAGCATCCCAAGTACGTGTAGGCTGACACTTTACTCGGTGTCGCGGTACTATAAGCAATTGCAGCAGAACTGCTCACTGTGCATGTCGGACCAGCAACTACTGGATTATATGGGAATGTCTTTGGTCCTGAGTAGCCACCACTGCCGCCACCACCAGCACCAGCAGGGGCAGCCGGATATGTAGGACAACTAACATCAGAAAGTCGAGTCGCAGGGATTAACGACGATACTGGCCCTCCCACAGTCATTGCTATCATGAGAGGTGCTGTATCCACAAGTGTGCCAGATTCGTTTTCCTCGCCTGCAGGAGTGACATCGTCATACGGAAAAGCGTATCCAATGCCGTCATACGTGTTCTCGTGCACAAACTTGCTGTAGTAATTATTAATGTCATTCGTGTAGTAAATGTCTGGCGATTGCTGTGGTTGGACATTGCCGCCCTGAATCAGAGGTCAGTTTAGTCTTGTTATCTGGCTACACCTGAGAACCCCACCGGAAGAAGGAAAGTCCCCCGATTGAATGCAGCACATAATATAGGGACGCTGATTCCAACAGCGTAGCTGTCATTAGTTTGAGCCTGGAAGGGCCCAGTAGAGCAAGAATAGATGTCTGATGCACTTGGTCTCGAAAAGTTCCGATTGTATCCAGTAGGACCAATACATGTAAGATTGCTCTGTATCACAGTACAATTACCTAAGAAGACGCTATATGCATCAAGAAGCTGCAGAGTGTTCATTGTATAGTAGTCGTAAACCTCATCGACGTACTTTGCCCAGAAAGTGTCAAAATTTGAAGAGCCTACATCACCAGGTGATACAGCACGAATAGGGTTTCCAGCACTGTCAACGATACAGGTTGAGTTCCAGGGAGCAGCTGGAATGGAGCTGTTACTAGGTGGCAGAGCATGGATCGAAGAGCATATCTCCGAAACTGCGTCAGGCTGTAAACCTGGAACCTGTAACGCTCCAAACTCGCAACCATAGAGAGTGAAGCCAATAGGAAGGCCGGCAAAATCGACTTCACTGATGTCGACATATGCAATCGTTCCCGTTGTGATATTCCCAGTCATTGTAGGACCATATGATAGCTCCATGTAGCCCCAATTGATGTTATACGTGGCATCCGTGGCGATTATTCCTGCAGTTGGTTGTTGGATGGCCGGCCTGCCATTGCCATCAGGCACAGCACCGAATGTGAGACCCGCGCCATCTGCAAAGAAGACTCTGGCAGACCCGACATATCCGGGAAGTGGTATATTGATGGTGTTGCCCATGGTGGGAAGAGGTATCGCGACGAAATTTCCAATGGCATAACCTGTGCTACCCTTTGTCACCGTTGGAAAGTACCAGGTGCTGTTCGGGAGGAGCATAACGACGTTTCCCGTCACAAGATCAATTCCAGTCACCCACATGTGCATGTTGCCGCTGTCGAAGTTGTTGTACACCGTAAAGTTGATATATTGTGGTGATGAAGCATTGTAGAGATATCTGCTGTAGGTCGGGATGATTGCAGTTTCTGGAGCTGTCGAATAGAGAATGTTGCCACTGTAAGCGCCCGGGATTCGCGCTTCGGCAAAGGTGAGTATCAAGCTGAGAAAACATAGTAGTGTTCGAGACATGATGTGCTGATATTTGCAGACGATGAGCAAGATGGGATACGGTTCTCGGTGGGAGCTTTGGCGATCGGAATTACGAGTGTGAGGTATACATGAGATGCTATGAGTGAGGAATGTGAAGCGCTGTTATCAGCAGTAAATGAGTGACTGAGGCAGATGCTTGCCAGTCGTGACTCCAGAAGTACGATATCTGTACCACAAGGCACACAAAGTGCTGGACTTTTTCGGAAAGGCATATTATCACTTCAAGATTCGCAAGGTACGTGTTACACATATGCATTCCTCAGGTATCTCGGCAGACGCGAAAAGCATGGAATTCATCTCGGCGGTCGGGCTCTTGTCCACCAATCGTCGCCACAAAGACCTCGAGCTCACATGGCATGAATCAGAATCGAGAATGGAAGAGGCGACCATGTGATATACATATTGAGAGAGGTGCTTTGTGTTCAGGGGAAGAGAGTGAGGATTGTCTGTAAGGATGAGTGAGTGAGGCTGCGAGGAGCCGGATGAGGTGAAGTCAGAATCTGTCACGTGACCGTGCGAAACACGCGGGTGCAGGAATCGACGATCCCCAACCACCTCTCGACTTCTTATGAGCGCGACGACGTGTCACCGTGCATCCTCTGCGCAGTGCATTGCAGTGCCACCGTTCTCCCTGAAGTGTCGCTTTTATAGACGTGTCATAGCTGTTCAAGAATCGTCCTCGTCTGCTTTCATCGTTGCCAACTTTCCATCAATTCATCTCTTAGAGTGATACTTCCTCCATCTCCCATCTTCATCTCCATCTCGATCAGAATGCCACACGTTCCACGCACACCAGAATCTCTACTCTCCCGTGCAGACTCGAAGAACCCCCTCACCACATGCCGCGGCCTCACTAGCAACGGTCGACCATGTAGACGTGCACTGGCGGCCGCATCATCCAATCCTTCCTCACCTCTTTCGACTCCTTCAAAAACTCGATCTTCAGCACCTGATCACATTGTGAACGGCGTGATTACTGTCGCCCACACTGATGGCACCGGTCATGGTGTGACAGCTGCCTTCTTCTGCTGGCAACATCGAGACCAAGCTGCGTCAACACTGCATGTAAAGAAAGAGGATGTGGTTGAGCTACACAATCGTAGCAGTCTTGACACGCTTGTTGAGAGATTTGGTGTACTAGATGTGAATGATGAGCAGATCATCGAGAAAATACAAAAGGCACGAACGAGGCATCCTAAGAGAGACGAGCGACCAAGACCTGCACATATCGAACATGAAAAAGCACATCAGAGGGTACCACAACAGCATGAGCACTACAACCGTCCTGCACCCAGACCAAGCTTTTGGTCCATATTCTGCTGTTTCTCACCATCGTCCCTCGACTATGATACTTACGATGAGCCGGGATACCAGCCTACTCGCCGACCCTCCAGCTACACACGCCAACCGGAGATGACCACAAAACGACCATCCTACGACTACCACGCTGTAACACGCCCTCCTCCTTCCGCGTCCTCCTGGCCACCTCAGAGAACCAAGGCGACGCCAGCCTCACCCCAACGCGCCTACCCACCTCCACCTCCCTCCCTCGACTTCTCCAACCCAGCCTCGCTCATCCCAACTCACCTCCCTTCCTCAACGCAGTCCCAGCTCCTTGCCCAAATCATCAAGCCCCTGTCCACTGCCGACGAAGCAGGCTACATTTACGTCTTCCAGCTCGACGCCACTTCCTCCCCTGGTGCATCGCCGACAAAGCCAGCCTCGCCGTCATCCTCTGACAGCAGCAATCTCCTCATCAAGATCGGACGCACGAATAATGTCCATCGCCGTCTTGCTTCGTGGACGCGGCAGTGCGGGCATGATCTCAGTCTGCTGCGGTTTTATCCTTATGTCTCATCTTCGTCTTCTGCTTCTCCATCCACGCAGACTTCAGCTTCATCGACCACGCCAAGGACACTGCCGTATTCGCACCGAGTGGAGCGGCTGATCCATATCGAGCTGGCGGCGCAGCGCGTCAAGCAGGAGAAATGTGGGAAGTGTGGAAAGGAGCATCGGGAATGGTTCGAGATTGAGGCGAGTCGAGATGGGATCAAAAGCATGGATGAGGTGGTGAGGAAGTGGGTCGCGTGGGGGGAGTGGATGGGCGAGAGGGCTGGCGAGTGAGAACTGAAGAGGAGGGTGTTGGGGTGCGAATAGCAAAGGAACAATCATGCCAACGACACAGATAGTAAGGTAGACATATTATAACATCCGAATTACTAGCCCTTGCCACTTCCTGACCCTCCTTGTGAGCTCAAAGCCCGAACTTAGCATATCTGTTGCAGTTCGGCATGGTCAACACAGGCATGCAACAGCAGCGGAAAGATGCATACCACGGCCTGTTCGGCAAACTCGTGAGCTGGTCCCAACAAGCCATGTGCCGGAGCGTGGAACAAGGAACCTACAGTGCGCTGTACGCAAGCGACGAGCCCTGAGGTGGAGGAGAAGGGTTGAAATGGCTACTACCTTCAAGATGTGGCCAGCCCGGGCAAGGAGACGGCGCGGGTGATTGATAAGTTTCTAGGCGTGGTACTGTGAGTTGAGTCACCGATTGATCAAGCAGATTATTGGGGAGGAGGCGATAGTGAGCTGGGATGCTTGAGACGGTGGGTTGCGGGTTGCGGGTTGCGGGTTGCGGGTGAGGAAAGATGAGGTGGATAAATGATTGATGATAATGAATGTGGTGATGGGACTGGCTTACTGATGAGATCGGGCTGATGAAAGCTTAATCGAGTTGATATTCCTCGTTCGAGACACAAGCACCCTCATGTTCCTCGATTACTAATATAAGTTGGATTCGCAATGTATGTTGCAGTGTGGAGGAGATGCATTTATTAATACGTAGCCAGAGAACGTGTCCCGTAACTACCATTAACGCTGCCAGTGAATCTAGAAAGTCTGAAAGCGCAGCAAAATCACCTGAACGCCATTGTAGTCCGCAGTCCAATCTCAAATGATCCATCAAGTCATGAGCACCAGGACCATTAAGTCATCAAGTCCATTTTCCATCAAGCCATCATCGTCGTCAGAATCAAAGCTTTTCGCGACCGGCCGCGTTGAGCTCCGCGATGCGAGCGACGTACTTCTCTGCTTGCTTCGTCAAGACTTCGAGACTGCTGCTCTCCCACTTCCAAAGCAAGCCATCAATGTTGTCAAACAACACTGGCGCATACATCCTGCCACCGTGCGTTTGAGACTGCTTGCGGACTGTCTCCTTCTCAACCTCTGTGCAATGAGCCATATACACCTCGTTGCGAGCGGCGCAAATGATGACCTCCGAATTGTGTCTGTCGACCTCGCTTTGGACTGAATGCTCATGCTGCCACAGCCAGCCTGCGATGATGTCGACAGTGTTGATGTCGAGGTCGTAGTCGACGATGCTAGGACTGACTTGCTGGCCACGTTGATCTCTCGTGATGAATTTGGGAAGCAGCGAGGCTTTGGCGATGGTGACGGAGACAGGAGCACCCCTACTGCGAGCAATTGATTGATGCTCTGGTGGAGCTTCCTGCTGTCTGGCCGAGGTTGAGCTTTGGCTGTTGAGCTTGACGCGCTTGGCCTTAGGAAGAGGCGCGTCCTCGCGCATAATGCCAGCTTCGAAGTTGTACGAGCCACCGACGTTCGGCTTGGGATTGCCAATATCATACGGCAGGAGACGCACCAAGCATCTAAGCTCCATGGCAAAGGGGCGAAGGTTCTTCATGTTCCAGTGACGGACTTGTCGTGGCAATTGGTTGGTATTGGAGCGGTTGTGCCACTTGATGACGAAGGCGGCATCAGGAGCCAATCCCCGCGGGTGAGGCCTTCGAGCTTGTCACTGGTGCCAAAGTGCTTCGTCCAAGCCTCGGTGTGCATGAAATTGCGGAGGAACTGCTCACTCTCTTGCTGTGTTGGCTCGGGTTCGTTGTCAACGATCTCTGTTTGGCGACAAGGGCGGGGTTCCATGCTCCAACAATCGTCACACATGCAGAGGGGCTTCTCGCCGACTTTGACAGCAGGAGACGTTGGGCTGGGCTTGTCGTCGACGACATCTGCGTGATGATAGGTATGGAATGCTCCTTCGACAGGATTGTCATGGGCTGCGAGGGACTCCTGTTCGACTTCGACTGGATGTGGAATCGGCTTGGGTTTGTAGTCGACGACATCTGCCTGATGATCGGTATGGAGTGCTCCTTCGACAGGATTGTCACGGTCGGAGAGGAGCTCCTGCTCGACTTTGACTGGAGGTGGGGCTGGTTCGGACCTGGCTTTGTGCTGGAAATGAACGAATGAGAAAGAGGTGAGTGCCATATGGTACGAAGTGACTGATTCTGAGATTTGTGAAATTGGTGAGGGGGTGACAACAAAGACGAATGTAAAGATGGAAGTAAGGAGGACTGTGGGGATCCAAAGAGAGAAGAGAGTGCCTCGAGGTAATGTGGTTCTGTGAAACTGAGGTGTGTGAAGCAATGAACAAAGGAAAGATGAAAGCAGGTATAAAAAGTGCGGATAGGCGCCTTCATATAGACGATGCAAACATGCACAACAAAGTTTGCTTGATGACCAGTGACGACAGATCTGGCGACGAAAGATCTATAGAGCTAGGCCCGTGCGATATGCAATAAGAGCGAACAAAGATGGCTCTAGCCTGGATTAGCCCCATAAAGCCAGCATTGTCAGATCTATTCTATAAGCTCTTTGACACACTTTATCCTGCGTTGCGTTCTCGACTGCGCTGTCAAGCTTATTAACCATGAACGACATCTTAAATGTCTCGTGTTTCATAACATCCAGGTCCGTGCTTCAAGAGCACAACAATAACCTGAGTCATGAATGGGATTCAGCACTGACTCACTTTGCGTAGAACCACGACCTCAGGTTTCATCTCGATCTCGATCTCTGGAGCCGAGCGGTCCTTGATGTCAGAGTGAATCTCGCTCTAATTGTGTCGCCACGTTCTCGTTGGATGGCATGACCAACAGCTCGTGATGCAGGTAGTCTGCTTCCGTCCAGTCCTCATTCACGCGGAGAAACTCTGTCTTCATCCTCTTATTGTTCTGCTCATGACGATATTGTAACTCCTCCTTGGTCACCTTTGGCGCACTCCTGCTGCTTTGCCTGGAGATCGCAATAACGGTGCGAGACTCCGCCTTTCGCTTCATGGAGCGAGCTTGAGACATGGTTGCTGGACGGTCGTCACAGTGGGCGATATGAAGTGGGAGGTAGCTTAACAAACTGGCAATGCGAGCCTGGTCAGATTGGGAATTGCTGAAGAATTAGGTACATATTATTAGTGGCTGAGACGCAAGAAAAAGAGCATAACATCGGCTGCACAAAATACCTTTTCTACTCCTCTACACTGTCGGCTCGAGCATTCTACAGTGTGATGCCCTAGTGCAGAGGCTCTTCACATCAGTTCTCCCAGCGTGAGTAGCGTGAAAAGCCGTCGGAATTCTGCTGCTTCTCGATGGCTACGGCACTCTCCACGGTCAATCTCAGCTGGTTCATAGAGACTGCATCTTGTGTTGACCAATATTCGACAACAGTAAGGTCTGGTCATGTAAGACTCCAATACAGCTGGGGTGAAGAGTGCCGTCACCTGATATATGCCAGGCATTCGGGAATATTTCATTTCCATTTCCAGAGTCCAGAAGTCCCATCGTAGGAGACACTGACGTCGAATGATTATGACGAGTGCGCTTTAGAGTGTTGATATGCCATGCTTCAGCTGGCTAGCTCGCACAAAGCAGCCATCAATGGTTGCTGACTGCTATACGAAACAAAGTGAAGCATCGGATCGATTATTGCAAACAATTGTGATCAGGATGAAGAAGGGGTATTCGATTCAAGGATGTACCGTAGGCGCCAAATTCACCGATTAGCATTTACCTCAAGCTCTTTCCTGACCTTAGATCAGGTCGTGCTTCACAAACTCATTGTACAAGGCTTTTCCTAAGCTTGCCGGGCTTCGCTCGACGATGACACCAGCGGCCTCAAGTGCCGAGATCTTCGAGTGTGCATCACCCTTTCCACCACTGACAATAGCACCAGCGTGACCCATTCTCCTTCCCGGCGGTGCCGAAATACCAGCAATGAAACTGACCACAGGCTTGTTTGATGTGTTGTACTGCTTCAAGAAGTCCGCCGCTTCTTCCTCGGCACTGCCACCGATTTCTCCAATCATGATGATTCCTTCAGTCTCCTTGTCCTTGAGGAAGACATCCAAGCAGTCGATGAAGTTGGAGCCGCTGAATGGATCTCCTCCGATGCCGACGACGAGAGATTGACCAAGACCTGCTTGTGTGGTCTGGTTGACAGCTTCGTAGGTGAGTGTGCCAGAACGCGACACAATCCCGACCCGACCGCGCTTGTGGATAAAACCGGGCATGATACCGATCTTGCATTGACCGGGAGCGATGAGACCAGGGCAATTGGGACCGACGAGACGGGTTTTCGACTGTGTCTTGAGGATATCTGTAATGCGGACCATATCTAAGGAGCTATCAGGCATGTCCAGAGTGCTGTTGAAATAGATCTTTCTTACCGTGCTGGGGAATACCTTCTGTGATACTGCGGACTCTGTCAGCTGTGAGTCGTAGAATGAGCCGCGCTATTCTTTCTTACCACACAACGAGAGGAATCTCTGCTTGGATAGCCTCTTCAATACCAGCAGCTGCAACTGGTGGCCTGCCAATGTTTAGCTTTTATGCCAAGCTTCTCCCTGGCTACGGATTCGTACGGTACGAAGATGGCTGATGCGTTTGCTCCCGTCGCTTTTACAGCTTCTGCTACCGAAGCAAAGACTGGCTTCCCTAGATGTGTCTCGCCTGCCTTCTTCGGGTTTGTCCCTCCAACAACGTTCGTGCCTACGAAGTATCAGAGGAAAGTACGTGGAATCGACCTCGCAAATGGACTGACCGTAGTCAATGGCACCTTGCGCATGGAAGCTGTTCATCTGTCAGTCCTCCTCTTTGTAGAGCACTTCATACCGCGTCATACCTTCCCTGCTTTCCAGTGAAACCCTGAAAGATGACTTTTGTGTCTCCATTGATTCTGAGGTTGCCGTTCGTGGACGCATAACCAGAGGTTGCATACCCGCGACGCGATAGCTGCCGCGCCGCTGCGCCGGCACTTTGTCTGACTGATTGCATGATCGGACGGTATAGGAATGAGAGGAATGTCGCAACAGAAGCAGCTTGTTCAAGGCTTCAAGCTTGTGCAGATCCCAAGGACACCCGACCCTTGCCGACCTCGTAGGGCCGCCGATAACTACCTGGAGCTACTACCGAGAAAAACTCGGCCCGTGAACATCGACCACATTTCCGCGATTGTGTAAAATTGTTCTTTGACATGGCACTTCTCGCGAAAGCCATGTCTGTCGTGGAGCCACTCGCCACAGAGCAGGAAGTGGAAGATCTCTCTGATGAGCAGATCGAGCAGCTTCTGCAGCAGGCGACAGTACGTCTCCGGGAACAGCAAGCGATTAAACTAGAATCCCGCTACACCCCTGCGATTCCTGCTGCTAGCAAGCTCATGGTACCGACTCTAGCCAAGCCATACGTTCAGACCACTGGCGACATTGCCAAAGCAGATACCAGCAGATTGGTAGATGAACAGCATCGCCAGCTAGCCGACGGCGCCATCAGAAAGGTCGAGGATCCAGTACTCGTCAAGCAGAAGAACTTGGAGGTAAGCCATATTGAATATCCAGAAAAACACATACTTTGCCAATGAGGAAAACTTTCCCAAAGTTTTTCATTCTTGACGCGGAATCCCGGGCACCGTCTTGGTGTCCGTCTGCACTCTCTGAGAGCATTTATTCATAGTTACTCTGAGGCACTACAATCACGTTGCACTGTGTTCACCAATTGGTTCTTCAAGACCAACTAGCTGACATGTTTCTGCCATATAGACCAAAAAGGCCACCGCCGGCGCCTCCTGGTACAACCTCCCAGCAACAAACCTGACACCCGAGCTCAAACGTGACCTCCAACTCCTCAAAATGCGCAATGTCCTTGACCCGCACCGACACTACAAGAAGGACTCCTCCAAAGGTGCTGCACCTGCTTTCTCGCACGTCGGCACACTAGTCGAAGGTCCGACTGATTGCTTCTCCGGCCGCCTGACGAACCGCGAGAGGAAGCGGACCTTGGTCGAGGAGATTATGGATGGCGAGAGGGAATCGGGCAGGATGAAGAGGAAGTATGGCGAGATCCAGGATGCGAAGAGGAGTGGCAAGAAAGGAGACTGGAAGAAGAAGGTCGAGAAAAAGTACGGCTCTGGGAAAATGAAGAGATGAAGAGTTGGTGCAGTTGTCCCAGTGGCAACACTTCTTCATCATCATCATTTCGGTCTCGCAGCATGTATCCAAGCTGAGCAGCGAATGTGGCTGTACGCATCAGTGGTATTTGAGGAACAAGACGCAGACACGCTCGACCTTACTTGGCTACAATGCCCTCACAAGCGCCATACAGGCACGCAAGGCTGGAAACAAGCGTGGTTCTTCACAGCGCGAGTCTACACACTACCGCGTCCAGGAGGCCACCAGGGACCATCAGGCACATCGAGGTTCACGCAGAGAGAGGCCAGGTCGATGTAGTCAACGCAGAAGTCAGGGATGGCCACGAAGAGGGTCACGAAGGAGTCTGGAGGAGGGGTGCAGAACAGGATCAGCGACAGAGTCTATCTTTTATCGAGAGGAAAAGAGTGCGAAGGGATCTGGCTGCCGTGAATCAGGCAGACTGATGGCTAGGCTCTTGTGAATATGGAGAGGTGAAATATGGCGTGGTATGTGTATATGTAGAAGATCGAACGAGACTGTGAATATATACTTGCAGACTCTCGTACTCTCGTACCCAAAGTTGAAGGGCTTGCTTCCCTACTTTCTTGACCTTTGCCACACAGCAGAGTAACTCTCTTCGCAACACTGCGGTGCCCCCAGAAGCTGCTCAGATGTCTCTTCCAAGCATCAAATGGTTGAAAGCAAATCGCGGAAAAGCAAAAGAGCAAAAGAACAAAAGAGAGGTCGACATACAACAGCTGAAATTCGCTGGTGGTCACCCACCCAACTACTACGCAGCCGGTAAATTGCTTAAGTACGCCAGAGCGGACGGGATGGCCTGTTTTCAATTTCCTGTGGTCGTATGTGGTGAAAAGTGTCCCAGATTGGTATATGAAGCATGTCTGAGCAGACGTAAGAGGAGGTGGTAAGGTATAAGGAGAAAGAGCAACCGAAGCCGCGAACACGAATGTATCTCAGCACGGAGGGGGGAGGATAGTAGTGCTGTTATAGCCTATGGCGCGATTTCAATGTTGTGACTTTGACCACAACGAGAAGTGCCACGTATATGCAGTGTAGGCAGCTAGCATTCGTGGCGCAAGAGCATAGGGTACTCTGAGTATGCAAACGAACAGGTAGTAGAGATGAAACTGTACCATATTAAGTATCACGATCGTCGAGTATGAGCTTGCTTTCGCCACACACAATTCTCTGGCCGTGGTTGAAATTCAGGCAAGGCAACATCCTTCCAGATGGCGTGGATGTCAAATGATTTCATTGTGAGTATGGACATGCGCCGACAGTTCTTCTTGCTCCCTTTCCTCCGTACTTCTCACGACCCAGCATCTTCCACTCATGCACCACGCGGCTTTGCTTGTGGCGTCCAGGCCGCGATCTTTGGCTTTGCACTATACGGTACCATCTGTCAGTTCGAAGATCCTGCATCCATCGCAAAGCTCGTTGAGCAAAACATACGTGCTGAAGGCGCGGTAATTGCTTCTCGTGAAAGTCAAGTTCGGTCGGTGATATGGTACCTCCCATGAGCGGACCATTGTCTGCAGGAGCTTGTCTTTTGTGGGTGGGTCGTGCACCATGTATCCCAGCCAGCAGTGCCTGGTCCTATGTCAGTCGCGGAGTTTCCCCAAGCTGCCACATCCTCGCGATCCAGCACAGCTGTGGTGTTGTACTCTTAACTTACCAGCCGGGCTCAATGTGTGAAGCGTCAAACTCGTGGTCCTTGTAGTCTACCCATCGTGTTCGCACTGTCCAAGCAAGTCTTAG
>Ga0058698_10001074_pt1 | contig 13021 bp, 14 predicted proteins | sample AgamicAsSfe_FD_67288 | JGI IMG/M metagenome (GOLD analysis project Ga0058698, IMG submission 67288) | Agave microbial communities from Guanajuato, Mexico - As.Sf.e | ecosystem: Host-associated > Plants > Phyllosphere > Phylloplane/Leaf | place: Guanajuato, Mexico | collected 2012-05-30
GGGTGCGCCGCAAAGCCTGTGGACGACGTCACGTAGGCTGGGAGCTCTGGATTTGAGGGCGCAGGCGCAGCATTTGTGGAAGAAGGCGGTAACGTGGAAGGAATAGATGCATAGTTGTGCGGGAGAGTTGGCGGCTTCGGCAGATCAATGAATGGGTTGACGCTCAGTGGTGTTTGCTGAAGCAGCGGGTGTGGTCCTGTGATGTGGTGAGCAAGTTGCGCATACAGCTGCCATTGATTCACAGATTCTTACTGTCGTCGTGCATCTTTGAGTTGCGCTCGCGGCTGGGTCTGCTGATTCGAGCTATCGCGATGTTGCCAGCCTCCCTCCGCTGGAGGTATGCGTCGGCGTTTGGGTGTGGCTGTGCTGGGTGGTTGCCTCAGGCATGTTGGTCTCATATAGTAAGGAGAATGACCAGCAATATGATGAGGACGAAGATCAAGACGCCAATACAGCAGCTCGACCAAGTATCTAGAGTGATCTTGTTAGCGAGAAATTCACCATTCAAGTCCAAGACCGCGCGCTTACCCTCGTTCTGCCTGATCACAAAGTTGATCTTCTTCATACCCGTCTGCAGCTTTCCACCAACTCTTTCTGTAATATTGTCCACGTCGTCCAGCATGTCTGCTTGCTCTTCCAGCTCTCTGCCCATGGTGTCTGCTTGCATGCGTAGATTGCCCACAGTCTGGAAGACACCATCAAGCGCCTCATCTTGATCACGCATCATCTCCATCTGCCGCTGCTCTTGAAATTGTCCGTACTCGTCATCGTCCTCATCGCCCTCTGCAGCTCCAAACGAGTCTGGATGTGCGAGGGGAGCCTTGCTGACCGTCTGGTTCAGCTGCTGGTGCATGTCCTCGATCTCCGCTCCAATGTCTTGCACGAGCCTGCGTCGTCGCGACACCTCGTCAATGTCGATTCCATACTTGTAAGGATCTCCTTCGACAGCCTTCACGCTGTCAATCAAGTCTTGCAGGTCGGTGGATAGGTCGGTAAGGTTGGATTCGAGCTCCTCGCGCGCTTCGACGAGCTGAGGATTCGAGGGCGACGCGGCGGATGAGCGGATTCGTATATAAGATGTGAAGAGCGGCCGCGTAGTATCCAAAAGGGAGAGCACATCGGCCTGGACCTGTAGAAAGGGATCGTCTGACATGGTAGGCAATCGGGGGTGTTTGCGACTTGGGCTGGCTGACTTTGTCGTGTACGAGAAGAAGCTAGAAAGACTGCTAGGATCTGATGGACACCTGACGGCACTATACGCAGGCTTCCATGGAACAACGCGTGATTGTGGTACAATGTTATGAATCGTGTGGAGCGTAGAGTGCAAGCCGCATCTTCAATGGAAGTCTATGGCCGGCGAGAGCGTTTGTGGCGGTGCACTGAGGAGCGTTGCGTTGCATGAATGCATCGCGGCGACTCGAATTGTTTAACAACATCAACCAGGTACAGCAGTGAACAACATCGTGTACAATGTCAAAAAACACGACTCCACCACCGCATTACTTGATTCACACCGCTTCAGCCTTGATTCTATTCTACATGCTATGCCGAAACCTTGCATTCAAAGACAGCAATGTGCCTAGAGGCACCTATTGTTGGCGTAATCTTTAGCGACGAGTATATCCTCTTACGCCTGAAGGCAGATCGGTGACACTTCAGTACACCGGGCTCATCAAGACAATGAGGTTGTAAAGGTAATAGGCCTTCAGGGCAGGATATCACTATCATTGCGGCACATTGCCGAGTACCTGATGGCGTGATACTACGCCCCACAAGCTCTGATCACGACGACTGGGCAACATCTTTCCTTCGTACCTGCATGACTTGGTACCACTCTTTCTGATATCTTGAACGTTACAACTGGATCTATAGCATCAATCTACCTTTGCTCGCGAGCATGAGAGCTTTCCACGCGTTACAATGGGCAGCTTTCTTGGGCATTGGATCTTCATCAGGTGTTTCCGATAAGAAGCCCAACTTTCTGTTCATTCTCACCGACGACCAGGATCTACATATGCAAAGTATAGACTACATGCCATTGCTGAAGAAGCATTTATCTAGCCAGGGAACCACTTACGAGAAGCACTACTGCACCGTCTCCATTTGCTGCCCATCCCGCGTCAACATCTGGACTGGTCTTGCTGCACACAACAACAACGTTACAGATCTCAAGCCACCATATGGAGGCTACCCCAAATTTGTTCGGGAAGGTCTGAATGAGAACTGGCTTCCTGTATGGCTACAACAACTTGGATACAACACTTACTACACCGGCAAGCTCTTCAATTCTCACACGGTCGACAATTACGACGACCCTCCTGTGAACGGTTTCAATGGCTCCGACTTCCTTCTAGATCCGTAAGATAGCACTGATGTATTCAATCTTTTTACACTAACTGATCTGATCTAGCTTTACTTACGAGTACTATAACGCCACAATAACTCACAACGGCGAGCCGCCAGTGAGCTTCGAAGGTCAATACTCGCCTGATCTGATGTCCAAGTATGCTCTCGGGTACCTCGAAGATGCAGCGTCCCGCGATGAGCCCTTCTTCGTGACAGTCGCCCCGATTGCACCGCACTCCAACATGCGCCTACGAGAACCCAGGCAATTCGATCTTCCCGAATATGCTGAACGCCATGCTGGCCTGTTCTCTGACTACAAAATTCCACGAACGGAGAGCTTCAATCCTGACATACCAAGTGGCGTATCGTGGGTACGCGAGCTACCGAAGCTCAATCAAACACTGATCGATTACCATGACGAGTTCCAGCGCTCGAGGTTGCGAGCACTGCAGTCAGTGGACGAGATGATCGACAGTCTCGTCAACTCTTTGAAGGCCAAAGATCTGTTGGACAACACTTACATCATTTACACCACCGACAACGGCTTCCATATCTCTCAGCATCGTCTGCCGCCTGGCAAAGAATGCCCTTTCGAGGAAGACATCCACATTCCACTGATTATCCGCGGACCCGGTGTGCCAATCGGGGAGACTGCGAAGGTCGTCAGTTCTCACACCGACCTGACTCCCACAATTTTGAAGCTTGCTGGGAGTGATCGACCCGATCTCGACGGCTTCCCTATTCCTCTTGATGCTAAAGCATTGGCAGCACCTCAATCAGGCGAGCACGTCAACGTCGAATTCTGGGGCGAGGCCACTCTCGAGGGCAAATACGGCTCGCCTTTCGATGACCCCAAGATCACTTCTAACAACACGTACAAAGCATTGCGCCTCATCGGCGAGGACTACAACATCCTCTACACTGTCTGGTGTAGTGGCGAGAGAGAATTTTACGACGTCCAGCGCGATCCATCTCAGATGCACAACTACCACGACCCAAGCCATACACCCTCACAAATCCACTACGACTTGCTGGGAAGGTCCTTCAAGCACGTCACAAATCGATTGGACGCCCTGCTCATGGTGACGAAGTCTTGCAAAGGCTGGGAGTGTCACGAGCCATGGCGGGTACTACATCCAGATGGGTCCGTAACGACTCTTGCTGAAGCTCTGCACAAGAAGTTCGATGCTTTCTACGAAAGCCAGCCTCGCGTGAGCTTCTCGTCTTGTGTGAAGGGCCATGTCATTAGTGAGGAAGGACCTCAGGATGTGACGCCTTGGCAGAGTGGTGCACATGAGTCTTATGAAGGCAGTCTGATGGGCAAAGGTGCGCAAGGTCCGTTGCTTCCGGGTACTGCACGAAAGGCAAGCTTTGAGCGGAACGGCAGATGGAGCGATTGGACATAAATGCAGGCCGTGAACGTGTGAGCTTTTCTTGGCTGAGCTGGCAGTGTTATACAGACCATCTGACAGAAAATGCATTTGTAGGTCATCAGGAACCACTTCTGCACCAAGATACGGTGTGTTCTTGAGCCAGATCTGATGTCCCCAAGACTACTTGATGTTGTCGTCACCAACGCGCACTTGTATGGTGACCTCTTTGTCAGTAGATACATTCCCTCCATACACAGGCTCCATTTGCGTTCCATCTCAACTTTAGATCGCTGCCACAATTCATGTGCAAACATTACCTCGAGTCTCAAAGTATCCTTGGGGTAGCAAGAATGGAGCGGACTTAAGAACCTCCGACAAAATAAACTCCATGACCCCCACACGGCACATCTATGTCATCTCACGGAGACGATCTCCATCTACAACTAGTAACCTCGGCCAATGATCTTGGTATTATGGTGATACTTTCTGCCTTTGCCATGGCTGTTGTCTGTAGACCTTGGGAACAGTGTCCGGATGTACCGCACAATATTCACCACCATCCACAATGCCGCAACAATCGCCCTTCCAGATCGATATCCCACAGACTGATGTCCTGAGCTATGTGTTCCCTCAGAATAAAGAACCTTCCGATCAGCCGATATGGATCGATGCAGAAGACACCACGCGATCGCTATCGCCTCGACAGCTTCTTCAATGGGTGAAGAAATTGGGCGTCGGCCTTGACCGAATGGATATCAAACAGAATGAAGCTGTCTTGATGTACAGCAGCAACCACATATTCATTCCAGTCGCATACTTCGCAGTAGCTGGATCGGGGCGGATTTTCACCGGATGCAACCCAGCCTATGGAGTTGAAGAGACGGTATATCAGATTGAGAACACAAATGCAAAGATGATTCTGGTTGAACCACAGTTCTTGGACATCGTACTCGAAGCGGCAGCGAAAAGCAAGTTTCCGCTTGAGCGCATTTATCTCTTCGACGACAAGCCCTCTGAGCCTAAGCAAGGTATTCGGAGCTGGTTGACAATGATTGGATCCGAGAGTGAGAGCAAGAGCTGGCAATGGCATCGTATGAACCCAGAGGAATCCAAGACCCGTATAGCAGTGCTCAACTATTCCAGTGGCACCACAGGTCTCCCCAAAGGCGTCATGATCTCGCACCAGAATGTCATTGCCAACGTTGAGCAATCCTTATACATGCGACGACTTGAACAGCCTCCAGGCGATCCACCAGCGGAAAGGTGGCTGGGCTTCCTGCCTCTGTATCACGCCTATGGCCAACTGTGGTCGATTACAGCTGCTGCCATCAATCAGACTCCTTGCTACTACATGCGATCTTTCAACTACCCGAAATGGCTTTCGCACATCCAGAACCACCGTGTCACGCACATACAGACCGCACCACCGATCCTGGTCATGCTCGCCAAGCGAGAAGAGACGAAAGACTACAATTTGAGCTCCCTGGTCAATATCCTGTGCGGTGCGGCTCCTTTGTCCAAAGAACTACAAAACGAGGTCTCGGAGAGATTCAAGCTCAAAGTTGTGCAGACTTGGGGCATGACCGAAGTTACCTGTTCTTGCCTACACGTTCCAGGTGGCATGGACGATCGATCCGGTTCGGTCGGGTACATTGATCCGAACAGTGAGATGAAGCTTGTCGACGAAGATGGGAAAGAAGTGGGAGTGGGCGAGCGGGGTGAGATCTGTGTTCGAGGTCCAAACATTTGCCTGGGATATTGGAGGAATAAGAAAGCGACGGTCGAGACGTTCGATGACGATGGATTCCTCCGCACAGGCGATGTTGCCATACGCGACGACAAGGGCTGGTACTGGATAGTGGATCGAAAGAAAGAGCTCATCAAAGTCAAGGGCTTCCAGGTTGCGCCCGCAGAGCTTGAGGCAGTTTTACTCGAGAACGAGCATGTCGCAGATGCGGCCGTGGTCGCCTTGCAGGGAGATCACGAAGAGCTGCCGCGGGCTTATATCTCTTTGAAGGATGCCTCGAAGGGCAAGGTAGAAGAGAAAGACATCCAAGAATGGACGGCAACGAAAGTGGCAAAGCACAAGCGCCTGACGGGAGGTGTCAAGGTTCGTTGTATCCGAATCGCACTTGTAGGATCTCATGCTAACTCTGAGCAGTTCATCAGTGAGGTGCCAAAATCGCCGAGTGGCAAGATACAGCGAAAAGTCATCCGTGACTGGGCTGCCCAAGATTCCAAAAATCTTAACAAGCCAAAGGCGAAACTATAAGCTTGTATATACTGTACTTAACCAAAGATCGCAAATTACATCACATCGCTCAAGCCGATGGGTCTCCCGTACTTGGGTGGCTGGTAAAGCCTTGCATGCCGTGTCAGCCCTGGAATGTAGCTTATGCAACCACTTCCACACACTCATGCGTGTACCGAGGCTGGCACAGATTCCAGACGCACACCAGGTATAGCTGACCAGCCCACTAATGTAGAGTACCGGCCATCGCATTAGTAGTACATGATGTTAGCTTGGCTCCAAGATGGATTGGAAGACCGCTCGGATTTCCTTCGACCTGCCTTTGCAGTGAAGTACACGAATCACGAGAATGGGCAGAAAACTAATCAGACGAGTGCCGACCGAGAAAGACTGCAGCAAAAAATGGTCAAAGGGTCACATCACCATCATTATTTCCCAGCACTGCTTGCTCTACAGCTCGGGATATGTCATTGCAAGCACGGCGTATCTGATCCATGACGGGACCTTCACAAGGGATCTGCTACCAATAGCAGTTATTCTTGTGTTCGCAGTATGTCTCTAGTGTGTTATGCATCCAAGATTATAGCTAACTGTGGCAGGGTTGTGCATCACTCATCTGCGTCTGCATCTGCAACTTTACAGCATGGCGATCATCTCGACCCATTGGAAGAAGCTTCCTGACTTCGTCCGCATTCTTGGAAATGTTATCTAAGAACTCCATTCGGTTCGTGGCTACAGGCTGGATGGTCGCTTCAGGGCTTGTCATTGCCTTCACGGTTGCCAGAAATCCTTTGTGTCTTGTGTCAGCAAGAGCAAAGCTGTACTCGCCGGCGATCGACGTGGGCACCCAGTGTATAGTGCAACGTGCCGGTGTCGCAGCGACCCTCATGGCCATGTATGATTATTCCTGCCTCGCGCATATAGATGTTGTCGAGCTTTGCTGACTAGTACAGGCTTGTTTCCATCGGACTCGTCTTGCTCACTTGGAAGACAACTGATCCTTACCATGCCCATTTGCTCGGAATCACCAAGCCTCCGATCCTTCTCCCATTCATTCTGCCGTACAGCACAGGCGAACGTCGGATGTTCTCAGACATGTCCTTCAAATGTCGATCCACCTCCACGTTTTCATCCTACACGATCGCCGAGCCGGACGAGGACATCTTGTACAAGCTATATCCAACCAGGCCAGAGAAAGCATACGGCTTAGGAATATATGCCCCAAAGACTTCTACAGCGAACTTTTTGGCGCCGAGACCATCACTCAGGACAATCAGGAGTCACGCATCATTCGGACCGCCGCCGTCCAAATCTTCACCAGTGCCCCCATTACCGGTGTACGATCCGGAAAAATACAGGAACTTGCCAGCTATGCAGAAGATCACAGTTGCTCCAAAACGCATGTACACGCTGCGTAGGAAGAACAGTCGGCGACCGCTGCGCGTCATACAGTACGGCCCAACATCTGCAAATGACAAGCTGCATACACTCGACAGGAGTACCAACGGAGAATCTTTGTCAAGCATATACAGCAGGAGTGTCAGCGGGGACAGTCCTGATCCGTCAAGTCGGCCCGTCGTTCGGAAAGCTTCCAGTCAACTGCTGAGCGCATCTGCGGCGTTGACGATTGGCAGACACAACCCTCTCCATGACAATCAGCCTTCGACGAGGTCTGGTAAAGTAGACCGACCTAGGATGCAATCGAAACTACGAGAGGATCATACCAGCCAGACGATTGATCCCAGGATGAACCGCCCATCAAGGCTCCCGATAGTGAGAGCTGTGAGCACCTTCGGCAATGTGCGAGACTGGGAAACGGGCAAGGCATGTGATGCGAAGTCTGTACGCAAAGGTCGAGTAAGTACTTGGACTGAACGGTGTAACCTCCCGCCCCTTCCGGTGGAGAAAGCAAGAGATGGCCGGCAATGAGGACCGGATACATGCCAATCCAATCACAGGAGGTAGCTTCTCAGCAAATTGTTAAAACACAAAATGTCTACAAAGGACGAAAGTTTGACGTGATCACCCAATCCTGTTGAATTTGAAATGCTTTTCACTTTATCGCTATATTCATGCTGTGACGTATAGGTATGCAACCCTCCCTGAACAGTAATGCATTGTGTATCGCGTGCGCCTTCATTATAACCGCCTCAACTCGATACAAAAAATCAGTGAATGCTCTTCTCGTGTCGTTGACTCTCAGTGGCAAGTCCGTTCGTGAGCAAGCCCACAAAGCTCATTCTCTCCGACTGCGGTAGCCCAGGCAGCATCGCCACAATGCTCGGTCGATGTGACATGGTCATGACAGTTGAGCTCCTGGCCAAGGAAGGCGAGACTTGTGAAATTGGTGACGTCGTTTTTGAATCGCCGGGACAGAGCAGCTCGCCGATTTCGGTGGCTGTTTGGACCATTGGCAGGCGCATGCAGTGTGTTGGTATGTCTGTTTCATCGAGCAGGCAAGGGCAGAAGTGAGCCAAGAGAGGTTTGAGCGCGATGAGTGACGCGCAGATTATCCCGACGTTGACCTCGATAGCGGACCATGTTACAGCTTGAATACCTGATTCTATGTTCCAGTCAGTGACTATATCTACAATACTGTAATGCGCACAGGTACTCACTGACAAGTCTGCCTCTCTTCTCTAGGCAGTAGACAGTTACAAGTCGGACAACGCTGATGACACAAACGAAGAATCCGAGAAGGAACATGAGTACCAGGCACATCTTCTGCTTACGTGGAAGCCGAAGTTGTGTGATCGCAGGTAATGGCAGTATCAGGACAGCAAAGTCGATGCCAATGTTGATTCCAGCAGCAGACAACCAGTAGCTTCGTGGATCCATACATTCTCCGGTCAACTGAGGCTTCCACAGCTTTGCGACTGGTGTGCAAAGAAATGTACCGCCAAAGACGCTCCAACAGACGGCAGGGACTAGGAGCACCAGGAGCGCATAGCAGAAAAATCTTGTGACAGGACTGCTGAAGATGCGAAGGTACTGCGCAACGATAGAGGCCTTGGTGACGTTGACTGCCACCGCCCAGAGGTTGTTGTTGATGATCACCAACTTGGCCAGGTGTTGCGCATCTATCGATCGGCCACCTTGGTAGACCCCTAGGCCTTCATTCAATTCTGCACCGATGATGGCACACATGCACCATGCGAGTATCTAGAGCAGTGGTCAGCTTTGTAAAGGTATGTGGTGCAAACGCAATGAGCACTTACAATAGAAAGAAGGATTACGATGTCGTCTAGACCAAGGCAGCGAGCCAAGCAGCATCGCGTGTACCATCGAAGCGTGACGACGGTAGTAGCAAGTATTGTGCATGCTATTGCTGGGCCCAATGCTTGCCACCCGATTTCCTCGGCACCAAAGCTTGTTGAGATTGGCGTGGGAGCCCAGTCGGTCGCTTTGTCCTGTGAAATGCCAGAGACGACATGACTGAGAGACATCATGTACGGCTCTCATTCAGGAGAGAGGGGTCAGAGAAGACGATATGATGCGACGCGAAACATATCAACCAAGTGACCCATCTTTTGAAAATATCTGGTGGAAGATAAAAGCAAGCAAGCAGTCAATCAGAGATGGCGATTTGGTCATGACAGCTTTGTGACTGCGAGCATAGCATTCACAGGACCGGTGGATGCAGCCTGTGCGACGAAAGTCGATATGGTTATGCCCTTTGCAACAGATGTGAGAGGTCAAGTGTGTAGGAAGGTTCGTAAGGGACCGTGGTAGTGACTTGACGGTGAAGGCGAGGTTTTTGTAGAAGGAATCCAGACATGTCGGTCGGTGTTTGCGTTGCCACGTATGCAATCGAACCACAAATCATCGTCGTACGATCCATAGCAAGCGTCGCTTTACGAGACGACAGTATGAGATGCTTGTCGACATCAAAAGCCGACATCAGAACGAGGGTATGTTCGTCATGTCGAAGGAGAGCTCATCGGATCCGTCCGCATCCGCAAAGTTTGTGTGTGACGATGATGACCAAAGCGGCATGCCCGGCTGGCAGTCTGCACAAGTTCCAATATAGTCGTCCAAGTTTCCAAATATCGATGTAAGTTACACCAATGCTGGGTGGACGAAGTTATGTCGTGTCACTGTAATAGGGGCCAGAGACTCTATCACCTCGTCGGCGTCGGGGTGCTACTCCTCAGCAGAGCTAGCTTCGCTGCAATGTACGCTTGGACTGAAGGATCTAAGATAGCTGCTGATGAGTGTTCTCTGGGTAGCTTGTCAGGGACCCGAGAGCTCCAATCCTGAATGGCCTCTGCTTCGCGTTCGCCGACGTAATGGTGCGTGTTGATTGTGCTCCGACGCGAGCATGTAGAAGAGGTAGATGCCGAAGCACCATCGTTGATCATTGGTTGAGCCATGACGAGGTATTCGAAGTAAAGTGGTTAGGATACTATTGTCAGCAGTAAGATGGATGCTAGGGGGGCAGTGCAGCATATACATATGCAGTCGTTCAGCTTCGCAACAATGTCGATATGAAGGATTTGAAGTGATTAGGGCAGCATGACTAGGGTGTGTTCGACGCTAGGATACGTTCAAATCATGGTGGGCAGTATGATTTGAATACTGCAATGCAAGTCAATATCAGCGATGGCTGCTACCAGGTAGATTACCATCCCGTCGGGACCGTAGCATGCAAAATCCGAACGCGAAGTCTCATCGGGTCGCTCCACCTGGGCGCCATTTGCGTTGGCAGCGGAATGCAACGCCAGATGTTCTGGAATTACCGTATGTATGACAGTTCTCTGACGCTCTCTTGTCGAGAACACGCAACGTCTGAGTATGTCGGTGAGAGATAACCCAGTCCCGATGGCCTGATGTGGACGGAAGCTCAGGTGGCGGGAACTGTATCGTGAGAAACTCATGACTCAGTGTGCTGGAGATCTGACAAATTATGTCCTGCTTGACCTTTCATTGGCTGAGAATTCCGATGGTATACAAATACAGATAACGGGAATTTGAAACATTTGCCGATGGCTTGTCATATGCTGAGTTTGGTAGTACTGTTCCGCGTGCTTTGTGGATTCCAAATAAGCTGTCAGCCAAGGAGGCTGCCACGCGACATCGAAGAACTGTCACACACAACCTTACACGAGCTTCCTGCGCAATGACCTCAGTAACGACCGCTGGTTTCAAGTTTCAAAACCAGGAAATGATTGCGACGCCTTCACGATATGTCTATCCGGACATCGATTTATCTTGATGTGAGCGTAGCACATAGCTGAAACCAAGAGGAGGATCAAGGGGGCGTACGTATTTGCAATTCATCCCAGCACAGACTGCGTTTGGAGACCGCCTCTTCGCGGCTTAATCCCTATTGCCTTTATATAGGCGAGATTCCGGCCACCGGAAGCAAGACGATACCGAAATCATATGTCCACCAGAAAGTGGATGCTCTCGATGCTCTGAAGTCCAGGATCTCGCGTATGGTGACATGTGAGATACCTCCGTAGTGCATCAGAAGCAAGTCGAACCGAGAGTCTCACGCGTGATCGAACAAGAATAGTCTTGGGGCGATCCTATGCTTTCCTTGACCGCCATCCACAAGTCGTATCATCTTGGCGTAGTAATATGTACCATTTCGTCCTGACAGATACTCTTGATTGAGCATTGATGGTTTAGATCGTCGCTCGGTCCCTCCAAAGGAATTTGAACCGAGTGTCTCACGGTTAACGCGGTTCTTCTCTGGACGGCACTCCGACGATAGTGCTATTGATTGAGTAACATAAATTTCACCACGTTGCCACCTTCATCAAGCATTGGTGGTTTAGTGGTAAAATTGGCCGTTGCCATTCAAGGATGTCATCCTTAGATGATTCGGCCAGCCCCGGGTTCGATTCCCGGCCGATGCATGATTCTGTGATCAGCCCACGGGTTGATGAGCCTTTTGCTCGACCACGCCGGATCAAACCCATCAAGGACGATCTTTTTTGTCCGGAGGTCACACCGATCTGTCTCGACGAGGGAAGAACATAGTGTACAATCAAAAGCCCCTCGCGTTTGACCGCGAGATCGTTGAGACCATCGGCAAAAGGTTGCAAATTTTCGTTTCCACGTTTCCGCGGCACCAGCATACCGACTCTCCTTAGTGTGCAATGAAGCACCGATCGATCGACAATCAATTGTTCACAACGCTCACTCATATCATCCGTGCTGTCTCATTGTCTCGAGAGCCAGGTATATCAACATATATGTTGAAGCAAAGCAGCGAAAGGACAATTGCAACAACGTAGATGGCTAGAAATGATGTGGAGAACATCGCACAACCGCGCCCTACAACAGGTGAAGACTCATCATGCAAAGGACTCATGTAAAAATCGAGCATGTCCTACACACTTCCTTCCATGATATCTCGGTAGCACTACAAAACCTCCAGCCATAATGGAATCACCAGACACCTCATTCACTGTCCGCCATGCGAACCTTGACGATATCCTCTCCCTCACAACCATCGTCCCCAGATCGTTCCATCCAACAAACCCATACATCCTCAAAGTAAGCCTTCAAGATCTCTCGCAGACTGCCCAATACCATCAATTCTCCTACATCACCATCCCATCTCCAACACGAATCAAATCGCCTAACGTCCATCTCAGCTCCTCCCCAACACCCCCACCATCCGCCTTTGGTGGACCGAAATCTTCACCTCCAAGCTCAACTCCCCAACAACATCCCACCTCCTCACAGTAGTATCCTCCGAAAATGCATCCCACTCTCTCGGCGTTCTATCCCTCCAACTCATAGGCCCCTCCGACTACGGCGCAGGCTTCTGGAGCGCGTTTCCCCCAACATCCGACCACGACGCCGCTGCTTATGCAGACGTTGCTTCGAACTTGACCAATGCCCGCGAAGCCCTTATGATGGGCCAGCCGCATTTTGTCGTGGAGTTGTTCGGGGTCGATCACGAGACTAAGGGTTCCGGGCTGGGTAAGAAACTGCTGTTGAAAGCTTGCGAGCTTGCCGATGAGGCTGGTTTGCCGATTTTTGTCATGGCGAATGCGAGTGCGAAAGGAATTTATCAGCATCGTGAGATTGGATT
>Ga0058698_10001076_pt1 | contig 13015 bp, 11 predicted proteins | sample AgamicAsSfe_FD_67288 | JGI IMG/M metagenome (GOLD analysis project Ga0058698, IMG submission 67288) | Agave microbial communities from Guanajuato, Mexico - As.Sf.e | ecosystem: Host-associated > Plants > Phyllosphere > Phylloplane/Leaf | place: Guanajuato, Mexico | collected 2012-05-30
GAGAAGAAGGTGACGGTGGCCAGGGTCCGTGATGGTGTGGGCATAAGCGTGGAGTGAGGGTGGAGTTGGGAGCAGGGCAGTGGAGTAGAGTAGCAAGAGAGATGGATGTGAAGTGCCTCAAGTGCCTGGGGCAGCAGCATCAGAGTCAGACACCACGTCAGGGTCAGAGTGATGGCCCAATGATAATGGCGCGCGGATGCGTTGGCTGCTCGAGAGTCGCTCGCTAGCCGGCCCGAATGCCGGGCGATCAGGGCGGACCCCTTCCCTTCACCTTCACCTTGGGGACTTGGGGACGTGGCGGACTCTGGCGGAGCTGTTCTGCTTGCTCTGAGGCACCCAAGTGCTTCTCGCGCGCCTTCTGTAGCCCTATACCGGACCGCACCCGAGCACCCGAGTCACCGCCGCTGCTGCATACTGCTCGAGAGGGACTAGTAGCGACACGCAAAGGTCGCCTCGGCAGGACATGGTACGTGGCGGCGTGTACACCGCATCGTCTGTTAACATAATGATATGAGTGGCAGGCACTGTAAGCACTGCTGTCTGTGTCAGAGCTTGGGCAGCCGTTCTCCTTGTAGCAGCAAAGCGTGTTGGCAGCACTGCTGTCCATGCCCAAGTTTCCCCTTGATCCAGATCTTTAATTCGCCGGCCGCTCTCGACTGGTACCTTGCATGCAGTTGATGCGATGCATGCTGGACGTCTGTTCGCGCGGCCCAATAATGATCGTGTTGTTATATGTGTTCAGCAGCGGAATCACCGTCCCACACTCTTTCAGTCAGAAGCGTTGCCGGCTCCGCAGCCGACACACATGTGGACACGCTCTTCGACACGTGCACCGAACTCTGTCCCTCGCTGTGCTCGCACGACCGACCCCGCGTGTCTCTCTCTGTCAACTGTCAACATCAACACTGCTGTGGCTGATGTGAGACTTGATGAGCCCGTTGACAGTTGGAGCATGTTGAACGTCAGAACAACGTCTCCCTCCCAAACTACTCCATCGTCAATGCCAATGCTGTCTGTCGATTAGACTAGCGACATCGGCTGCTGCTGTGCTAAGCCGCCGGACCTTGGCCGACGACGCGCAAACAATCAGCTCGTCTCCAGTAGTCGTCTCCGCAATTGACTGCCTTGCGCCTTGTAAGCTCGTGTCGCAGCAAGCAGCTGCTGGTAGTAGCGCTCTGCACTACCCGAACGTCATTTCAGCCTTACTGCCAGCTAATTCTTCTTCCTTGTTCATCAAGCCACGCCACGCTCGCTGCATACAATCACAGATCGTCGCCATGAAGTCCATGCAGAGGCGTTTCGGCGCTTTTGGAAAGAGGTCTGACGACCAGGCCGATGTTGGTGTCGTGTTGGCAGACTTCAAAGCTGCAGACGACATGATTGAGAGGGTATGAGTGTTGGCAAATGGTACCTTCAAGCACCACACTGACCAACATGCTGTAGCTTGTCAAAGACCTCAAAGCTTGGAAAGAGGGTTGGGAGGACATCCTGAAGGGCCAGTTCGAAGCAGCCGAAGCATTCGCCAACCTCTACAAGCCCATCGAGCCCATCGATCACGAGCAGCCACACCGTCCCGTGCCCACACCCACAAAGTACATGAACAAATGTCTCGCCCTACAGAAGCTCTACGCCGAGCTCGCCAGAGACTTGCAGCAAGAAATCAACATGGTGCAGAACAGACTAGTCGCTCCGGCAGAGCAAGCGAGGGAACACCTCAAGCCATTGAAGAAGACTCTGAAACACCGCGAGAACACAAAGTTGGACTACGAGCGCTATCTCGGCAGGACCGAGCATGCACAGAAGAAGCAGACACGCAGCATGAAAGAAGAGGCGGCTTTGGCGAAACATGAGTCCGATTTGGCTCAGGCGCATGTTGATTACCAGAATGCCGACGATCAGATCAAGGAGACTTTCCCACCTATCACAGCAGCTGTTAAAGGACTGCTACCACAGCTGATGGCTCTTCAGATCAGGATCCAGACCACCCTGGTCGGACAATATTACACTGTTTTGGATCAATATACCAAGCAACACGGCTTGCCCAACCCCGCGCCAGGTAATGCTGAGATCGTTGCCGTCCACGATCAAGAGTTCACTGGTCTGCGTAAAGAACTCGAAGGTGGCCTGACCACTGTCGCCAATGGCAAAGCTGTCCACATGCCAATGGCGCTGCCCGACAAGGACGGAAGCACCATCACAGGCTACGGAATCAGGAACAAAATCATGAGCCGGAAGCCGAGCTCCCAGAAACTGGCTCCGTCTCGCCCAGCAGCGATTGGTGCGCCTGACCAACCTCTTCAGCTTAAAGCAACGGCCGAGCACGACAACTATGACGACGAAGGTCCTCCTCCAGTCAAGCCACCGAGGCCCTCTCAGACGCCATCATACGGCATGCAATCTCCCTCGATACCCTCCTACGGTTCTCCCTCGCCAGCCATCCCGACATCATCAAAGCCTCGCATCCCATCCTCATCGACTCAAGCTGCGAACCCACCGCCTTACTCAGAAAAGCCTTCTCCCATGATCCCAAACTACTCCAACGCCGGCAGTCCCAACCAAGCCTACGGCGGTGCAACACCGCCCTCCTACGGCACTTCTCTGAACGGCATGTCCAACTCCGACTACTTCTCGCAACAGCAAGAAAAGTCCCGCCGCCCTTCGGCCGCCTCTTCGGCCAGCGCCGCCAGTATCGCGGCAAAGAAGAAGAAGCCTCCGCCACCTGTACCCACCAAGCGACTCCCAAGCGTCCAGCAAGCGCAGTACGTCACTGCCCTATTCGATTTCGACGGTCAGGCGGAAGGCGATCTGTCGTTTAGAGACGGCGACCGCATTCGCATTGTCAAAAAGACGGACAGCGTGGATGACTGGTGGGATGGCGAGCTGAATGGCATGACGGGTTGTTTCCCGGCGAACTATGTGAGGATGGGCTGAGGCGGTGCTGCTTTGGGACATGTGTGCAAACACTCGCGTGTATGGTCAATCATTGGGAAAGTCTCGACAGCGATTCGAGCGTATCGTACCTGTCGACTATCACAGGCAGCGAGGCATGAAACCAAGGGCAAAGTCACCGTAACTCTTGAAACTGGAGCAGCCGAGTGAATTGAACAGCTTTAACCTAATCCTTACTTCACTCACCTGTACCTTTTCCCAATATTAGACCAGCCCTCGAACCTTAAACGCCACTTCAAGTCGAAGAAACTCCGCCCTCTGCATGAACCGCCGAACTTCAAGCGGGTGCTCCCGGCACAAAAGTCCAAACCACACCATCACCCGTGGAAAAAAAAGGTTATATCCATGACCATATGGGGAAAGCAAAAGCAAAAACACATGTTGATGAGAGTGGGATTTGAACCCACGCCCTTTCGGACTAGCGATTGTAGTGATCGTACCTGATGGTACAACACCTTAAGCTAGCGCCTTAGACCGCTCGGCCATCTCACCGGGTTGAATCTGATAATTCGATGAGGGAGGGGGTTACTGTGCATTTCATGTCGTGTGCTCAGGAGCCAGCGAATGAGTTCTGGGCTGCGCCTGATGTATCGGCTGGCTTGCGGAGTGAACGCCGGGTATCGAAAGACAGAAAGATGGGAGGAGTATGATACTCTACCGGAAAGGACAGCAACAACAGTACTCTGCTTGGGAAGATTTCTCAATCGATCGGGACCGGACACACAGTTGTTAATACATATAGGAAAGGAAGTCCACGCCCATTCCTGCCACAAAAGCTACAAGTACAAAGTTCTCATCCTCCGCCGCCTGGGATCGATGTAAAACATCACACCCCGTCTCCACATATGATGCACCAGAAAATGCTTCTCACGAAGCCTTATCGTTACCTCGAAACTGCACAGGAAACCTCGGATCATCGTCGCGATCGGCGAGCCAGGACTTCAGTTTGTCGTTTCGGAATTGTTGCTTTTCGGCTTTCTTCGCATCCCTTGTCGTGGGGCCCTTTCAAGGTGAGATCGTTAGCGCTCGCGCGATTGAAACATGGTCCACTGGAAGGTTGACTTACTTGCTGAGGGTGTGTCTCGGTCGTCGAGCTACCTGCCTTCGGCTCGTTGGTTTCCGGCATCTTGTTGTTGGACTTCGGCATCTTCGTTCGATGAAAGGGTTCTGTATAGGAGGCCGGCGTTAGTGGATCTGTTGGGTGGATCTTGCGGGTAGGTGCATGGCCTTACATGTTGTTGGTAGTACTTGGTAGCGATCGATGAGTGAGTCTTAGTGATTGCGGGTTCTGTTGTTGATATCTGTCGAGACGAAGTGGACATGCAGTGAGATGGCGAGTCTGTCTTTCCAGGAGATGATCAAGCTCTTTAAGTCCCATCGTCTCTTGCAGAGAGGCTCAAGGCGTCGACACTTCATCGCAAAGGCAAGCTTGACATGCACTATGGCCAAAGCGGTGTTTTAGAAAAAGCGGTGTTGGCCCTGTGCGCTTTTGCATTGGTCGAGCATGAGAGGGCCGAGTGGGAGCCGCAGGGGTTGCATCCTACGCGGGCTGGCAGATCAGTTCTCACGGCGGCATGCAGCCATCAAGCAACGACGCCCGGAGTCGTCGGCGTGCGATACCCTGCCTCATCTGAAGTGCATGCCGGCTGGGTCACGGTGCATGCTGGGCTGATTAATGGAAAGTCAAATTAGCTTTTTGCGCAGCAGTCGCAAAGCGTTCTGTAGGTCCAGGGGCTTGGACTAGCATGGTAAGCTCTGTAGACTGTAGTCACAATAGCATTCGCCACCCCCAAACAACGCAGAAACATGAGCCGGGTACCTCGCCCGAGGACCAGGAGGGCGGCCTGATTGCTGCATATTTGCTGCCCTTGTCCGTCCTCATGACAGTAAGCGTGCAGTACGATCGACGGCATTGATGCAGGGGAACATCCGACACAATGCGGTGAAGGCAGGGATGCCTTGCTGGCAGCCAGGATTGTTAGCCGCGACAGAAGGCTACCCGGACACGTAGCTGTAAGTGCCATGGACCAGAGAAGCGCGGCGGCTATTCCTGCCCGTCATCCTTGTTGCCGTAATCACTTTAGATTCCAGGCTCATGCCTGGTCTGCGCCGTCGTATGTCGCATTGCATGCAAAGATCAGATGAACCAACGACATGAAACCTTAGCTCACAGGCGTATTGTTACTTGCGCGGGCTTTTTGACGCAACATACCGTGCCATACAGCCTTACCGTGAGGGGATGCGACAGGCACAGACATCGATCGTCCAATAAGCCCTTTCCAAGTAAGGCCAGACGGGATGTAATGACTGTAGGAGTGCCTCGATCTCGTGCATGTTGGAGTATGGGTGTGGTCATGTGTTGGCGATGTCGTATGGTAAGCTGCACGGACTGCGAGCATCCCTGCAATCAATGGTGCGCAGATGAGGTCGATCAGCCGAATTCAAAGCACAGAAAGGACAGCCGCAGTAGGCAAAGCCGTCGAAGCCTTCTGGAAGCGCACGGATACCCGCATGCACGCATGATCAAGTGTGGTACCCAAAGTCTGGCGAGGTGCTGACTGAGGCTTGAGGATGACGATTTGCCACTCGCTTAAGTAGGCAATTCAAGCGGTGAACGTGTCGTGCTGGATTTCGAGCACATCGAACGGTGGCAAACTTGATGCGGTTGACATCCCAGAGTGTTTATGCCATTCACGAGCAATAGCAGCCTGGCACGCCTTTTGCAGATCTGCATGTCTTTTTGCGCGTGAATGCAGCGTGATAGTTGGGTGGTACTCTGACGACTTCATTCCACTGTGGGTCTCCAGCCGAACTTAAGGACAAAGGCCGCAGCTCGCTACCGATGAGACGGACGCACGCTGACGCATAAGCTGCAGCAGCTCGAGCGTATGAGAGACGCCGGACAGTTCATTCTGCACCGTGTCACAGCGTTTGACAATATCGCGTTGAACGCGAGGCGTATATGACGAGCTGTCTCGAACCCGCCATCACATGGTTAAGGCGACTGTGCGTGTTGCATATCCATATGAACCAGTTCCACGCTAAGCCGATTGTCAAGTTCGAGAGGTGTGGACTCCGGCTGCATCTCATCACAGCGTGCTGCCGCGTGGGCCGGAAAGCTGCATGGTGCAGTGCAGCATGGCTCAGTCAAGCGCGTTCGTTGCCGAGTCCTGGGCTATGTGAATGGTCGCGTTGTTAGTCTGCGATCCTACGGACACCATCGCGAGCCCTCCAACGCATGCGCGGCGGCCTCAGAGCGCATCAGGCCAATGCGAGTCCAAATCCGAGGTTCAAGGTAATTTAAGTGTCCTACCTGTGTACCCAATCGTTGTTCGTAAATGCAGAGCAGCTCTCGCGACGCGGGCTCGAGCCCGCTACTACTGCATGCACGTATGTCTGAGCTATGCTCGTGCAGCCTTGCGCTGAGAGTGGCCATCGCCTGCCTTTACCGGCTGCAGCAGCGTAGAGTTTCTTGCTGATTGCCTGAACCTGACAGCCAGAGCATACGGTAGCCGACGTGCATGACCAAGGAGAGGGCGGGCTTTTTGTGTCGGTGGATAGCAGATTGCAAAATCAGGAGGTGAGGTCGCACGGAGATGATCCGCGCCTATAACGGTGGCTTGATATAGTTCCGCAAGAGGCATGTTGCGTGAAGAAACGAAGTCGTGGTAAAGCAACCACACTGTTGGGAGTCTTCAACCCTTCCGCTGGTAACGATGGTGCAGCGAATACCTAGGTACTCTTCACAATTGGACTTGGTCAGCGAGGTCCCATCGACCTCTCCACGACGCTTTCCTGACCGCTGTTCCTGAATGAAATATGAGCGGTGTGTCGCGTCGTGGAGGCCACAGACCAGACGTACCTCAAAGGAGGCTCGCGGTTGCGGTTGCCTGACCACGACCTCCTTTGTTGCGCACCATCTCGATGATGCATGTTTGGGCGTTTCATTCGGGGGTCAAAGATCAGCGCGGTGACTTTGCCTCTTCTCATCAGTCTGCAGAGTGTCCTGAGTGCTGTAATAGCGTGGCGATATCGATGACGAAGTGCATGAAATTGTGCCGAAGTGTGCATGTAAATGATCAGCTGCGAGTGGTCTTTGCGTACATACACGTACGTTTCAGGATGTGTTGGCGTTTCAGGTCGACCTCTGCCGTTTCAGCGTCCTGAGACAGACACCGGTCAGGCTGAGATCACGTTCGCCGTGCAAGCGTTCTTTCCATGGGGTGGCAAAAGGTCAGGCGACGAGACTGCGGACAGGACTGCGGACATGACTGCGCATTGATTTGAGTTTGTGTTGAGCTCGTATGTTACTCGTGATGCGCGGAAGGTGCACGCAAACTTCTGGCAGCTGCAGCTTCCGACCAGGAAGCTTCACTAAGTTCTTCAGCCAATACTCATCTCAAAGGCTACTACATATCAAGATACTTTAAAGACATTGGCGATATGAACTGCCATGTAGCATGATTGCTTCTGACGAACTCTTTGCAGACTTCAATGTCTCTGACATCCCAACAAGTGACACGTTCACGAAGAAAACACTTGGTATATCGCAAGTATCTATCAGATGGACATCACCTTCCCAGGTCTCACGAGCCGACCAACACCTCTCTAATCCCCCGTATGCGTTGAGGCCCACATACACATGTACTCGACCGTCACAATGCAAGACCACATCAACTCGTCCGCCTCGGCTTGATCTCGACAAGTTGCTCATCATCGTCATCGCTGCTCCCGTTCCTTCCAACATCAACAGCATCGTCTTCATCGTCCAGCGGTCGCCTCTCCTTCGCCTCAGTAGTACTCGGCCTCCGCCCAAACCTACTCTCATCCTGGCTCTTGCCACCAAGCTCAAGCTCCTCGTCCGAGGAATCCTCATCGCTGCTGAACGTGCCACCGAACCGGCTCTTGTCGTTGCGGAAGTGCAAACCGGCTTCGCGCAGCTCAGTTTCCGTCGCTGGGGCAAGAGACTCGAGCTCGGTCGGCTCTTCGGGTAGTGTGTGAGCGACCTCGACGGCTGAGGAATCTGCTGCGTCAGGGTCAGTGGTCTCGGCGGCTTCGGCGGCTTGCTTGCGCTGCGCGAGGCGGGCGGCGAGTTGGCGGCGGGCGCGTGAGGGTGGGATGTTGAGTGGTTGCGGCACGCCTATACTTGATGGGTCGGTAGTTGTGCTGGTCGTTGATTGGTCGTTGGAGTCCTGCTATAGTCACATGTGGCGTCAGTAAGTTCGGCTTTCAAGAGTGGAGCCGCGCAACGGCTAAAAGGTAACGGCTGCCCGGTGGCGGTGCAGTCACTATAGAAGTGGTGAAAATCGATGGGTGTGTACGAGGGTCGGGAGGATGAAGAAGGTGCTGACCACATACTGGCTTTTAGCCATAAGCGGAAAGAGGGGTGGTGCGGCAAGAGAGAAGAGAAGAAGGTTAATCAAAAGTCGAAGCCAAAGAAAAAAATCCCAGGCCGTGTTTCTCTTTGCCCATGATACGTCTAGTGCAGAATCTCATGCTGATTTCCTCGCTCTTGTAATGTGTGCAGACCATCGCCGGCCATCCTCATGCACCGATCGTACAATGCTCGCTCCACCTCATCCATCTGCCCAATGTCGCACTGCGTAATTCATCCTCCCAATTAACCCATACAAAGGGAAACATGCCTAAATCAACGCGAAGAAACAAATGTGCAGCGAAGAGGTATATATGCAAGAAGGGCAAGGGTCATGACACCTCATCGATAATCCATGTCAACATCATCAAAAGAGAGTTCACCGACCTGTTCGTCTTCCGAGAAAGCTGAGCCCGCAGAGCCCCTGCGCTCCTGGTCCCGTGCGTCGTGGTCTTCCATATCCTCGTCGTCATCATCATCGTCGTCGCCGTCGCCAAAGCCGCTGAGCATGGTGCCCGAGTTGACCTCAAAGGACTGTCCGACAGTACCCTCTGACATAGCCAGAGAGTCTTGGGCAGAGACGCCCGAACCGATGCCTGCATTTGCAAGAGTGTTGGCGGTGTTTGAGCTGAAGCTGCTCTGCAAGCCGCCTCCACCACCTCCCATGCTCATAGGACGCTGCATGGCGTTTTCCGGTCTGACACCGCCAAGGACGGCGTTGTCTTTGTCTCTTGTCTCAGCTAGTGTGCCCTCCACATACTGTGACCATTCTTCTCTCCCAACACGCTCAAACACGATTGGATCGAGCGACTCGGGCGGCAGGCGGTTGCCAAATTTGCAAACCTCCTCTGCGATGAGCGTCAGGTGGCCCATGTAGCCAAGACGCATGTTGCGTTTCTTCTGAGACTCGTCAGACGCTTGTTGGCCGTCAAGTACACGGTCTGTGATATCCTTGGTCGACACGAAACCGACGCTTTCAGCGTTCTCGCCATCTTTGAGCTCGATCGGACGGAAAAGATCAAGCGCTAATGTTCGGTTGTAACCGCGGTCCAGAGTGCCGTTGAAGACCTGCTGAACGACATCGTATACGACGTTGTGTAGGAAGTTGTTCCAAGAGAAACGGAAGAAGAAGTCCTAAATAACTTGTGAGTATCGAACGACAGCGGTTTCAGTGTGATCACGGAATCGAACTTACTAGTATGGTGGGAACAACATGGTGCTCCACAAAACGGATCTTCAGTAGATCACCCACAACTGGGCTACCATCTGATTCTGTTTCGAACGGCTGTCTCTCGCCGTTGGCCAAGGTCGCGCTCTCGCCTTGTAGCGTGGCAACGCTCTGCTCCACCTCTTCGATCTCATCAGGTGATCTGGCGCCGTGGACTGGATCCAAATCGTCCGATGCAGGAGCTTCCTTGCGAGCAAACAGGGGAGCAGGCCTCTCAGCCTTTGCCAATTCTCTCTCGAGCTCGGTTGGGCCGTCATCATCATAGCTGTCTATCGATTCTTCGCCGAATTCTGTCATGACTGTATCTTCGTCCATGTCGAGTCCGCTGATGCGATCCGTGACTCCTGCTGTGGTGGGGGAGTCTGCCGCTTGGGTAGGTGGCGGGTCGAAATATAATTGTGGCTTCGCGGGAGACTTTGGCTTCGATGGTGAAAGAGGTCGTGGAACATCAACGTCCAGAGATTCAGATGGCGAGGATCCCGGTTGCCTCTTGTCTACCTTCTCCAGTGCGGGGAGGCCAGTCTCATCAATTTTTTCGTTCAAGTCATCGAAGCTTACTTCTTCGGGCAATTCATCAGTGGGTGGCGCGACTTTTTCGAAGCCATCCTCGTCACTTGCGTTCTGCACTTCCAATCTCTTGATCTCCTCAGGTGCTTCATGAAGGTCATCAGTATCGGGTCTCTCGGCGTGGTGGAAACCATGAGAATCGACTGAGCTGCCAAACTCCTCGTGGCTGTTCTCCTGATTGGGGCTAGGCGGCACTCTTGGGGTAGCAAGTTTGCCTGCAGCCTTGAGTCGCTCCCTCTCAAGATCACGCTTGCGGACTTCCTCCTCAGCTCCGCGTTCATTAAGCAGACCCATGTTGCTGCAGTGCAAAAGCTCAGCCATAAGTTCGCAAGTCTTGAAACGATCGAAGCCCAGGGGCTCGACGCTACCACCGAACGCAGCCTTTAGATCAGGCTTGCGTGCACCCTTTGAGCGAACCAAATGCATGAATTCGGGGATGTGATTCGCGAATTGCCGGAGCAATGAGCCGAGGAAGATAGGATCGCAAGTTTTGGGTTCAGGGCCAACCTGATTGTCCAAATCGTAGTCCGAGTTGTTCTTGCGAATGACTTCAATGATGATGCCTACGCCGACTGTCAAGGGGTTTCCTCCTCGAAGCATGTCATCGATAAGCGTTTTGATGCACTTGTCTGAAACCAGCTGTCTGGTCAACTCGTTGGGTCCAATGACAGATTGATCTTGAGTCGTCGCGTTCGCGGAGATGGTGATGATAGCCTTCAGGAAGTCGCCTGCTGAGGTCTGCGTGGCCGAGCTGTGCTCAGGCGAAAGGAAGTCGAGTAGAAGAGGGATCAGGTCCTGCGATTGCAGCCAGTCCACGATGCCTTCGCCGCCTTCGTGCTTCTCCATGGAGATGATCTTGAGTAGAAGGTCCATCACCATCGGGCAGTCCACATGCTGGAGGATAGCAGGAACGATGCCGTCCAGAGACTTGAAGAAGTCCAGCATCTCTTCGGTCTTCTTGTCAAGCAGCGCCTCGTTGACCTTGGTGAAGTAGCCCGCTTGCAAGGGGTCCAGTGGTGCCGGACGGTGGATGTATTGCCAGAACTGGCGTAAATGCTCACGGTTCTCCATGATCGCCTCGGTGATTGACCAAACTTCCGAGGAAAGCACTTCGCACGCGACATATGCATACTTTTTGCGCTGTGCCTCTCTCTTCTCGTGCTCGGTCTCATGGTCGTCGCTCCTGTTCCTCTTGCTCAACGAAATGGAGCGTGAGCGCGCGTTTCCTCTGCCGAAGAACGGGATCCCGCCCGTCTTGCCCTCTTCTTCGGTCTTTGACGCATCCTCACTCTCCTTCTCTTTGGGTACTTCAGCCTCCTCCTCGGCGGTGACATAGTCCAAGAGTTTCTTCAGCACGGGCTCGTCTCGCAGGAACTCAACGAGCTTGCTGTTCTGCTGTTTCAGCTCCTGGATCAGATCGCTCTCGTCCAGCAGCTCCTCGACGGTGACATCTGGCTTGTCGAGGATCGAGTCAAGGGTAGAGATGCTGGCATAGCCGCCAAAGCGCCAGAACATGGTGGGCTACGTAATGCCTGGCGACTCCAGGGGCGGCGGGGTGTGGGGTGTGCGTTGGCAGCGCGGTGAGGAGACGACCTTTGCTATCATGCGCGTCGTCTCGTATAGGCGTGTTTGGTAGTGGTGAGGGGGAGGGGTGAGAGCAGCGGCGACCGCTTGAATCAATGGGCAGCCTCGCAGCTGGTGGTTCGGGGGAGTCAAGTTGACGACGGGGAGGGCCGTGCGCACTTTGTGCTTGCTCTTGCTCGCGTGCGCAGGACGATGCAACTCGCGCCGTTTCGCTGTGCCGGTGGGAGATGAATGACTCTTTATCGCTCGTGCGTTGGCCTCTGATTGCAGCAATTTTGACACCACACGCAGTACCAGATACCTTAGAGACAAACAATCACTGGACGACGTCTTGTCAGCCTCTCAGCCTGCACGGGCTAGGTCAAGGGTCAGGTATCCGTACGGGACAAGGAACGCAATATTGCACCGTGGTCGCAGGGTCCAGCGAGCGTACCTTAGCCGCTCTCTACGAGGTACCCTCTTTGCAGTCCTCGCTCGAGGCTCTGCGATTTAATACTTCCCACCTTACGCACTGTCACGTCTCACGTGGAGCCACATCGGACCGGAAAGCTGACACCTGCTCTGACGGTCATCCGCAGCATGTTCGTCTCACCCGAACTCTGCCTGCTTGCCTGCCTTGTGGCACGAGTGGCCCAACGCACAGCCACGTGAGCCTGTGTGCCCTGCACTTGGACCCGTGCGTCCGGCATATGTTATAGGCATATAGTACTCATGTAAAAATAGGGTTCACTTTACAGACCAATATATCCCTTGCTTGGGAGGCTGGCTACAGGATGATTCGCATGTCCCTGTGCTGTACGATAACCCTTGCCGGCCATTCCAGCGAGCGTGACATCTGTGCTGTGCATGCCGGCACCCTGCAAGGTCAGGAGCACAGCAGCCGCGTGTACCGACTGGCCTGTGTATGGCGACATGGGATGAAGCTTTTTTTCGCGAGTTCAGGGAAAACCGAGTATCGACCAAAAACACATAAATCATTCCTTAGATAAAGTGGTATCAAACGCTTCCAACCCCAAAATTCCTCATTACCATCAAGTCGGTGTTAGCCGTGGCTCTACTGTCTCCGATCTGCTTCCTCTCTCCACGCTGCTTGGTCCTGTAGAGTTGCCATCTGTGCCTCCTCGTACCCTGGTGGCGGTTCATCAGGAGGGCTGAATGCATTGTCTGTAGGTCGAGGTTGAGGGCGGGCATCTGGTGAGGTATCGACTGGCATCTGTACTGGCTGTTGTCGAGGCAAGGATGCAGCTATAGGTGATAGCAAAGGGCCGTCGCTCTCTTCTGAGTAGACAGGCAAGTCCTCAGCGTTGATGTTG
>Ga0058698_10001077_pt1 | contig 13014 bp, 12 predicted proteins | sample AgamicAsSfe_FD_67288 | JGI IMG/M metagenome (GOLD analysis project Ga0058698, IMG submission 67288) | Agave microbial communities from Guanajuato, Mexico - As.Sf.e | ecosystem: Host-associated > Plants > Phyllosphere > Phylloplane/Leaf | place: Guanajuato, Mexico | collected 2012-05-30
AAAAAAAAATCCGATTATAGGATCCAACGCACCACCTGTACCACCCGTAGCCTTTTGTAAAACACCGGACTGTGAGGCACGTCGACTCAGGCATCCACACATCCATAATACTAATCATTGCCAGTATTAGCACCTTCGTCTCCGGCTTTGACTATCGATGGTACTTCTGCGCCATCCAAGATACCGTTCAGTCGTACATTTCGCTGTGACGTTCGTGTTATGCAGCGCTTGCACTTCTTGTTGATTGTAATGCTTCTTGCTTCGTTGAGTGTGCATTCGACCCCGGAGTGTTCGTGAGTAGTCGTGGATTTGAGGTGTCCACAATAGAAGTACACACGGTATGTTGTGCACATCTTGGGCTCATTCAGGGAGTTGGCAGCTGAGTATGTCAGAAAAACGCTCAGTGGTGGCTATGCACAGATGATGTACGGAGCATGGACAAGGACGGCGAAGCAAACACCAAGATTTTATACTAAAACCTGTAGTAAATTTTTTCTGAACGACACACTGTCGGCTATGATGATAATGCTTCACATAGTAGTACTGGTGCTTTCAATGCTCTATTAGCGACACACCTTTGACGTGTCCTTAATCATTGTCGAGTATTGATTCAAGGTCTGTGTATGAGGCCATGGGTGTCGTATATATCTTGGTTGCAGCGTAGATTCGCCAATGATTCCAAGCATCAGATCGTATCGCCAGTTATGTGCATTAGTCTCGCAGCTTAGTACGATTGTAATCATAAGGCCAGGAGCAATTTCATCTCCAATGATGAGAGATGCAAAGAGACTGAAGAGGGTAACAAAACAAAGCACTACTCATGTAAATACCTCCTAGTACGTCGTATTGGCCAGGAACGTGACAGAAAAGGACAGAAGGCTCAATGTAGGAAGAGTGACCCTAACTGGGGAAAGGCTCAAGACCAGTATGCATGAATGTTTGTACCCACATATACTTTACCATGACGTTCATTTGCACTCGCAAGGTCGAAACAAAGATATCGAACCCTACACACGATTGACTAAAGATCATGCTGCCGAAGCTCAAATAGCGCATAAATCGAGAGGGTGAATGGACGAGACCAGGCATGCATGAATAGAGCACGACGACTGAAGACAAGTGAGAAATGAACCCACAGACAGAGTGAGTTGATGTGAGAAATCGACGAATAGACCACAGCTGCAGATATTGTAATCTTCTAGCTCTGGGAGGAAGTTACGCACAGCTTTCCTAAAGCACAATGAATAGGATTCCGAGGAAGAAATCGATCTGCAAGAAAACAGCATTATATAAGCCGGGTCTCAGAATCGTCGCTTGATCGTACCGCAAAGTAGCATTGTGGATAGAGGAGAGCAATCCGGCGAGGCAGGGAGAGCTGACGTTGCCGATGCTCAGATTCTCGAGGCGATGCTCAGGAGCGGTCACGGGACTAAGTAGCCGCAACCGAGGATATTCATACGTTCGAGGCGACTGCCGTGACGCAGCAGGTACCGAATGTAAAGCCGGAGAAGCCACAAACGCCCACACAGCTATCGTCGACTCCAAGGGTAGATCTAAGTGACACGTCGGGAAGACCGGATGGGCTTAGAGAGGTGATCAAGGAGTTGGTGGATACGAGATGGGGACGCCAGAGATAGTGCTGCTGAGAAGGGACATTCCTCCCGGTGCGCGGCTGTGGAGATTTATGGGGTTATGAGGGGAAGCGGTTGTCATTGCGTTGAAACTGTGGAGTCGTAGGTCGTGGACACAACGTGCCGTTGAGACGAGATTCTGCAAAAAGTTCGGTATCCTGTATGGTGTTGATGCAACATCATATTCATCTTCGAAGTGGCCGTTTTTCTAGGTCGATAGCTCGTACCCTACCTTCCAAGATTCCATCCACGTGGCGGTGACTGCTGGACCCTAGCTTCTTGTTCCATGCCGCCAACACTCGTCTCACTTCACCTTTTCTATAGAGAGCTTCTGTTACCGAGGACTATCGCGCACGTTTCTGTAACCTCGTTCTCTATCGATATAGCAGACTGGTCACATGTCGCAGCCACTACTCTGAACCGAGCCGGAACAGTCTAGATGCGAGCATGCAGGTGGCCCACTTGAGTGACCCTATCGCGCACGCTCACACTGAGAAGTTCAGAAATATCGACTTGCTCCGGACGCATTAGTAGAATGCGATATTGCGTCGCCCATGGACAGACAAGGAAACCAGTATACAACACAGACGCTGTCGAAGGAATCGGGTGAATTCCGAGGTCGCAGGGGCCTTACTATCCATGCGCATCGGCATATTATGACGTGTGGTATAAGAAAGCCAGAGGCACCGCTGCTGGATGTCCCCGATTACTACACGAAAACATACCGAACACCTGAGTAATATACACCGCACGCAGTGCTGCTGTGCATATGTGCAGATATGCAGCAAATACTAATCCACCTGTTCGGGCTGGCGGGAGAAGAATTGTTCATGTACGGCTTGTCCAGAAGAGCCTGTGGGTAAAGTCCTCCTGCACAGTAGGTACGCCCGTAATCTGACCGCAGTCCGCCCAGTCGAAATTAGTCTGACCCAAGGACGACTCCTGTAACTGCGACATCTTAGCATGTTTGAGAAGCTTTGAAAAGAGAGAGAAGAACTGCCGAAACCCGTTGTGAGCTGCTAGCAACGCCAAAGTTCTCGTCCCGCTTCGCCAAGCATGGCGTTTCAAAATGACCACAATGAATGCATCTTCCCGCCACACTCGCATGCTCCACGAGTCAATCCCATGTCGGCCAAGAAAGAGCCCCGCAACACACCAGCCAAAGAGGAGGCCGTTAACAATTATGCGGCGTTGTGTAGGGCTCCTGTGTCGACTCGGTAAAATTTCCGCACCGACTTCGCACCCTGTTCAATCAAGCCGCCAGCTTGAACAGGATAAGAGCGTAGTGGAGCGGACATCGAGCTAGATATGGCGCTGTATTCCTTTCCTCTGGAGGCTGCGAAGTAACTGCCGATTCCTCTTTCCTGGCTCTCGACTTGCGCCCCAATACACGGTTGTGCGACAAGTGAGCTAATCGGGTATCGGGACGCATCCTACGTTCTTATATGGGCTGTGCTCTTCCCCAGATTCCTTTCCCCAGACTTACGGAACGTGTGGGGCTACAGCACAACGACGAAGAGATTTCGCCTCGCTGACTCTGAATCTCGACCTCGGAATCCAGCTTCATCAAAATGGCACAAATGGGACTGGCATCGATGGGGACACGTCTGAATCGCACCCCTGCTGAGATGGAGAAGGGAGATAATGTTCTTTGTATGTTTTTGGGCAGTCTTGCTTTAGTCAAACGTTAACAAGTTTGGTAGTTGAAGAGGCCAACGGAAGCGACCGGTCTACTGATGGCGAGTTTACCTGGACGCCCGAGGAAGAGAAGAAGGTCCGACGCAAACTGGATCGAGTGATCGTGCCGCTCACTACCTTTCTATATCTGCTATGCTTTCTTGATCGGTACGGACCGTTTCACTACACACAAAAGCTGTTTGCTGACTACCTTTATAGTGTAAACGTTGGAAATGCACGCATTCAGGGTATGGCCGAGGACTTGAACCTCGTGGGTGTCCGCTTCAACTGGGTGACTTCGATATTCTACATTGTTTACATGTTTGTCGAAGTACCCAGCAACATTCTTCTGAAGAAACTCGGCCCAAAGTACTATTTGCCGCTTCTTGTGTGCGGATTTGGCTTGGTATCACTCTGCAGCGCTTTTGTGCATAACTTTGGAGGATTGCTAGTTGCAAGAGCTTTTCTAGGGGTCTTTGAAGGCGGTGTAATGCCGTAAGTATTTTCTCGTACTGCACCTAGCATTTTCTAACGATCGCTGCATAGTGGACTTGCATTCTTCATCACATGCTTTTACAAGCGCAACGAGCTCCTGTTCCGCATCGGTATTTACGTTTCTGCAGCCTCCATGGCTGGAGCTTTTGGTGGACTACTCGCCACTGTGTAAGTTTGCCACAGATTTTCTAACATTTCGAGGTTCTGACTCAGTGACAGTCTTGCTCGCATTCCGCCATGGGGAGCTTCGGGCATGATCATCCATACCTGGCGTAATATCTTTTTCTTCGAAGGACTTTTTACCGTACTCGTCGGCCTTGGAGCGCCCTTCCTCATGCCTCGCAGCCCACAAGAATGCTGGTTCTTAAACGAGCGCGAGCGGATGATCGCTACCCAGCGACTTGTGCTAAAGAGTGGAGCCGATGAAAATGAGAAGACGGAAGTCCACCATGTGAAGAGGGCTGTGATGAACATCACAAACTACTTCTGCGCCTTTGGCTTCTTCTTTATCAACATCACCGTGCAGGGTATCTCTCTATTCATGGTAAGCCAATATTCGTTCAGGACAGTTCTATATACTAACATACACTTCTAGCCCACTATTCTCAGGGATCTTGGTTGGACGGCCACGAAGTCTCAACTTTATTCAGTACCTCCCTATGTATGCGCGTGCCTGATTGCCATTGCAGTGGCCTTCGTCTCGGACAAGACCAACCGCCGTGGTATCTACCTCGCCATTTTTACGCTCCCAGCTATTGCGGGCTTCTCTATTATGCGATGGGCTACCGACCCGAACGTCAGATACGGTGGTATTTTCCTTATCACTATTGGCGCGTTTCCAGGTGGTCCTGGTTTCCTCGCGTGGGCGGCAAACAATGCAGCAGGTCCTGCTGTCCGCTCAGTCTCGACTGCTTACGTGGTCACGCTTGGTACCGCTGGAGGTATTCTTGCGACCTGGTACGTCAAATTACAGAGCAGTTACGATTGAAACATGTAGCTAACATATCGCAGGACGTATACCAGTCAGGATGCACCAAGGTATCCGACAGGTCATACTATCAACTTGGCTGGTCAGATCTGCGTGTGCCTTCTCGCCACTTTCGGAATCTTTTATTGCAAGTGGGAGAACAAGCAACGCGACCTGGGCAAGCGAGACCACCGTCTGGTTGGCAAAACCGCTGCTCAGATCAAGGACCTCGGATACAGACACCCTGAGTTCCGCTACATGCACTAGATGTGCATGCTCACGATTCGACACGACCTCAACATTTCGTTCGTTTTACTTTGCTCGATGTTAGCGTAGCGGCATGACTCGTGCCATATGGGAATTCAACTTTTCTCTAAAGACTTGTACAACAACCTATGGGTGATCAAAATGTCTACATAATCGCATTGTGATTGTGAAATCTGGTGTCGGGCTTGCGACGATATATGATTCAGCTATGCCCTCACTCTGTGCCGGCAGATGTCGGATTCTAGCATATGACATACACGGAGGCCGATGTCTATTGGTCGCTTCATCGACATTGGCATATTGTAATATACTTGCTGTGTCCAATAGGTTACATTAGTATCTTCGATATAGCCAAGCTCATATATCTAAAGTTCTCGAGTCAGCTGGTATGTCGTCCGTATAGCTCTGACGATGGACCACATATAAGATATCGAGGTAAAAGCAAAAACCGTTCACATTGTGTATGATCCGATCGCCCGTTATGCATGTACTCGCTACAATTCTGGCTGTCGCCACTGTAGTACAGGCACACTGTAAGCCAATTTTATCAAATGTTCTTCATGCAAGTTCACATGAACAGATACTTTCCCACGTCTCGTTATAGAAGGAAAGCCAGAGGATAAAGACTGGTCTTCGACCCGCGAGACCAAGAACGCAAATACCAAGCAAGGCATTGAGGTAATCTACGATGATCACAACTTTCTTTACTATCGCATACTTATTACACTCACTTCTCGTGTAGAACCCCACCGTTGCTGACATTCGCTGCTACACTTCCAAAACCGCGCCAAATATTGCAATTGTGCCAGCCGGGTCAACCGTCCACTATATCTCGACGCAACAAGTCAACCACCCAGGACCGACACAATACTATCTTGCAAAGGTTCCAGACGGCAAGGATGTAAAGAGTTGGGATGGGAGTGGCGCAGTGTGGTTCAAGATCAGCACTACGATGCCGAGCGTAAATGCGCAGAAGCAGATGAGCTGGCCAGGACAGAGTATGTCATCCCTTTAGAATCTGACCATTTCCTAATAGTGTTTTGTAGATGAGTATACTACTCCCAACACAACAATTCCTGCTACGACACCCGCGGGCGAGTACCTGCTTCGCGTTGAACACATAGCACTACACATGGCTATGCAAGCCAACAAAGCGCAGTTCTACCTCGCCTGCTCGCAGATCAAAATTACCGAGGGAGGAAGCGGGGTCCCTGGACCTCTTGTTGCATTGCCTGGCGCATACAAGTAAGTTGAAGTAGCGTGTAATGTATGCATACACTAACACGCGATTGCAGAAGCAACGACCCAGGGATTCTCGTAGATCTGAACAAGTACACGGCAGCCCCTGAGACATATCAGCCACCAGGTCCAGCTGTTTGGCGTGGTTAAGCCACAAGTGGAGATGGAACTTTGACCTCTGGTAGCTGGATACGTGTTTTGCAAAGAAAGCGAAAGAGCACTTGATTAGGTAGTTTCCAATGCATCTTTCTCGCTGCCAATGTAGTCTTGTCTCACCAGATTATCCATCGTGATTATGGTAGTCTAGCACAAACTGAGAAGGATAGGGTTAAGGCTGAGGTACATGCGTCATTGGCTCGTGCTGAAAATTGCGGCATTGTGTCGTATGGTGGGGTATGGTGGGGTACGAAGATGGTAAAAGAAACATAACGCCGAACACTGGCAGCGAGCAATTGAGTCGTGAGATTGCACAGCGCGTGAAATCTGAGCCACCCCTCATCGGCGTAAGCGTATTCGGCCTAAGTTATCCGTTCGCGCTGAGTCTAACGGTGCTTCAACGCGCTGATTGCGACGTCCAACGGCGCAAATCTTTTTATTGGACTTTGTGACTAACTCGGCCAAGTCCGCTTCTCCATGGGCAATTGAAAACCCACCCGCCGCCCCGTCCATTCCCTTTTCTTCGTTCCTCGTTCTCACGATGACAACTACCGTTGTGCTCGGGGCCCAATGGGGCGACGAAGGCAAGGGCAAGCTCGCCGACATACTCGCTCACGAATCGCAAATCTGCTGCCGCGCCCAAGGCGGTAACAACGCCGGACACACCATCGTCGCGAACGGCGTGACGTACGATTTCCATATCCTCCCCAGTGGTCTTGTAAACCCCGGCTGCATCAACGTCATCGGAAGTGGCTGCGTCGTCCACGTGCCGAGCTTCTTCAAGGAATTGGAGGCGCTGGAGAAACATGGCTTGAACACTGAAGGAAGGATATTCATCTCGGACAGAGCACATGTCGTCTTCGACGTCCACCAGAAGGTGGATGGTCTGGAAGAAGTGGAACTGGGTGGTGGCATGATTGGTGAGGAATATACGCGCATAGCGAGGGACACCAGTGCTGATTGTGGGACATAGGCACAACCAAGAAGGGTATTGGCCCAACCTACAGCACCAAGATGACCAGGAGCGGTCTCCGCATGTGCGATCTGTTCGACGAGCAGATCTTCGAGACGAAGCTCAGGAGGTTAGCCTCGGGATTCCAGAAGCGATACGGTGATCTGCTCAAGTACGACGTGGATGCGGAGATTGCGCAGTACAAGGTTAGTCATGGCGGCATTGCATGTTGCGATGCGAAGGCTAACAGTATGAGTAGACTCTGCGCGAGAAGCTTGCTCCCTATGTCGTCGACCAGATCCCACTCCTCGCATCGGCCAAGGAGAAGAACGCTAAGATTCTAGTAGAAGGTGCGAACGCGCTGATGCTAGACATTGACTACGGAACATACCCCTTCGTCACATCATCGAACACAGGTATTGGAGGTGTCATCACAGGTCTCAACTTGGGCTGGCGGTCACTGAAGGAGGTCATCGGTGTAGTGAAGGCCTACACCACACGTGTCGGATCGTGAGTTCATATTACTGTCCAAAAACGAGCAACGTAGTCTAACGTACGACAGCGGACCCTTCCCTACTGAGCAGCTGAACGAGCTGGGCGAGAAGCTCCAATCGGTAGGCCACGAAGTTGGCGTCACAACCGGTCGCAAGCGCCGCTGCGGCTGGCTCGACCTTGTTGTCGTCAAGCACTCGCACGCCTGCAACGACTACACCGCCATCAACCTCACCAAGCTCGACGTCCTCGACGATTTTGACGAACTCAAAGTTGCGACATCCTACTCGTACAACGGTGAAGTGCTCGAAGGCTTCCCTGCGAACATCGAGATACTTGGCCAAGTTGAAGTACAGTACGACACGCTGCCTGGCTGGAAAAAGCCTACAACTGGTGTAACGAGCTACTACGACCTGCCCGTCCAGGCGAGGAACTACATCGAGTACATTGAGAAGTTTGTCGGAGTGAAGGTCAAGTGGATTGGCGTTGGCCCTGCACGAGACCATATGATCAGTCGATCATAGGGACAGGCAATGAGCAGTGTTTCGAGTAGCATGAGCTAAGACAGGCCTTCTAAAACATAGAGCATAGACGAATTGCAGGCACACTTTATCCATGCGTGGTTTATTTTGAAGGAATCGTGCACGCCTTGAGGGCGGCCTGAATGAATAGCCATGGGCGTTCTGCCGGTATCCGTTGCTGTGGTCCTCAACTACGCGAGCACGTGTTGCGGGCAAAGATAACGGCGCATGCTTAGACTGGCGCGAACATGATGAAAACACACACCGGTGCAGGAGTTAATTGCTCCGACCAAAGGTCCAACGGCTCATGAGCACAAGGCGACCAGCGCGGTCGTGTTTATAACCCCGACTACGGCATGAAGACGGGCCCTCAGGCAATCAAATCAGCGCTCGCGCTCAGGTGAGTTGTGCCGGGATGCCGCCCTGGCCTAAACCCCGAACAAGGCCGGCCCTTGACCAAGTCTTGGTTAACGTCATGAACGACATCTGGAGCTGTCACTTCGGGTACTCGGAATTAGGCCCTTAGCTACGAAACATCCACCAGGTTCTTGCAGTTTGCGCAGGTCCAAGACACGAATTAAAGAAGCAGCGCACGCTCCTTCGTTTTTCGCATCATCAAGCGACGACTGCCCTCACGGCGCAACACAACACACCACCACGACCGACAACAACAACACCGACCAAGACGACGACCAATATGTTCACCAAGACCATTCTGAGCGCCACTGCGCTGCTGGCGGGTGTTGCGACGGCGGCGACGGCACCTGGGTTTCCCATCCAGGTTTCCCAGAACTTGACGGTCATGTACGGGAACAATACCGTGTCGCCTGGTGGAGAGCTGATTCCCCGTCCTGGTATGTCTCATTCTCTGTCGTCGCGGCGCAGTCGACCTGATTCCCTGCAACTCCAAGCTGATAACCATCACCAGAAACCGCACAACCCCCGACAATCTCGTCCCCAGTATGGTTCGCCGACGAGCAAGGCCCCGGCCGATGCGTCCTCCTCATGGTCGACCTCGACGTACCCCGTAACAACTCGCGCGTCCAACTCGTCCACTGGATTGCCACAAATGTGACACGCTCCGTGCCCATTTCTGCCAACACAACAGGATCGCCGCTTGTGATCCCCTCGGATAATCCCGTCCCGTACCTTCAGCCCTCGCCTCCTGTCGGCGATATCCCGCACAGCTACACGTTCATCCTGATGGCACAGCCACGCAACTTTAGCATACCCTCCATGTACGACGATCTGGCAGACAACAGGGTGGGCTTCAACGTTAGCCAGTTCGCGGCTGATGCGAATCTGACAAACGGAATTGCCGCGACCTGGATTACAGTGCAGAACCTTACTGAGACGCCCACAAACACAAGCTTCCCGCCTCCGAGGCCGAGCCCAACAGGAGATGGTGCAGACTCTGGCGGTGCTGCTTCGGGTGATGCGAGTGGCATGATGATCGCCGGTAGGACATTTTGGGCGGCAATGAGCACGACAGTAGTGGCGGTTGTCTTCGCTATCGCTTTGTAAAGAATAGTTGGAGGTCAGGAAGTAAACGTAATGATATAATATTGAGAGCAAGAGGCGATAAGATATGGTCGATACATTAAGACAATACGAAGATCTTACGAAGGAACGATAGTTGAAATACATGCAAATCAACGACGTACGCTTCCGTTATCACTTTTCATTTTCTGCACCTGTGTAAATCAACTTGCTCTACTTGCAATGGCTCTCTGCTACATGTTCGATTCAACTTTCAAGTCATAAAGCCAGTGACGCATGTAAGATTATATTTGAGTAGGGCTATATTGTCATTATTCATACGAAGAGAAGAGAACCGTGCCTAATGCCATATCCTATATTCAAGTCTTTTCCTAACACCATCTATTAGTTGCAAACCCCTCCTTATACCGTCTACTCAGCACTAGCATTCGTCTTAGCCGCAGCCTCAGCAACCGCCTTGAGCGCAGCCGGTGCATCATCCCACGGCATGACCAACTCGACGAACCGCATCTTCTGCGTCTCGCCACTAGAAAACTCTTCGTCCTGGAACAGCTTCTCAACTTCCTCCCTTGTCTCGACCCGGTATGTAAGGACACTGCCTTCTTCGGCACCAAAGACACGGGGAATGTCCTTGTATTTCCATTCCTGAACGTCGTTGTAGGAGTCCTCCCATCCATGGATGAGCCGTTCAATTGTATAACCCTTGTTGCAGATCACAAAAATGATAGGAGCCAGCTTGTTGCGGATCATAGTCGAGACCTCTTGTGCTGTAAGTTGGAAAGAGCCGTCACCTGTAAAGAGTATAGTGCGCTTGATGTTTGATTCTTTGGCGGCAAGAGCAGCACCTTGACAGGAGCCAGTTGCGTATCCGATAGAGCCCCAGAGGACTTGTGAGATGGCGTTGACGCCTGTTGGGAAGCGAGTTTCCCAGACACCGAAGTTAGAGGTGCCAGTCTCGGTAATGAGGATGTCGTCCTTCTTCAGCCATTGACCGAGTTTTGGCCAAAACCAGGCATGCTTGATCGACGACTCAGTAGATGCGGTCTCCTTCTCTGGAATGTTGTTGTTTGGGTTAGGTCCGGACTCAATGTTGAGCTTTCCTAGCTTTGCTGTAACCTTGGAGAGAACGCCGTTCATTCTTACACCCGGGTATTCCGAGTAGCGTACCTTGCATCCGTAGCTGTGTAGATCGATAGTGGTCAGCTGAGACATGCGAATGGTGAAGCCTGCAGTATTGAAGTCGGATTTGATAGCACCAATGCTGAGAACAAGATCCGACGACTCAACGCGTTCCCGCACACCAGCGTTGGAACCGTCTCCGGCGTATACACCACCATAGTTGGGTAGCGTCTCATCCACTGCGCCCTTTCCCATTGGTGCAACAAATGTAGGGATGCCTGATTTTTTGATGAGGTCGTGAGTTTCCTTCAACGCTCGGTGGCGGATAGCACATGCATCCACAAGGATGACAGGGTTCTTTGCTGCATGTAGATATTTCAAGACCACATCTACAACATAGTCTTCGGCTTCTTGGTCGTTCTGTGGATATTCCAGATCCAGTGGTGTGTTGAGGCGATCGCCATCGACTTTCTTCGTCACCATATCGCTAGGCAAAGATATGTAGACGGGCCTCGACTTTAGGTAACATTCCCGGATGGCGTTGTCGATGAGCATGGCTGCTTCGTGTTGGCTGTTCAGCATGGAAACAGCACATGAGATTTCCTTGGACATCCTCGAGAAAACAGTAAAGTCGCCATTTCCAAGAGTGTGGTGTAGCAGTGCTCCGTTCTTCTGTGATGCAGTCGATGGATAGCCGACGATGTGGACTATGGGTACGTATTCGGAGTAAGCGCCAGCGATAGCATTGACTGCCGAGAGTTCTCCAACACCAAAAGTCGTGACCAATGCAGAGATGCCCTTGACTCTCGCGTAGCCATCTGCCGCGTAGCCTATAGTAATCGTCAGTATATATATAGTATGAGGCGGGCGGATCGACTTCGGTCGCTCCCGCAAGCGAGCCGCTGGTAGCGCAAGGACGAGCTTTACATACCAGCATTGAGCTCATTGCAGTTGCCGACCCATTTCAGGCCGACTTTGGGAATGTAGTCGAGTGCGACGAGGTTGTAGTCTCCTGGCACACCGTGCACTGACTCGACTCCAACTTGTTGAAGTCGACGGAAGAGGTACTGCGTCGGTCAATTAGCACGTTCTCACATGCGTGTTCAGTCCACACGACTCACCTCTGCAACGTCAATTGGGTTTTTGATATCCTGGGAGCGTAGATCCTGTGCCATATTGCCGAGCTGTCAGATAATTGAAGCTTTGATGCTAAGAAAGTAGTTTATTTGGTATGATGGTGGCTGTTGGGCGTGGCTACCTTTAAGAAGGGTCCGCGAAGTTTATGGCAATGAGGTCATGTCCGGTCTTTACCGGCCAGCGCCATTGTTGGGCGCGTCTCGTGCGAGTGCATCGGGTGGACGTGGGACACTGCACCATAGTAACGCGACGCGCTGCATACACGCTGTTTGTCAGCCCAGGTGGCGTGAGGTATCAGATCTGCGGCGTGGTCTTGCTACCGAATGCGTGCGCTTGCAGCTCGAGGCTTCGTTTACGCTCACGATTTTCTTCGTACTAACACTGTTATCGCGGCGTGGAAATAACTTGTATCAAGCACGAGATTGTTGGTCAGAGTGGAATCGAGACATTTGAAAGCGGGGCGCCTCGTGGGCCGTACCACTCCATCCACATGTATTTGGTCAATCTGCATCATCACCCGTCTATCCACAGCAGAATCCCAACATTCATCCAAGTCTGAATTTTGCTAATCATACATCAGAACGTGAAGATCACGACCCAGCTCCCCGCAGCTTATCTGCAGTCATTTCCTGAACTCTCTCCACCAGCTCGTCATTCAATGGTGTTCTTACACCCACTTCCCTTCCACGTCTGGCCCAGTACCCGTTGATGTATCTGATTTCCGTCTCTCGTCTATTTCTCATGTCCCACACCATACTCACCGTAGTTGCTCTATTCTTCTTAATGATATCCATTACCGTGTGGTGCAAAGATTTCGCCGAAAATCTCTCCTTCACACCCTCCACACCCTGTAGTTCAGGC
>Ga0058698_10001081_pt1 | contig 12977 bp, 13 predicted proteins | sample AgamicAsSfe_FD_67288 | JGI IMG/M metagenome (GOLD analysis project Ga0058698, IMG submission 67288) | Agave microbial communities from Guanajuato, Mexico - As.Sf.e | ecosystem: Host-associated > Plants > Phyllosphere > Phylloplane/Leaf | place: Guanajuato, Mexico | collected 2012-05-30
TACAACAGCTGAAATTCGCTGGTGGTCACCCACCCAACTACTACGCAGCCGGTAGAATGCTTAAGTACGCCAGAGCGGACGGGATGGCCTGTTCTCATTCTCCTGTGGTCGTATGTGCTCATTCTGCTTTTTACGTGCAATATAACCTATTCTATCTGTTATTCTGCTGCTCAAGAAAGAGGTGCGCAGGTCGGGATCGTGCTTGCCATCCTCTTGAGCCACTTTCGTGGGATGCCGGCCGTGCTCGTCATCGAGATTGCCTCACACACGTCGTACTCCATTCGTCTCAAAATTGCTCTGCACAACCTCAAAAGCCTTCCTTAACACCGTCCTGTCATTCTCAAAATTGAGCATCTGCACCGCCTCCTCAAACCAAACCCACACAGCCTTAGAACTGCGTCTCACCAGCCCCCGTACACCTTCCCGTACCAAGAGGACGGCGCCAGCGGGTTCGGTGAGAAGGGTGGACGGTAAGGCGGTGGTTGGCCAGGAAGAGGTCGCCATTGTAGGTGCAGTACATGTAGATTGGACTGACTGCTGAGTGACGTGGGTGCTGACCGAGCTCTTGAGAAGTATATTGCTCTTTAAGTGACGCTGAACTTAATAACGCGTATGTAACGTTGATCGATATGAGCTATTTGAAAACAACTGCCAGTGGCGAATACACGAGAAAGCAAAGACCGCACTTCGGCACGGATCGTGACAGAGATGGTACAGTACTGCTTCCACGAGTAAGCGGGATTCGATTACCTTTTGTCTCGAAATCAAATTGTTCTTGGTGTTGTTGCGAGAGAGAGTCAAGAGCTGTGTTCATACCTCATGCTACTCAACGACTATCTGCCACAATGAGGTGAAACGATCTCATCTGTCCCTGATGATGACCTTCCTTGCCGCAACTTCGAAGCTGCTCAATGCAAGACAGCCGAGTCGCGCGAATCGCCACCGAAGAACGCCATGCCCCACAAAGCCACCAATCCAACCATATGACTGTCTCCGCCTCTATGTCCTCATTTGTCCGTATCTGTCCGCAATGCCTTTGTACAGCTGTGAGATGTCCGCCTTACCGTTACCGCCCAACCTATGTTCAGAACCCCTTCCTCATCCGTCGTAATTGTCTCCATTAGTACTATTCCTTGTTGCCACTCCATTACAACCGACCTCGTAGATGACCTCGATCACCTTCCTCACTCCTCACCTTCCCACTGCTCATAGGATCAACTCGTTCAAATTCCTCTGCACAATCATGTCTTGCACCGATGCCATCGTCTTTTTCAGCAGATCCGTGTCCGTAGCATTCGTGTAGTGGATATACATCTCCTTCCTCGGGTTCCTGACCAACATCTTGAACCTGGACGCGAAGTAATCCTGGCCGGCTTTAACATCTGTAGGAGCTCCTTTGAAATCGGAAAAGGAGTTGACGATTGGTGATTGCCCAGACTCGACCTTCAGGCGGAACAGATCCATCTTGTTGAGGAACAAAATGACGGCAGTGCGCTCGAACCAGCTTGAGTTGACTATATTATTGAACAGCTCAAGTGCTTCTTCTGCTTGATTCTGCTGAGGTGTCAGTAATGGTCCATCTGACCACGTCTCGTGAGGCAACATACCGCATTGCGATCTTCGACCAGCACAGAGTCGTACGCGCTGATAGCTACCAGAAACAGTATTGCTTGGACATTGTCGAAGACGTGAATCCATTTCTTGCGCTCCGATCGCTGCCCTCCAACGTCGAACATCCGATAAACAAGGTTTCCGATATCAAAGACTGTTTCACTGATACCAGTCGTTCGTAGACGTGCCCGCAAGATATCCTGGTCGGTCGGGAGATAGTCGCGAGTCCATAAGCGCCTGATATCCGTCATGAAGCTATAGACGGTCAGGTCCTATGCTGCAGCGATCATGAGCTCTTGATTACTCACTATGAGAGATTGTCATGCAGAGCGTACTCGTTGCCACGCATGATTGACATCTGTACCATCCTGTCCGCCCACAGTGACTCGAATGCTTGAAGGTATTGATGTGGATAGCAATCATCGGACCCAAGTTCACTCTCCGAGGTGATGAGACCAGCGTATTCCTACGAACGCCCGAATCAGCACGGCACTCTCCAGATATGTTCCAGCACATGGATCTTACTGTGTTGCTTGCATCATAGCTAACCGAGTGCTCGTCCATTGCTTTGAGAATGACTACGAAAGCCTGCACCAAGTTGTTGAATATGACGACCCTCCATTGTTTTCGCTCTTCGAGGCTGAAACCACCAGAGTTGATGAGTCGCATTTGCTTCAGTACTGTTGACTTGCCAGATTCACCTGCGCCTGTTTCGTGCAATACGTCAATGATTGTCCAAGCATGTTGAACAGATCGACCAACCTAACAACAGAATCTTGACCTCTTTGCCCAACTTCTTGCGATCTTCTCGTAACTGCTTGTCAATCTCAACATTTTTCTTTGCGCCAGGATCATCCTGTTTCTTGGAGTCGCCGAAGCACATCTTGGCAGTGTCGAACCCAGACCTGTTTTTGGTAGATTGCAACGTGCTGAGAGGCGTGGCCACTGGCCAGCAGTGTTGTGATCGTTCACAGCTTGTGAGGTCTCGTACAGATCGGCTTTGCGCAAGGGAGGGCGCCTCTCGCTTGGTAGACGAGCTGTCGGTCCTGGATTACTCGAACTCGATCTTGAGTATAGTGACCACACTCTGGTGGCAATGAAGGCCGAAGACTTGAATCAGGGAGAGGCTGAAAGTGACAGGGTTACTTGACGATCGCTTTCACAGAATTGAGTAAGGTGTGGACAGGAAAACAGCTAGTCTCACTGCTCCTAAGGTGTCACGAGCCGAGCACAAGTGCGCTGCGACTTGTCGCTCTTATTTAAAAGAGGTGATCGACCCGGACCAGTCAAGGCACGCAATGGCGCAAAGCACTAGGGACAGTCTATCACGTTACTGTAGTTATACTTTGAGATTGTGAAATGTGACTGTATGCTGTGAGCTTGCGAGTACGAGACGATGCGGGGAAGCCGAAGGTTTAGGTTCCACGTGGTCCGTTCCGCAATTAGGCCTGAATTAGCCCCAGAAGAGGCAGCTGGGCTGGGCTTTCTACACGTTGCAATCGTGGCGAAAGACGATTGCGACAGCCAGCCACGCCTCAGAGAGTCATTGTTAAGGTAGATGATACAGGTGATGAGGTGATGAGCGATAATGGGCCATCAAGCACGGTCTGAATGAGGTGAACTGTTGAGCAGTGATCACCACAGCGCATGAAGTAGTTGACTTGGGGATTCTGTCATGACAAGTAGTCGGCGACAACTACTACTGATCCCCCTCGTCCCCCTCGTGGCATGCGGAGACTTCTTTTCGGCACTTGCAGTTGTATACCTGGTAGTTTGTCTCGCGTCATTATTGTCGCACAGGGAATATCGAGCCTTACCTATGGCACAATGAACAATGAGCAAGGTGGTGCGACCCGTGAGACTCTCTGAATCGACGAGGGAAAGGGAGAGCGCTCTGCCAAGTGCCAGGATTCAACCATGGATGAAGTTGCAAGTTAGTAATACTCGGCGTTGCTACAAAGTCCGGTGCGGGTGTGCCAGAGGGAAGAGGCAAAGAGGGGGAGGGCGGGCACCAGAGAGTCATGCTATGGCTATGGCACTCCTGAATAATGTATAGAAGTGGTCCTTTGACCTCGAGCTTTGTGTCATACAACAACGATCCAACCTCCAATATGTTTCGTCGTCTTTGAGAGCATTCACCAAAGCCATTGAGAGTACGGTAGCTTGCGATCGGCAGCTGGCACACAGTAGGCTCGATTTTAGCCACTTCTCTACTCTGGTACATCCTCCCAAGCGCGCACGGGCGACAGGCACGAAGGAAAACCACAAGTGACACTACTGCCTTAGCGCTGTGCATGGGGGAGGATCGATTCTCATCGATTTTGACTTCAATGGGATGTATGGCAAATCGTCGGATGTCGTCCGCGTCCAGCACAGGAGGCCTCGGGCGACCACCTACCAGCTCGAAATCTACAAGACGGCCGCCGAAGAAGTACTGGAGCATGATAGACCAGTCTCCTCAAAGTCTCCTCCAAGGCCCTTGTTGCGCAGAAATCCTCATTCGTCTCCCGTGCTGAGTCGGACAAGGTCCTTCTCCAGCGCTAATGCAGGGCTTGCCGCTGACACTCTCACCACCTCTCCAACATCACCAACGGAATATCGACTGCCTCCGCTATTCTTCGAGAAACATGACTATAGCGACATTTTCGACCAACGTCCACGTCTCGAATTCGCTCGCACCACGCCGCGTCTGCGCCGCAAAGCAAAAATGAGCATCACTCGTGACAGCAACGATGTGGTCAGTCGTGTGGAATTCTCGTCTGATCCGTCCTGCACTCTTCTACTTTTGCGGCATAGGGATTTGACCGGAGCTGACATCTGCATATCCAGTTACCACCGCAGAAGAGCTTACCTGCAGAGATACCTATTTCCATAGCTGTCATCACGCAAAATGTGGGCCAATTGTCCTCAGCGGCATTGAGCACGCTTGGTAAGGGTGCCAATGCGATACGCTCCCCAGCAGGGCACCCCTCATATACTATCAATGACAAGACCTACGACGTGCGTTATGTGCACCACTCGATAGACAATGTACTGTCTGGTCAAGTACCAATGGACAGGTTCGATTTGTCACAAGCTACGACACGTACCGAAGGCTTAATATACCTGTACGATGCCACAAAAGCTGACGTCCTGCTTTCTCTACCTGCACTTCTAGGTGAGTTACTGTACTAGGACATAAGTTTGAACAGAAACCCTACCGTACTCTTCCGGCGACTCTTTCAGACTTATGTCCCATGAGCGTACTTTATACATCAAAACCCTTTTGCCTTAAGCAAGTGCTGATCTGGACTCAGACGTGTTGAAGCAGGCGAAGCTTCCAGTTGTAATTGCACCTGTCTGTGACACCGTGGAAAGTCACGACGTAGATGTCACTCTGAGCGCTGTAGAGGTTCAATGCGGTCTAGTGACGGACGAGATGGAGCTCTACAATGCCAGCCAGAAGTTTACGCAAGCAGGATGCGTACCGTTCCTGGTTCATCGGATACACGGCAGGTTGCATGGTATGTATCTTCCACTCATCTGCATTCATTGCATAGCATGAGCGTCCGGCCTAGTGTAGCGATGTGCACCTAAATGACAATATGCTAACAATACTAGGCTTCCCTGACATTACTTCAGATGATGATTCGGTGGACTTTCCGCAGAAGCAGTCCTTAAAGTCCCTGGCCAAGATTCGAACGCGAAACGACTCGAAATACTCAGTATTCATGCACACACGAACCGAAACACCTCGACAAAAGACACTGCTACGCGTGATTTCTAAGGACAGTACAACGAAACCCAAGCATCACGATGAGGACTGTCGAGAAAGCCCACGAACATATGCAACCTTGACCAGCCTCACTCAACGGCTCCTTGCTCCGCCATCATCTGATGCGGATGTACAATTCACGTCCATCTTCCTCACACTGTACAAGATGTTCGCCGCACCGATCGATTTACTCGATGCGATGCTGGACCTTGTGCAATGTGACTCTACTCACAACCAAATAAACGATACCAGCAACTCAGCACGACTCATAGCTATCTTGCACTATTGGATTGTCTCGTATCCAGGAGACTTTGCTCAAGGGCCCACCAGGGACAGGTTGAAGATGTTCCTGTCCAGCTTCACCAAGGATGATCCTTTCCAGGCACGGCGGCAACAGATTGACCAGGCTTTGGGTGTCGTGGCCCAAGATGACAACACGCTATGGGCGTGCAAAGATGATGCAGCTAGTCTAACTCTTTCCATGAGCAGGACATCTGACGCGTGCCTGAATCAGAGCCCGCCCAGTGTCACGCAAGTCGAGTCACGAGTTTCAGAAACCTCCAAACGAGCATCAGTGACGAAATCACGCTCACGCATAAACATACCGTCACTTCAAAGGCCAAGTCTTTCGCCAACAAACAAGTCGTTCGTACAGCAGACAATGGGCAAAGCAGATTGGCGAACTTTCATGGAATTACCAGAAGACATTCTAGCTCAGAGTATTGCAATCATCAACCGTCGCCTGTTCCTAGCTGCAAAGCCTCGGGACTTCATCCGACAGATCACAGTTCCATCCAAGAGTCGATCCTCATTTTCATCGTTATCACACATCGCAGCACTGACAGCACATTTCAATCATCTGGCTCATTGGGTTGCCTCGGTTGTACTAATCCGAGACAAAGCCAAACATCGTGTGCTGGCTCTCGAAAAGGTTATGAGACTAGCTCGACGCGTGAGAAGCTTGAATGACTACAACGCGCTTGGTGCTATTGTGGCAGGTATACACAATTCCGCAATACATCGGCTACAATCGACCCGAGAAATACTAGACAAAGACGTTGGCAAAGACTTTGCCAGGTTAGAGATCCTCATGGGAAGTGGAAAAGGACATGCTGCATATCGACTGGCATGGGAGAACACAACCATGAAAGGTCGAGTTCCATATCTTCCAGTCCTACTCAGCGACCTCGTTGCAGCAGACGCCAGTGGACCGATCTTTGCACCTCAATCGGACACCGAGGTTTCGATTAGCCCTGCAAGTCCTACAAGTCCCGCCAATCTGTCCGGTGCCAACAGGAGGGACCGTCCGATCAACTGGCAGAAGTTCTCACGTATGGGAGAGGTGTTGCTCCTCCTCGAAACAGCACAAGCCTCGATCCAAAAACACATGGCGGCGGAAGCAGTGTTGAACGAAGATGCAAGACTCCTTCTTGAGAGGACTGTCAGCAATGATGATGAACTGTACGCGAGAAGCTGCGCTGTCGAGCCCCCGGCTTCTGGTTACTTGAGCACCAATAATTCTGGGAACAGCGAAGGTGGGTTCGGAAAGCGTTTTGCGAACGCAATTGCCAACATAAGCATTAGCGACCAAGGAGAGTTGGCGAGCTTATCACAGATGCGTTTGCTGAGGCAATAGTGTGAGGCTCCTATCCGGCTCAGTCGCATCGAGAGGCTGCGCAAACTTGGATTTACAGTCGCAGGGACGAACCTTTTGGAAGCACGGCATGTACCTACGCCAGATCCTTTGTCAATATATAAGGTCGCTTTTATGTATGTTATGTCATGTCTGTACTTATGATGGTGGATGAGAAGGAGTAATAGTGCCTCTGGCCTTTTGGCCCACTTATGTCAGTAATGATCTGCTGCCAAGCGTTTCATATGACATAGCAGTGTACAATTTGTTGGACACATGGGGATTAGTGAGCTAGGCCATCTTTCGACTTCGAGACAGCAAGCTGCAGACTGTAGACAGTATACACACCAATTCTCCAAAGGATTCCCCGTGGAGTCTGGATACTGTGCATCCGGCCATAGCTATTGCAAGGGAACACGCTAACACGAAGCATCTGGAACGCTGGTAATCGATCTACAAGACATGGATTCTATACAGAATCTCGACCTCTCCTGATCTTCTCCCTATATGGCGAGCTGGGATATACCGCGCAAGAGATGGACCATGGCGACAAGCGATCTGGCAGCAAGTCGCCATTCTTTTCGTTACGCGGCAAATCCAAAAGCATTGTACCCTCCTCACCACTTGCGAGAAGCATCCAACCACCAGAGAATGAGAACAGCCATGCACCAGATGGAACGATAAGGCAGTACGGTGGACGTGATATTAGCCTTGATGATGACCTTCTACCACTTCCCGCATCGTCCATGAGCTATGATGCTATAGAGAAAGAGCTGTCACAACGAGATCCTCGCTCGCAAGCACCAATACCAGACGGGAAACTGTATGGTACAGGTGTCGTCCTATCGGCGCCGCCTAAACATGAGCAAAGCGTTGCCAGAACGAATGGAGCCCCTGTTACAGCAACTCCGGGGCGTTCAGAACATAATCCTTCGCAGCAGGTTGGGGCAAGTTCTTTACACAGTCGACAGACGTCCATTCTTCCATCGGATCCCAGGGCAGTGGCCTTGAGCCCTTCAACAGTGTCTTTAACCTTAGCGCCGCGGACTTCTCGAACACCAATGCTGGATACCAGCGCAGTCGATGAACCACAAGCAACAGGACGCACGAAGGGCATGCTAAGTGGCTTAACAAGGAAAAGCAGCACATTCCTGAAGCGTGCGAGGGGCTCTAGCAAGCAAGAGGAACAACTAAAAGTGGTTACAGCATCTCCAAGTGGACTCGCGCCTCCAATGATACCAAGTTCGCCGTTGGTGAGTTCCGTACTGTCGCCATTGTCACCGCGAGCTCCAATGAGCCCTGCCACGAGTAGTCCTAGTATGGGACCTCTTCCTAAGGCAGTATCCATTGCCAGCTTATCTATGGGGCCCGATCTCAACAACACGCCAGGGTCACCGAGGATTGGGCTGAAATCACCGGGTTTGCTGGGTAGTCCAAGATCAAAGAAGAAAGCGGTGGATGAGCTTATCGCTGCCTTTGCTCTACTTGAGAAGGATCACGAGAGGTGATTACAGGTGCACATGTAGTATGAATCGCTGCTAACTGACCCAGATTTCACTCTCGGAAGGTCGTGCTCAAGGCTAATATCGTGCGAGACAATGTTATCGTATTTCTGCGGACATGGAAGTCGCATCCGCTCAATACCTCGATGGCACCAGAAGACCTCGAGATTCGATGTCAGATCCTCGGCAAATGGTGGTCCACCCTGCTCGACATGTTGAAAGAGCTTCACAATGATCGCATATCTGGACATGACAGGCCAATTGTGCTCGAAGCACTTGGCGGAATCATGGAGCGCCCAGAGTGGAGGGTTGCTGTGCGGGACGCTTCGAGCACTGACAAGCTACCTTCACCTGCAAGGCGCAAAACCTCAAGTATATCTGGTGATTCTGCGAGCAGATCGAGTATTTCAACTGCAAGCACGTCATGTCCAGTAAAGGCCGAAACTGGGAAGGAGCTCTTTCAGTCGAATCTACTGGCACAGATGGCTGTCGTGGTGGACAAAATGTCACAACGCACAACTCCGTCCAGTATGGTATCGTTCTGTGGCAAAGCTTGCGCATATGCATACTTCTTTTGTCCGGGTATGGCCAGTATGCTTTCCAGATTATGGAATGTATCTCCGGCTAGACTGAAGCGGGTCCTGAAAGCCTTCGATTTTGAGGCACCTTTTCGATTCCAAGCTGAAGCTGATGCCATGCTAGCCTACTTTCCAGCGTGTCTGCATCCTCTGAGCTTCACATCACTTAGGATCGCTACTACACGATTGCGCTCTGAAGGATTGATACCCGAGCAAGTCAAACATGTCGACTGGCGGGGCTATTGGTTGAAGCGGTGGTCTGGCAAGGATTCTGACTTATTCTACGCCTTTGTCAAACAATACCACAAGATTCTCGCTGATATACTTCCGGAGAACACACCGAAAGCTGACTGGATATGTGGCCCTGGAGTGCTGCTGGTATATGGCCAGATCCTTGCGAATCTCGACATGACTATACATCGCCTCACTCCGAAACGCGCTTCTTCACCGGAGAAAGGCGACAAGACACCACGAGAACCAGCTGCTATCACATTTGACGATGTATTGGGGGCTGACGCGTCTGCAAATACGTTTAACACAGTATCTATCAACGCTTCCAAGCACATAGCGGATAACAGGCTAGTGAGCTTGCTGAATGAAATGCTCCCTTTGCGAGCAGAATCATATCCTGCTGCTGCTTATCTGTTCGCCGATGGATTTGCCGACATCCTGAAGGCGGCTGCACTACACACATCCGCATACGATCAAGCTGCATGCTATACGCTTTGTGACTTTCTACAAGAAGCAATCGTTATATTGAGCAAGTTTGAGCTTGCCACTTCATCCCTTACACTCATTGATTGGGACTTTTGGATAAAGGTATTCACACAACTGGCGCACAGTGTCGACACTGTCACACAGATGCGATTATACACATTGCTCTATGCAATCTGGCCACTGGTATCTGGAAATGCTCGATGGAGAGAGCAATTTTGTATCAACGTTCTCTTGGATCCTGGATATTTTGATTCCCATTTTAGTAACTTTTGTCCGATGTTAAGGAGTTACTATCATAGACTGTTGTGCTGGCGCATAGCTAGGTGTGATACAGGCAATGCGTCTGATATGTTAGTGGGAAACTGCGGCTTCTGGAGCTATACAATGCTAACGAAATGCAGGCGTACGTTACGTATAGTACATGAAAGGTTGCTACTTGTCGACAGACAGTTCAGAACTCTGCAGCAAGATACCTATAATGCGGGCAAGATGATTTTGGAGGTCGAACCATGCACTCCTGCGCCATATCGCAGGTTCTTAATCATAAGGACAGACATCATGCCTTCGCCGACCGCGCTAGCCCTCGAAGGATTTGTGCCGCACGCTCCAGCTAGCACGGTGTCAATGAATCTGCCTCCTCCCATGATCGACGAAGATGATGCGTTCAATCTCAAACAGCTCACTGATAAGCTCAATCAAACAAGCATTGACCCCGACCGTTCCAGCAAACGCGGAGGCCTTCTTCGATCGATCATGGGATCTCGCTCACCACAAGTCGGATCACCAAAGATCAGCTCAAGAGAGAGTCAGTCGCGAACACCATCCACGCCTGCATCGGGCGAGGCGTCTCCACACGCATCTCCGTCAATGTCACCACGAAAGTCTATACACCAGCAACGACCGACGCCTCCTGGTCGGACAGGCAGTTTTGGGGGATCTGCGCGCCATTCCCATGAGCAGGCAGCGACACAATCGGGATTCAAGGAAGCTTATTTCAGGTTCTCTCTCGAGGCAGTGGACAAGCATAGAGGAGGCATGCCGCGGGAGTATCACAAATTTCCACCTCATCTACCAGGTCAATACCAAAGTTTGCTGGATCAGAGGCCAGACATACGGGTGTCAGAGGATAGTGGAGTTTCCGGGATAACAAGGCCGACACAGAAACTGACGCAGTCATCACGGTATGCTGGCATGGCACTGGCGGAGTGGTACCTTGTGGTCAATGAATGCCAGAATTTCTTCGAGAGGAGAAGAAGAGAAGGTGTCCCCAGCAATGCGCTGGTGGAGACGCCGGCATTGTATGTTGAGTCGATGAAGAGGGCAGCATAGATGTGGGACATACATACTGTATGATTAGAATTGGAGGGATTGGAGATTGGGTATAATGGCCATGGAGTTGGATAGGATCTGCCTAAGTGGCTGGGTATAGACTTGGGGCATGATTTTCATCAGGAAGAGGCATATATCTCAGACGCCTTCAGACCGAGCAGAAGCTACTTGACGCTCTTCCCAGTTTTCATCAGATCCATGATCTAGTACAGCATGATATCGAAATCTAGATGGTCGGCAGGTGGACGCGCCTCATAGGGCTGATGATCTGCACGCCTTGCCAGGGGCAACCAATGATCGAATCAGATGCCACGCGCTTCACCCGCCATCTCCAACCTCGCTGCGCGCTGCAGAATTCATTCATTCATACATTCCTCCAGCCTCCCACCTTGTTACTGTGGCGCCGCTACATTTCTAGAGTACAAGATGTCTTCTATCGCTGTGCCTGCGCCTCTGCTTGCTTTGTTCACACTCCCATCACACACTCCAAACCACATTCGCTCCCATCATCCGCCTTGATCTCCTCTTGAGCTCGAGTAACCCTCATTGCAACGCTCCACTTTCCGTTACTACAGTCGCTACAGTACTCGCCTGAGCAGCTTCATCAGCAGCGCCTGTGCCACAAAAGGCCTGCGCCCGGCACAATCCAATCTTACTGAAATTACTGTCAACCACAATCCTTCACCACTCACTCACTACCTTCACTCACTATGCGCTTCTCAACCTCATCCCTACTCACCCTTTCCACACTTTCGACAGTCGCCTCTTCCGCACCTCTCTCCCTGCTTCAGCCTATCGATGCCTTCAACCACATCGTCCGCGCCCTTGTGCAACAAGAAGAATCACAAGCACCGAAACTATCCACAATACTGGTCCGCCGTGCACCGTCAGCGACGTACGCAGTCGTCAATGTAAACGGCGCTTCAGCAACACCAGCCGTCAGCACCACAACGGCACCATGTCCATCGTGCTCCCCTTCGCCAACCGATGCTGCAAGTGGCAAAGCTACATCCGCTGTAGCGGCCGGCACACCTTCATCTGCAGCCAGCGACGCAGCAGGATCTTCAGCACCAAGCTCAGCAGCAGGCTCATCTCCCTCCGCCGCATCATCAGCAGCAGCAGCAGCAACAACAATCTTCGCCACATCGATCGAAACCGACTTCGTCACCGCGACCGCCGTCTCGACTGCTGTCAGCCTCATAACCGAGCCCGCAGCCCCGCTCATCACTACCACGACGACCACTGAACTTAGCGTCAGCACCGCAGCTGCCACGACGGTGCTGGATACGGCCTACGTGCCCGTTGTGACGCAGGTGGTCAGTACTGCTACTGCGACTGCCACACAGACTGTGTCTGGAGCTGCAAATACCGAGATCGTCACGGCGACTGTGGGTGTGGTTGTTGCTGCTAGTGCCAGTGCTAGCGTAAGCGTGCTATCGACGAGTGTTTCGACGCCGTACACATACGCCAACAGCAGCTCAATCGCCGCGCACACTGCCTACGTCAACTCGACCATCGCGTCAAGTACATTAGCAACCCCCACCCTCTTCCACCCCAGCACCTCCCTCCTGACATCAACAATCTCCTCCTCCACCTCATCGACACCACTTGCTGCTGCTGCCACCGATGCAACAGCAGCAAGCACAACCATCATCTCCTTCGCTGCCGCCGCTGCCAGCATACCCACCAGCACCGGCGTCACTCTGACGACTGCAACGCCCACACTGGCTGTGGCCTACTGGAACTCCACTGCGGGATACTTTGTCGAGTCCGAAGTTGCGGATTCCTCGACTTCTGAGGCTCCGACTACGACTACGACGACTGTGGTTACTGGGAAGAGGGGGAGGGGGAGG
>Ga0058698_10001082_pt1 | contig 12976 bp, 15 predicted proteins | sample AgamicAsSfe_FD_67288 | JGI IMG/M metagenome (GOLD analysis project Ga0058698, IMG submission 67288) | Agave microbial communities from Guanajuato, Mexico - As.Sf.e | ecosystem: Host-associated > Plants > Phyllosphere > Phylloplane/Leaf | place: Guanajuato, Mexico | collected 2012-05-30
GGGTTTGGAAGGTGAGGTGATGTGGCGATGGTGAGGGCGGGTGTGCGGTGCTGTGCGGATGTGCATGTGTGTCTGATGGAAGAGCGGGGTTGTGTACGGTGCTGGGTGAGCCAACCTCCTTCATCCCTACCTCTCACGATCTAACGTCAGTTGCTAATGTCATCAACCACAGCCTGATCATTACGGCACTGTTCTCGCATCGCATCTTCGATGTAGCATGGCGAAAAGGTGGGCTTCGGAGGTTGGCCAGGACTTTGATGTTTTCTTTCCTTAGCTTGTTTCCACGCGCAAGATACCACGTTCGTTTTGTCGATTCCGACTTATTTCCTCTTCTCTTAGTTTGGAAAGGTGCGCTTGGCCGGAGGGGAAGGGAGCGGCGTTGGAGGAGTGTGGTGGGCGGTGTCGGTATTTCTGTCGTTAGCAGTCTCACAATTCAAGAAGAAATCCATATTCAACGAGTGGGCGTCATTACATTGTTTCATCTACAGATACCTCGGAAGTAATACACCTCTAAGGTACTCCTAACCTTTCTTCCCTTTGTCATCACCTCCAATTCACCCTCCCCCAAACTCCAACAAAAGAAAACACAAAAGCGGGTGCCAAAAAGAAAACAACAAAAACTATATTGCCCAATCTTTCATGCCGTTCTAACCCCACCACTCCTTGAGACGCTCCGTCAGCGGCTGCTTCGTGCCGTGCAAAGAATGCTTCCTCTGCAGCGTCGATGCTCGTGCTCGCATGAGTGGTCCATTTTCTTTTCCATTGCCAGCAGTCCTCTCTCTCGACTCCTGACGATGCGCTGGAATCTCCTCAAACACCCTACCAGCATCAACACTCTTCCGCCGCGGCAGCTCCAACTTCGCAGTCTGCAGGTTCGGTCGCTCAGCCTGTGGGGCTCGATTGTCATCAAAGACGAAGTTTCCCTGCATGCTCATCGCCCGTTTGATCTTCTTGTACTCAGAAACGCCCGAGTTCCCGGCCAAGACCTGCTTGGAGGCAACAGCACGTAGAACAGAGCTGCGTTGCAATGTGGGTGCCCTTGACTCGGGCAGGGAGAACTCGATTGGTAAGAAAGCTTCTGGTGTTTTGTGGAAGTTGACTGCAGGCTTCGTGAGGACATTCGGTGGAGGTGGTGCGACTGCCTGGACAGAAGCCTGCGCCTTCACCGCTTCCGGTGATCTCGAGTTCGATACAAGACGGTTACGCAGTGGTCGACCAGCAGCATCTTCACCAGACTGCGGCTTGGATCTTGAGCCGTGGAGACTTGCTAAACTTGCTGATCGTCGAGAGAATGAGCTTGTAATGCTTGCCATACTAAGCTTCCGCATGACTGAATGTGCCGATGCTCGAAAAGGATTCTCACTGCCTCGCATGCCTGCAAACGGAAGGGCGTCTTTTGTGTAAATGTCGGACATTGCTGACTCCAAATGTATTCGTTCGGATCTCCGCGGGCACAGAACGGGAATGTAGTTTGGCGTCATATGGGACTGAGAACGACCTATTTGCGACGTCGAAGAAGAACCTTGCGGTGCATGGTCAGTTGACATTGTGTTTCGTATGACTACTTGGCACATCTGAGATCTCGAAGCCAATGTAGCTGCTCGCTTGATAGAAATACGTCTCAGCAAAGGTTGACTTTGCCCGAATACGCTAGCCAGTGGTTTGATTTCGTGGATGAGCTCAGAGTTGAGATTGCGATGTATCTCGAGGACGTCATCACGAACGGAAGTGTCCGATATCTGGCGCAGATGCTGTTTCCAAGCTTGCTCCTCGCTAGGTGAACACGCACTAAGCAGGAGCTCGTACAATTTGAGGTCGCTCTCGAAAACGAGCTTCCAGGAAAAAGGCGTGGTATGACACTGCAGACCTTGAGAAAACGTCAGCACTGCATCAACTGTTTATTGCTACATCCTGACCTCTGCCATTGTCCGGGTCTTCAGAAGAGATGCTAGTAAGAGAAACACAAGCAACAACCGTATAACCTGGACCCGATTTGTCTGGAATGGCAAGCAGCAGACAAGATCTGAAGACCGCACAAAGCATGTACTGTCCTTTCACTTCCTTTTTGGTCTGGTAGGTAACATGCAGCACACCGCATGCCCTGACATGACCAAGATGTCGTATCAAGACAAGATCAATCGGCTGGTTCCCAAAATTTAGTCGGTCCTGTAAGAGCCAGGTCTTTTCGATGAGGTCCTTCGTCCTCAGATCGTGGGTAGCCTTATTGATATCGATCGCCAAGAGCCTCAGTTGTCCAACAAGGCTCTGAAGTTCGGCATGGGAAACTGGGTCATCCCCGACCGGAGTATGTTTGAGGAGGTCGCCGAACAGGAGTGGATATTTGCAGACACGTTGTATCGGCTATGCAGAGTGTTAGGGATGAGAACACTCATTTGGGCATTGCATACCTTGATGAGTAAGTCCTGAAACGTCAAGCCCTTCCTGCTATGCTCCGCACGACTACTGGTAGAGCTCAAAGTTCTGGCAAGCACTTCGATGCCACGCTCGACAGCTTCCTTGGAGGCGAGATCTTTGTATGCCGACGCCAGATGTTGAGCCATGTTCTCGTACTTCGCAGCGTACTCTTCATACGCACGGAAGTGCTTCATCTGGAGAGCTGTTAGCGCGTGTGAGAGGATATGAGTTTCTGGGCCTATTTACGTGAGACTCAAATATGCGGACAACAGCTGCTACCACACCTGGACCAGTGACAGATGCCATACCGTACTCTTGCGCAGGTCGAGGTCCATCTAGTGAATGACGCAGTCTCCTCCCTAGTTTTGTGTTGTTCAGACGTGCTACTCGATCTTTGGCTGGATATCCATCCGTGCTGTGCCACCTGATATGACTTCGAGGTTGGAAGACTGGGGATTCTCGTGCATGCTTTTGATTGTATTCGGAATAGGGAATGGCTTCATACAGCTTTCCAAGCATGGAGTCGTGCAGCTCAATAAGCTGCATGATGTTTTCTTTGATCGATGCTCGTGTTGGTGTAGGCAAGGCCGTGGCTGGGAGGAGTGCGGTATAGATCTGGTCACAATCAGAAGAGGCAAGAATTGTAGAAGAGCATAGCTTACATTCTGTAAGACTCTAAGATCAGCAGCATAGCTCTCTTCTGTCTCGATCAACTCTTCCAGAATATGCCGTCGCTGTATGGCTCGTGCAATCGCGACTTCGTCCACAGTACCGTCAATACTCGAGCCAATACTGTCAACTGTGTTCGATCTGGTGTGTCTGCCCTTGTGGAGTTGCTTCGACAAGCCACCCAGCCAAGACCTTGTTGCAATACTAGAGTCTGTCAAGGTCACTGTTGCAGACTTGACAGCAGTGATAAAGCCACGAGTGGACGATTCGACAGTGGACGCTCGAGGCCTGGCTGTATAGTGATCTTGTCGGGCGGGGAGAACCTCAATACCATCGATCGGAATCCGAAATGCCAGAGCAGTTAGTGCTTGAGGTTCATCTCTTCCACGTAGAGTGGCCAGCCACTTTCGAAATGGTGCAGCGTCGAATGGTGCAGATATACTCGTGGTGTCTGTGCCGGTCTGAGCTGGGTTTGCAACTACTGTCTCGACAGCATCGAGTTCAGCGCTACTGTCAAAGCCATCGAACAGACTCTCACGCCGCACTCTGTTCTCATCGTTGTTGTCGTCAGTGGTTAGCACTGAGCTCAGTGTATTCACTCTTCTATTGTCTCCACCAGGCGAAGTGTTCTCGTCCATCCACAATGTCCGATCTGCGAATTGACTGAAGTCCTTCCTCATCTTCGGCTTATGTGTCTCAGGGCTGAGTGTCGAACGAACTGAGCGAAGTGTATGGACATTATCTTGTGATGCAAAGGCTCGGTGCACACTGGCTGGAGATGAGGAGGCGAATGAAAGTCCAGAGAAGGTCCGGCATGGCCTATGGTGGTAGACTGTTCTGTTCGAGGTAGCATCGCTGCTGAGGGTGTTTGACCGAGCAAAGTGGTCGTGGGGAAAGATATGGCTGCTGGGATTGACGGTAAGAGTGAAGGACATCTCTTCGGATAGTGCTGTTGTGGTAAGGTAAAGTGAAAGAAGAACGAACAGACCAAGGACAGACAGCTAGCGTGCGAATGTCCTGAAGCAAGAGCAAGAGCAAGCAATGGTCATTTGAAATGCTAAGAGTGCAAAGACGTGCGGCGATTGCAACACGAAAAGATGAACAGATGATTGTGACTGGAAGGAAGAAAGATCACTGCGCCAACGTTGCCAACGCGGCATGACTGCCAGCCGGCAGCCGAATTGGTGTTTGAGGAGGAAAGAGCACTTGACTTCGATGATATGTTGAAATGGAAGTCACATCTTCGCATGACAAATTATACATTGGTGCGGCTTCATCGCAAGACAGGGTAACATTGACGCCGTGCCATCGAAGAATTGATCCATCGTGCGTGTTATTTCAACATGCTGCACAAGGAGGAGAGGGAAATATTGTGGAATGTAAAAAGTAATGATGATTGAAGATGTCGCTTTGACATCCTGAGCAACTCCAGGGCGCCCCTTTCCAATGATCTTGGGAGGTCAATTGTATGCGCGGCACGCGACGCAAAATGTACTGTACTGGTTGTTTTCACGTTTGTGTGCTTCGCTTTAGCTTATAGACGTGTAGTGACGTGGATGTATACAGCTCATTAGCTATCAAAAGAGTCACGGTACGCCCTTGTGACCTTCCAAGCTCCAGTTTACGCCCATGGTATATATAGTATGTACAACAAAAACCCAAACTCCATGTCAATGGAGCTGCTTATGCAGTGACACCCTCAGGACACACAAGCTTTCCCTTGACCATTTCACATCCAGGCATGAAGCCACAGTAGTCCATGTCTCCAGCAGGGCCACCAGCCAAGGAAAGAGAATCGTATGCATTGGTCTCGGAACCAACATACCATGCGATGGGGTATGTGTAGTTGCCGGACATGTAGCTGCAGGTGTTGTACTTGGTGTCAAAGTAGGAGAAGAGGCAGGTGCTGTCGAGTTGGCAAGCGACGCAGCACTGTAAATGGTGTTAGTGAACGCATGGTGAGCAGATTCAATGGTGGAAACTCACGTCGTAGGCACAGTCCGCTGCAGGGACAGTGTTGGTGACACCACCGACATTGGCAAAGCCCTCAACGGGGTAGCCATCGACCTCGTCGACGATCCAGCCGGGCTGGCAAGCGGAGTATACAGTGGGAGTAGCGGCGACTACGGTAGAGGTGGAGGTAAAGACAGGACTGGTAGTGCCAACGTCAATGCTCTTCGTGCTGGTCGCAACAGGGACAGCGGTATATGTCGTGGTCTTCTTTGCTGTGGAGACCTTCGTGGTGTAGTAGGTTGTCGTCAATGCGACTTGGCAAGAGTATAGCGTGGCAGGGCCACTTGGGGTTGGACCGCTGACGGTGATCACGCCGCCGTTAGGAAGGGAGGTGGTGGCGGGCTCCGTAGAGTTGTATGTCGCGGATGTAGTTGAGTTGGAGTAGGGAGCTTGCTGAACAGCGACCTGGCGCTTGTTCTTCGATGGGGTCAACTCAGTAGAATTTATTGGAAGCTGCAAGCTGGCAGCTGGCACAACGTATGCGGAAGGGGTAACGGTGACGGTAGTCGTCTTCGTAACTGGCTTGCTGACAGTGTAGTCAACAGTGCTGATGTAGTGAGGAGTGGTGGTTGTGCTGGGAGTGTATGTAGAGGTCTGCGTTACGGTGACCTTCTTGGCCTTTTCGGTGACAGTGGTAGTCCTCGGGCCTCCCTTCCTGGAGGCGGTACCGTAGGCGTATACACAGAGCTCCGTGGAAAAGACGTCGACGCTGGCGGAGGTAGCAACGACGGCACTGCCAGAGGCCTCACGAGGAATGAGAGGCGTGGCGGCGACCAGGGATACTGCGGACAGTACAGTGAGAACTTTGGCGAACATGGTGGATTTGGATGAGGGTTGAGGAGTGCCTTGAACGATGTAGAGGAGGTAACGGAAAAGAGTGACTTGAACGAGTGACTTTGTTAGGTGTAGAGAACGACTGTAAGGAAGAAAGAAGTTGCTGAAAAGGGCCTAGTGATGAGGATGGGAGAGATTCAGTATGGTCATGCTCGAGCTCTTATATGCAACTACAGTAAGCACGAAGTGATACTCCACGATCGCTTACGATACACGCGATAAAGGTGGGCTTCATGCCGCCACCAGATTACTCTAGCCATGTTCCCATTGAGGTTGCACTAGTAGCCCGAGAAGTGGATGTGCACAATCAAACCAGATGGACTCTGTTTGGCTGGGGCACACGCATCTCAGTTCCGCTGCAGGACGTGACCTATAGCAGGACAGGCAGTTTTCAGTGTGGCTCATCTGCCATCTGGAGCCTGTTCCTCGCCATGCTGGATCAGTGGAACAACAAGCGCGCAAGCGTGAATCTGGCGCTATCGTAAACATACATCCCTGGTCAGCTCTGGCGTGAACACGGTGATTACGTTCCGTCCAGAAGAGGAGATCGCACCCTGGCCTCCGTCGCGTTTCATGAGTGTTTTCAGCTTAGTGCAGCGGGAAACGCGGCCACTAAGCCTCGCCTGAGGCTGCAGATTGCGCCAAGAGCTGATGTTTGAGCCACTGCAGGCCGCGCCTCAAGCCATGGGGTTTCAGGCAAGGGTATATAGTCCGCCAACACGTCAAGTATATGGTAGCGGACGTTCTTTCGTGAGGTAGATTTGTTGTTGCTGGATTCTGGATGACAGTTAGCGCGATCAGGATAAGCTTGTTTCCTGCGCGTGCTAGCTCATGCAGGTCGCGCATCCAGCCAAACTGTCGGGATTCAGTACGGTTCACGAGCAGAAGCAGGCTGGCCATGAAACAAGTCGCAGTAGAGAGTCAGTGTGCTAAGGCCTGGAAATTGGGAACTGCAATCTGATGTCGCCCTTATAAGCAAAAACAACATCGTCCTCGGTGGACTGCCGCGGGATGTGTGAGCTCGAGCTTGACTTCGGCCAAGCTTAACGACATGAAACAAGCACAACACAAGCACTCATGACGAGTCAAGGCAAACCTTCCATATGCTTCCAAGATCCCAGCTACTGTATCGTATTTGTGTCTGTGGAGTGTCCCGTTGTGTGTCTGCCTCGTTGCACGGAACGCTCCATCAACGTTCGTCGTTGGAATCAGGCGACCTTTTCCATTCGCTAGTCGCTTGATACAGGCCAAATCTTGCCAGGAAGAGTGCCGTGGTAGCAAGAGATAGAAGAGTGGTGGGTTCAGCATAGCTGGTAGGCATACATGGTGGCAATGATACTGAAACGGAGGCATAGCATACTACACCCCAAGATCTGCTGGGGGAAGTACCGTATGGTATTGGTTCTTCACAAACGGTTGGCTGTTTCCGCAAACTGGCATGCTTTGCGCACGGCAGTACTATACAGCCCTCAGTCACCCCGAACGAAAATCTTCCGGCACACCCTGTTGTCGTTCACACCGATAGTACTGCACCGAACAATGCTTCGCAATTATCTCGCGGCCTAGACCGCTGCCTCGTCACCTTGTCGTCGCCGACCGTTCGGATTGTCATGACATCTCTGGTCGTCTCATCTGTGCCCTTCATTGCGCCTCTTGTTGAGCTATCACATAGTACGAGGTCAGCTTGTGCTATCCCAGGTTGAGTGTATCCAATGTAGGTGTAGATGCGTAATCAGAAGATATTGAGAAGATATGGTTTGCTGGTGTTTGGTATCATGAGCGCAGAAAGAACTGCTCAATTGACCCCAGTCGTTTCCGTTCATATCATGCATGTTCACAGATGAAATAGAGTCAACGTACCATGCAGTTGTATATGCTGGCTTGATCTTGCCACTATGTGCTGTCATAGTACGAAGAGTGCCTAGACTTGTCATACGACGAGTCTGGACAGCTCGCGGTCATGTCTTACAGTCAAGACTCGTGAGAGGACACTTCATCCTGTCGTCGTTCGTTCTCGCGGCTTGAAACGATTGCCCTTTTGCTTCCTCATGTCGTCCACTCTTCGCCGGTCGCTCTGGAAGCGCTTTACTAGTTCTCCAGCACGTTGCTTCTTCTGTTCTCGGACTTGAAACCTGTAGAAGTCACCCATGCCAGCTCTCTTTTCCTCTTCCTTCTTCTGCAGCTCTTCTTGCTTCTCTTGAGCTTCTTCATTTCGCGCAGGACCCACACGGCCGCCTCGGGTTACGGTTATGAATCCATCCTCATCAGGAACAGCACGTTGGCGAGCCATTAGGCGAGATTTGGAGGCCTCCGCAGCAGTGAAGGAGATCATGTATGCGTCGACAGCTGCTTGCAGGTCCCCCTTCGAGGGGAATCGCATCTCGTGGTGTCTTTTGTATCCTACTTCCGTTAGACCAGCAAATATGGAAACACGAAACGCCGTTGACGTACTCTGCAATCCTAGTGCTGGGATTTGATCCTCTTTCGATGACCAGGCAAGCTCCCTGCGTGCTTTTGCAGCTCTCTTGACATGCTTCAAGGCAACCTCCATGCTCGGCTTGTCGACGAACACCACGATCGCAGCACTTCCACTTCTTTGTACATCTCGATCCCAAGTGGGCGGCAGCTCCGTCGCGGCGTCATCCTCTTCCGCTCGTTTACGCTTCTTGCTCGGCAGCGCTGGTGACTTCAACATAGCTGACTTTGTCGGGCCAGTAGATTCGAACTCGACCTGTTCAACGCGGCTTCCTCCTAGGTGATCTGCGAATAATGTGCGGAAGTCGGTCTCGGTGGCATCGATAGGTGTATTGACAACAAAGAGTGATCGAGAAGATCGAGGATCAGGAAGTTTGGGATCATGTGCGCGGACGTAGAGGAAGTGCGTGCTTTTCGTGGTATATGCGGGCAAAGCCGCGATTTGCAGAGCCACGATCTGATAGTCGCCGACCGTGGTTGGACTCTTCGAAGCAGCGATAGGAGCCATGATGATGTCGATGATGCTGGACGATTATTCAAACCGCCAAATAAGAAATCTGTAACAAAAAGCTGAAACAGGACTCAGCATGTGCAAAGCTTGGCAGTGATCTACAAAAAGCGGGGAGAGAGTGCCATCAGGGTTTCCGCTCGGGCATTATCCATGGATGTTTCAATTCGTTGCCGTCGTTCTCATCACTACTTTTCTGCATCCACATCATCTATATCATTAGCATCACTCTAGTCCCATCCAACTGTCGAAGCATCAATCGAAAGCTGGTGGATTCTTCTTAGCATCAACCTTCACACCTTCCGCAGCAACATCCTGGATAGCCTTCCTGATAATCTCAACCCCCTTCGCCATGTCCTCCTTGGTAATGTTCAATGCCGGGATGAATCGAAGCGTGTCGTAGATGGATGTCGTGAGAATCAACATGTTTTGCTCCATGCAAGCTTTCTGTATCTTGCTCGCATAGCTGTGACCAGGTTGGCACTCGAGGGCTAACATGAGACCCAAGCCACGGACATCGTAGATGACATCTTTTGTTCTCGGATCCTTTGCGCAGTCTTGTAGCATACCCTTCAGCTCTGCACCACGGGCATTGACGTTCTCGAGGATCTTCTCGTCCTTGAATGCCTTTGCTACAGCAATACCAGCCGCACATGATACGGCATTTCCAGCATAAGTACCGCCCATTGAGCCTGGCTTCTGTAAGTCCATCAACTCTTTACGTGACACGATGGCAGATAGTGGGAAGCCATTTGCGATGCCCTTGGCCATGATGAGAATGTCCGGGCGTACGCCGTAGTGTTCAATTGCAAACATCTTTCCGGTACGACCGTAGCCAGATTGGACCTCATCTGCTACGAGTAGAATGTTGTTCTTGTCACAGATCTCCCGAACTCGTTGCAGATACTCCTTTGGTGGCGGCACATAGCCGCCCTCACCAAGGACAGGCTCGATGACGATTGCAGCTGTATCCGAGGGCGCAGTCTCGCGCTTCAGGAGTAGCTCAAGTTGAAGGATCGGGTCCATGCAGCAGTTGTCATGGTTATACTTGCCATCGGAGTGCTTAGCAATGGAGCATTGTGCGCAGTATGGGAAGGGTACAGCAAAAACTCCAGGCATTAGTGGTGCGTAGTTCTCGCCGTAGATCGTCTTGGACTTTGTCATAGCCATTGTGCCCATTGTCCGACCGTGATAGCTGCCTTGCATGACGATGATGTTCTGCTTCTTCGTGGCATGACGAGCGAGCTTCACGGCAGCCTCGACAGCTTCAGAACCAGAGTTCCAGAAGAAGAACGTGTCTAGTGATGGATGAGGCATGAATGGCTTGATTGACTCGATGAGGTCAAGCATTGGCTTCTGGAAGGCAATGTTGACCTGTCCATGGACGAGTTTGTCCACTTGAGCATGAACTGCTTTTGACACTGCTGGATGGCAATGTCCTAGGTTGGTAACACCGATGCCTTGATATGTATTAGTCGAAACTGGCGTCAATACGTGAGTAGTACTCACCGCATGTGAAGTCGAGGTACTTCTTGCCCTCAGATGTAGTTACATAACTGCCTGCACCGCTTTCGAGGACATCAGATGAGAGGCGCCCAATCCCCTTGGCAATATGCTTTGTGCCAAATTGGGATAGCCGTGCTGCAGCCATGATTTGCAGAGAAGTTGCTCGCTGCTGTCTTTCCTTTTAATTCTTTCTGAGCCAGTGTGAGAATTTCAGCTGGTGACCACAAGGGAGTATAGCGTAAGTGAAGTGAAGTGAAGTGTGAGAGAAAGGTCGCGAATGAGAGAAGCATTATTCGGCAGGAACGGGAATGGCGGACCCTCCAGCTTCCCACCTTGTTTCCAATCAGATCGTCGTCATTGGCATTTCCCCGCATTCTTGGCTTTGGCTTGCAACGTGCTATGGACAATCGGACAATCTTAGCAATTGAGATACACTCGACAATTTCAATAACGATGCCTTCAGCAGTTTCCCCTGAGCCTCAGGCTGAGCCTCAGGCTCATGAGAGAACGACAGCGGTACCCGATCTGTCCACTAAACTCCCACCACTCATACCTCGCCGAGGTCCTCAGCGAAGGACACGGCCAACGCCAGCTCCAGCTTCCAAGACAGCACCAGAGACACCACCTTTGAGCCCTCCGCTAGCGACGAAAGACCTTCACTTCTTGACACCTACTCGCCGTATACTGTCCTCTCGCGATCATGAGCTTTTCCTTCAGTCCCCTACATATACCCTCATTGTCGCCTTCATCTTCACACTTTCAGATTCCGTCAAGGATGTTCCTATATCGGCCGTTAATAGCTCTGGAGATAGCTCACACCCGACAGTGCGGGGGCTGTTACATATCCTGCAAGAGCTCGAGGACACGATCACGCAATGCCCGCCAGACGAGAACGGTGGTAGCCGCTTTGGCAACCCTGCATTTCGCACATACATCGACACACTCACCTCCAAATTACCTTCTCTTCATGCCAAGCTTCTAGATACTCCCTCAAGTGAGGGAACTGCCGCAACAGCAAACAACGAACTCACGACGTACCTCATCTCATCCCTCGGTTCCGCCCAGCGGATCGACTACGGCTCCGGCCACGAGCTTCACTTCTTCATCTACCTCCTCTGCCTTCGTCAACTCTCACTCCTCCCTGCCTCCACTTTCCCCAACCTCGTCCTCATCCTCTTTCCCCGCTACCTCCACCTGATGCGCCGCCTCCAAGAAACCTACTACCTCGAGCCCGCCGGCTCCCACGGCGTCTGGGGCCTCGACGACTACCACTTCCTGCCCTTTCTCTTCGGCGCCAGCCAGCTCGCCTCGCACTCCTTCCTCCGCCCGCTAGCTATCCATTCCGAAGCAAGTCTGCAGGATTTCAGTGCAGACTATCTCTACCTCGACATGGTGCGCCACGTTAACGCCACGAAAACCGTGCAAGGGCTGCGCTGGCACAGTCCCATGCTCGACGACATCAGCGGAGTGCGTGAAGGCTGGGGCAAGATTGAAGGTGGGATGCGGAAGATGTTTCTGAGGGAAGTGGTGGGAAAATTGGTCGTGATGCAGCATTTTCTGTTTGGAGGGCTTGTTGTGGCCGTGGAGGGGATGAGCGAGGAGGGCGCGGATGTTGACGAGGAAGAGGAGGAAGGTCATGAGGGGCATGCACATAACGGGAAGGGCTGGGGCGATTGCTGCGGGATTGCGGTCCCGAGTAATGCGGGTGCTGTGGGCGAGATGAAGAAGAGGATGGGTGAACAGGGACTGAGGAGGTTGCCGTTCGACTGATTGCGCTAGAATGCAAGTCTGGAAAAGTCCTCGGAAGACTGCTGTAAGGAATCTGCACAGACCTATGCTCTGTAACAGGATACTCGCGCAAGGCAGAGTGTCGCCATGCAGGCGACCGGATCAGTGCTATTACTGCTATGGGACATCTACGACAAACTCAACGGCTAGCACGATACTTGGATGAGATTGCTATCACGCTGCATTCTTGGAAGCCTAATGTGCTCGCTCTGTTGACGTGCACAGCCCGGATACCATGGCGACAGCGTCCCTGCCTAGCGCGATGTCCTCAATCATGCAGCAAATGCGGCGATGTAGGCTACAGTGGCAGTCTTGTGGATGGAGAAAGACAGGAGTATGAAATGGCGGTTGAAGACGATGGAATATGGACGAGGTGTGCCGGGTGCGGTGTCGATAGGATGTCTGCGGGCTGTGTCACGGCAGGGTGCGCTGCTTGAGTATTTTGACATAGTATGTACGGCCTGCATACGTAGCAGGTCGGCTAGACATGACACTGAGCTATAGGCCTCAGCCTAGCATATCATACAGTCTGTAGCGAGTGACGTCGAGTTGCCAAGTACTCTATACACAGTCTCACTCTCTCCTCACATCGTTTCTCAATCCCCACTTCCCAGGCCTTCCATGTTCTGCCCACTGCCCACCTCGCCTCTACACCCCATTCACGCCCATATCCAACCCAAGGCCCCTCGCAATCTTCCCCACAAGCACCTTCCTCTCAAACCTCTCCCTCGCCAACCCCCTCATCAGCCTCACAAACACCTCTCCCCC
>Ga0058698_10001084_pt1 | contig 12964 bp, 11 predicted proteins | sample AgamicAsSfe_FD_67288 | JGI IMG/M metagenome (GOLD analysis project Ga0058698, IMG submission 67288) | Agave microbial communities from Guanajuato, Mexico - As.Sf.e | ecosystem: Host-associated > Plants > Phyllosphere > Phylloplane/Leaf | place: Guanajuato, Mexico | collected 2012-05-30
GTCCTGATCTTTTGAGGGATGGATGAGGTTGAAAGCCTCAACACAGGTGCTGAATTGGGTCGCGAGAGAGAAGACGTCGGTGAGGATCTGGGCCTTGGACTTCCCTCCGGCTGGGTCAGTTGATTCGACGAAGTCGGTCGTACTTTTCGTCGTCATGTTGGCGGGGTAGGTTTCGATGTCCAGCTAACAAGGTACCGATGGTAGAGCGGATGAGGGTGTCGCGCTGCAGAAGCTTGTGCGCCAGCTGAAGGAAAATCAGGATGCATCACGGATCAGGTCAAGTCGATATTCATTGCATGTGCGCATGACGTCTGAGGGGAGAGACCAATATCCAGCTGTGGCGCAGCCGCGTGCACAAAGGAAGCGGGGCAAGGATCGGCAAGCCGTTTATCCTCACTTGGCTTTCCTAGCACCATCTTCATTCGTGAAAATAAGCCAGTATCCGCAACCAAGCACTGCAACAATGTATGCCACGCCTTTTCCTGCAGATTCCATCTGTTTTCGACGCCACACGTGTCCAACGCCAGGTCAGACAAATGCCTCACTGCTCGGCCTGTCACTTTGTTGGGAATGAACGTGCGACCGCAAATTTGGCTGCCAAAATTTTCACCGTCTTTCGCTGCATAGCTCGCGATCTAGATTGTGTAGTCACCTCGGGTACTTATCTAGATTTTCTCACAACAGAAAAGACGCGATAAAGATTACTCGATGATTTAGGAATGATTTGGGCCCCAGTATGCGTCGCGTCGTACTGCACCCGGAATACAGGGCTCGCGGCCTTCGTTGAAAGGTCCTGAACAAGAGACCGTCGCATTACTGGAACCGTTCGCTGCTCGCACGTATCGTGCACGATACCTTGTGACCTGGCGCACTCTGCTCTAGTCGAATTTCAAGCTCACGCCCCTTGCGGCAGTTTGACACAGACGATAGACCATCATAGGTTCTAAAGCGCAATGCATCGTCCATAAGGCATGACACGCAAACTAAGCGGCCCGGACGGTAGTATCCATGATTACGTCGCTCAGCGTCCATCCGTACCTGCGTATGCGTGCGTAGCGTCGCCTAGTTCAAAGCGTTTTTCGCAACGGCGCAGCATCGGCATGGAAGATGATGAGTTCAACGCAGCACCTGCGTTTTGTTCGACTAGAACAATGCTGTATGTGAACGTACTGTCGATATGTAGACAGAACACAAGCGGCTGGCGGTTTGGCCTCTGCAAATTGGGCCGTCTCGTTCGCTAGCGGCTATGCGGTATAGGACCGAGAGAACACTAGAGAGGCGCCTTCCGATGGAAACGCTGAAGATCGTGATACGCATGTCGGCGAGAGGTGTAGCTTGTCTGCTAGACGGCAATCTGCATATTTTATCATGCAGAGCTAGTGCTGAAATGTTACAGCACTGGGACGAGAAGAAGCAATATGGTCCTTTTGCTTAGACGTGGTAGAAGGGACTCTTGCCACCTGGCCTGTCCTCGTTCACACTCAGCGCAGTGTTAGTGTCGCCATCTTGTTCGCACGACCGTGTCTCTGTCTCTTGCTTTTGTAACTCGTTGCGCTCAATACTGAACTCGTTCGTGACAAAGATGCCACTGCCCCGGCGGCCGAGCTCACTCGGTCTACTTGGTGGCAATGCATCATCTTCGCTTTCGCGCTCAGATGCACTTTTACCAGATACCTTACTCTTATTTCCAGTGCCAGCTGGCCCGTGGTTGCTCTTCCAGTCCATGGGGTACGACCGCCGCTTCGAGGTGGCCTTGGTGGCTACCGAACCAAAAAGTGGTCCAAAGAGGCGGACGAATGGAGCGCGGAGCATGGGGAGACAGGCACATATGATACCAGCGTTGGCTTCTATCACTGACCATATTGTAGCAGGAACAGGGCCCCAGGTCGGATCGGGATCGTTTGCGGACCTGGCGATTGTAGTTGCACGATAGATAGACGCAAAAGTGACACTGAGAAGTCAGCAAGGTGCTTTAAATGGAGGCTCAGATACCTACAAGCCACCCGTACCGAAAACAAGTGCCACACCCAACTTCTCGGCTCGTCCCATGGAGAGTCCTAGGATTCTTCGAAAAGGCATTGCAAGGAGCATGAAGTCGGTTGTAATTTGAACAGTGGCATAGGAAATCCACCAGGGTTCATTCTTGAAACATCTGGCTCCAGATATGGTTTTGTCCCAGAATGCGGCGATTGGCGTACATTGGAAAACCGTTGCGATAGTAAAAGCAAAACCGGTCATGATGACCCAAGCGTCTTCAGTAGAGTCAGTCAATGATCTGTAGTCCGAAACGAGCCACTTACTCATGATATGACAGGCAATACGGAAAGACTTTGTGGTGATGGCGAAGATTCGGTAGTACAGGCAAACCACAGAGATCTTGTTGAACATGAGAACGACTTTGTAAACAACTGCTACAGTCAGTGAGATTCATAGTCAAAATTCACACCATTTCCAATAAGTGCCTCCCCGCAGCATCTCAGAAACCGGAAAAACCGAGCGATCCGCATGCTTTTGGGATGATGTGTGCATTTGATGGATGTCAACTCACTATTCGCTCCATAGAACCATTTGCGAGCAATAACGCGGGAGTCGGCAGGTAGATCTTTCCAATGTCTCCCGTAGCCATATACCACAGCTGATCAAAGTTAATACCCATTTCCCAAACTTGTGCCGACCCACTGACCTTGACACTCTGTTACAGAGAGTAAAACTGATGAAAGTAAGGCGGCGATGATCATGTAGTCGTCCATTCCCAGGCCGCTACTCTTGATGAATCGCTGCGCTAGACGTGCGCTGACGAAAAGACCGGCGATAATAACAGATAGGACACTGGTGAGCCAAAGTCCCCATCCGCGCTCAACTGAGCCTTCAGTTCCAAGGCCGACGTTGAAAGTCATGTCGCTTGAGGGTGCTCGAGTTCTGGAAGGTAAATCCTATGGAACATCCATGAACAGCGGGAACGGATAGTATTATGGGCCTCGTCTAGCATTTGGCTTTCCAGGTACCCGTCCCTGGAGATACGGTAGCGCAGGGTGAGGGCTGTGGAGCGGCTGGCAACTCCTTCGTGGGGGCATTACGGGAATGCAGTGACGGCGAATTTCTCGTCGTTTCATTCCGATACGATTGGATCTGGTATACCAATCTTCGGGGACTACATCTGCCGATCTCTTGGTCTCTGTGCGCATGCAAGCTCTTCCTTGCTAGAGTCCAGGCGTTTGCCGTGAACGCAGGGCAAACTTCCAATCGCCTCGGTGTAATGTACTGAACAGGTATGGGTGGGTGACATCACAAATGGAGATCAGCGGTAGCCGGACATCTGCCGGATGTAAGCAGACCGCGTTTGTTGTCCATGTCCACTGTGTTCAAGTTCGGTAAGAACACGCAAAAGCCGTGGCGGATTAGAAGACGTCACAGTCCCAGGTATTCGAATGCTACATGTTGTGGTGATGTTGGCGTTTGCCAGATCGAAAGGTTCCACGCGACCGGGAAGGAGCGGCAGCGCATCAGGACTAGCGTAACTTGAGATGTCAAAGGATGCAGCCGTGCGAGATGAAGCCACCCGTCCTGTCTTAAACGTCGTCGAAGCTTTTCGCGCCGGTGTAACGCCGCGCGCGCTCAATATGGAGCTGTTTGCAACATTTCCAATTGCCTCGGAGCTTTATCTGGTTGTAGTGTATTTTGCCCCTATGGAACACGGTTGGCGTCGACGGCAACGCAGGAACGCGGAGCCAATTGCTTGCCAGGCCGAGCCGCGATTTGAATTTCGCTCCATTAAAGTCAGCTGGTCGCCCGCCTGGCATTGGAATTTATTCCCTAAAGCGCAAGGTTGTTGTTGTTTCGAGTTGAAATTATGCAGCACCTCCTCCTTACTGCTGCAGCTGTAGCCTCGCTATTCGGTTCGGCTGTTGCAGCGCCGAAGAATGGCTCCAATGTTGAGACATCGAGTGGTACCTTGATTGGTCACCCATCGTCTAACAAGACACATGTGACCGAGTTTCTGGGTATCCGATATGCAGAGGCGCCAGTCGGCGAGTTGAGATTTGCTGCGCCGAAGAAGTACGATGCGCCAGCAGGAACTGTCTTCGAGGCATCTGAGTGGGTTAGTAATCGCAATATCGCCAACATGGAGTACAATCGCTAACAAATCATAGTCTCCGTACGTAAGGAACACAAGACATAGAGGATACTTCTAACGACTCTTTAGTGACTGCCCTGCTGTCAAGCCGCCAGTGTCCGCCTTCCCCAACTTCACACAGCCATCCGGTCTGCGTGTGTGGAAGAACTTTGCAGCCCAGAACAACAACTCTGTATCTGAGGATTGTCTGAAGCTCAATGTCTGGACGGCAAGTGCTGGTGATGCGGACGCGAAGAAGCCAGTGCTAGTGTTTCTTCACGGAGGACGTACGTTGTTCCTTTGATTCGCCAGAATATCCCTAACGACCATTCCAGGTTTCCAGATTCCTGGTCCTCACTCTCCCTTCTACAACGGCCAATACCTAGCTGACGCTGAGGATGTGGTCGTTGTGACATTCAAGTAGGGTTCACTCCATCTTTATCCATGCGTTTACTGACAATCCCAGCTACCGATTAGGTATCTTCGGCTTCGCTGGCGCCCCTGGTGTGGAGAAGAACGCCGCGCTGCGCGATCACCGTACCGCTGTCGAATGGGTGCGCGATAACATCGCTGGTTTCGGAGGCGACCCATCGCGTATTGTCATCTTCGGACAAAGCGCAGGCGGTGCTGCCGTCGACTACTGGGCCTACGCCTGGAAGAATGACCCGATCGTTTCTGGCCTCATCCCCATGTCTGGAACCTCCCTGAGCTTCGTCCCCAACACTGTCGAGTACTCGCAGTCCATCTGGTACAATGTGTCCCAGACCATCGGCTGTGGCGGCGCTGCAGATGACGCTGCAGCAGTTGTGTCTTGCGTGCGCTCTGCAAACATGTCTGCTCTTCTGGCTGCCTCCGCAAAGGTTCCTGGTCTCCCAAGTGTGGCTTTGACTCAAGCAACTTTCCACCCGACTGTGGACAACATTACGGTCTTTGAAGATTACCAACAACTCTCTTCCGATGGCTGTTTTGCCAAGATTCCACTCTTGGTTGGTAACGCCGACCATGAAGATGGCTGGTATCGCATCTCTGGGTGGGCGGCCAAGCTGAACTTTACCAATGCACAATGGGATCTGTTCACTCAGCGCGGTTTCACGTGTCCAACCTCTCTGTCCGCTGCATACCGGGCTCAGTATGATGTGCCTACCTGGCGATACAGATACCACGGTGATTGGGATAACCTTCGCCTCTACAACGGCAGCGCAGGTCTTGGTTCCCAAGGAAGCGCTGCATACCATGGCTCCGATCTTGGCTTGGTCTTCGGCACTGCTCAGGACATCTCTGGTCTACCCAATTCTCCTGCCGAGAACCAGTACACGAAATATATCCAGGGTGCCTGGGGTGCTTTTGCCCGGGACTCACAAAAAGGATTGACTGAATATGGATGGCCTTTGTACAACTCAGGTAAGAGTCATTTGTTCTCTGGGTACAACTACTTCTTTGCTAACATACGCACAGGCAATGCCACACTCGTCGAGCTGGCCTACAACAACGACGCGACGCCCAAGTTTGTCAAACCCAAAATCTATGACGCGTCGTGTCCCGCGAAGAATGACCCTCTGCCCGGGCGAGGCGCCTTCTAGAAAGACGGAGCTAGGCGCACATCGCTGAATAAGTAGTACCTTGAAACACATCCTTGAATATTTTCATCTCGTTTACCATCGCTTCGCCTCGACTGTCACTGTCTGCATCTGTACCTTGATTCGGATGGCTGCATCTTGGTGTTCCAGAATACTACGGATTAAATATCAGACGACTCGCCGTTGAACCCAGCACTGAGTTTGCGTCCGAAGAGGTTGTTGTCCCGGCACTTGGGTCCCCAGGATCTGGTTGCGGTCGGGCTGGGTTGACGTTTATGGTTACGGCCCGATGCGCTGACGCCAACTAACAAACTTTTGTCGTAAGCCCACAGCGCGGCGCCAACCGACTTCTCTCCGTAAGAAATGACACGGAAGATATCCTATCGCAGCTGCTGTTCCCTGGAAATGATATCGCAGTCATCTGTGATTGGGCTACCGAGGTAATTGCGAAGGTGGGCGGGTGTGACATGGTGGAGACGAGCACGTGGCTATAGCAATCCCAGCTCATCCGGCGCCATCCTTCCGAACTACAGCAGTGTGTATCGTGAATCTAATCATGCCATTTCCACAACTACGATGTGATTAGACGCATGAACTAGCGTCAAATTCTTCTGTAACCGATCTTGACCAATTGTTCCTGAATATGCCGTTCGCATCAGGCACGACGATCGAGATTTCAGTGGCGCACAGTCTGCATGAAGGCTTGCATGCGTTCGATAGTTCCGTCGAGGAGGATTGAGGCTCGTCGGTGCAGCACATGTACAGTCCTCGGTTTCCAAGAGCCAGAACATAGATAGTGAATCCTTCTGACCCGCCTCATCCACTTGGATAGCTGCTTGACTCGCAGTCTCATCGCACTAATTCGCGATTACGCAGCCTGGACTCTTCAGCACAAGAGAGATTTCTTCCGTTGACATCGTCTTGTAAGATACTCCAGTTTCTCTATAACATATCAGAGGCGAACAGAGACCGGAATCATCAAGGATGATCCCCCGTCTTGGCAATGTATATATTGTTCAATAAGGCCGGGATGTCCAACTGTAAGTACCGGGACTAGAATCCCATGCCGCGTCTATGCTAACCTACCAGAGCAAAGTTACTGCGGGGCCCTTGCGATTGCGGCGTGGTATCTGCACAGGATACGGGCTTGCTCCCCGCCCCTCGGGTCTGTATTTTCTGGGACGAGTAATCTGGTGGCCATCAGGTACAAAAGCCAAAAGCATTCCAGTCGATAGGTAGCCTGATCCCCTGGTACCTGCATCTGAACAAACCGGTCCGTCTTCATCACCACCATCATCATGAGTTCAGTTGGTGCTTGGCAGTTTGCGCCCCTCGTCACCGAATTCCCTACCAATGTTTTGCCTAACCTAGGGTTCTGGAGTGCGACCAACGGGTCTTGGGAATATCAGATTCAAGTCGCATGGCCGTTGAACTGGACATCGCAGGAGGAGAGCTCGACTGTGGAGACGATGTAAGAGCCCATGATGGACTACAGTAGCAACATGAGAAAAGAAGTACTAACACCACTACTAGGTATGTCCTCGATGGCAATGCACTCGGCATGACTGCCACGGAAGCTTTCCGTCGCCGCCGTCCAGTTGAGTTCAACATGCCCGACTGTATCGTCGTCAGCATAGGCTACCCGGAAACCATTGAAGATTCGCCTTACAGCACCCAGCGAAGCTACGACTTCCAGCCTCCTGTCTGCGACGGCTGCCCATTGCCAACAGTGCCTGGCGTGCAGTCCAATGCCAATGAGTTCATCGAGTTCATCGACACTGCTCTCCGCCCCTGGGTCCAGGAAACAGCTTTCCCAAAGGCTGAATTCGACCGCGATGCGCTCTACGGTCACTCCTTTGGCGGCCTCTTCGTCCTGTACGCTCTCACAGTACGCCCCGATCTCTTCGATACATTTCTCAGCGCCTCCCCGGCACTCTTCTTCAACAACGATTACGTCTTCAACAACACGGATTTTCTCGCACCGCTAACTTCGCCCTCGGCTAACAACACTTCCAATGCCACCAAGCCTGCTTTCCAGATAAGCTATGGGGCGCTCGAACAGAACCTGGTGCAGAGGCGGACGGAAACGGATGAGGAGTTCGCCTTTAGACAGAGCATCCTTGTACCGCAGCGGATGACGGATCTGAGCCAAAAGCTATACAGCACGCTGGAGGATAGTCCGGCGTTGAGGGATATCAGCATACATGAGTACCCTTTCAGTGATCATGCTGCAGTAGGCGCGGCAGCGCTCGCGGATGGTATCGACTACTTCCTGGACTGGTGAATGCAAAGTGCTGTCCAGGGTGGAGGTGAAGGAGAGCGACGCCTTGTATGAGGACTGAATGAAAAGCTGATGGTCAACCCTGAACCTCAAGCATTGCTGACCTGTCTTGCCTGAAATTGGTAATGCTTAATTCCGGCCGCGGTGATGTCTCTTGCTGTCATTTTTTCAATGCGGCTCATGACTCTGTGTCTTTGTAGCATCGGCTATTGATCCACTATGCCAGCGCCAGATTTTGCACCCGACTCGTTGTTCCCTTTATCCTGCTCTTCACAGGAGACTTTGTCTGCTGCCTTGATCTTCCGCGTTACCCGGTCACGACGACGCGATTGGAGATGGGAAGTCGGTTCGTCTGGGCTGGGAAGTTACAAATGGATAGCTTGCCGGACTACTTGCCCGTTTGGCAGTAATAGCGCTGTGCCTGACCGCCTTGTTCGAACACCTGGGGACGCTGGTCTGAGGCGATGTCACGCTGGGCGCGACTGGATTCGCGCGACTGGTGGAAACGATTAGATTACAACCCCGCCCTAAGCAGGTCAAAAACCACACGGCGGCATGTGTACTGCCCACATCACCCACAATCGTGCACACGGGGTACGATAAGTGATAACATGGAGTGGACACGTCCCACCGCTCATTGCACCAGAGTTGGAGCAGGTGGTGCGGCCAAATGCCGGCGAGGGGCGACATTGGCTGAAATTTTCGGGGCAGTGGGTACAGCCGCCAGCAAGAGCCTCAACGGATGCGCATCCGGTGTTTGATCAACGCAGAAAAAGTTTCGCCTAGGGAATCCCGGCGATACGTCATCTTGAGGGAAAAGAAGGGTCCGGTGAGGAGGGGATGATGGCACGTAGAAATAGCAAAATGGCCCTGTGCCCGCGAGCCCTGCCCTCGCAACATCCTCACGAAGCAACCGCTGGACGGCACAAGATTCCCTCCCCACCATCACGACTTCCACGGCCGACTTGACCACCACCACCACCATCATGCAGCGAGCAAACACGACCGAGAGCCTGCGCACGCCTGGCGCCAGCATCGCGACCCTCAACCTGAACAAGCCCCCGCGGCCGGGCATGGAGCGCGCGCCCACATCCACCAACCTCACACGGCCGCTGCCCATCCAACGCCTGGAGGGCAAGGTCGTCATGATCACGGGCGGAGGCGGCAAGGTGGGCGTCGAGTCTGCTGGCCGCCTGCTTATCGAAGGCTGCAACGTCGCCCTCATCGACATCGACCAGGGTGCTCTCGAGGCTGCCGTGCCCGTCCTCAAGGCCGCCATTCCCACAGGCTCGCCCATCGAGTCGCGCCTGCTCACCATTGTCGCCGACGCGACCAAGGAGCCCGACGTCGAGGCATGCGCCAAGAAGGTGGTGCAACGCTTCGAGAGGCTCGACGCTGCCCTGCTCAACTGCTGCCATCGCGGCGAGTCCAAGAGCATCTTCGACGTCACCGAAGACGACTTTGACCGCATCATGACCATCAACGCCAAGTCTGGTATGTCACTCCCCTGTCTCTTCGACAACGTCACCCTCCGCTGACTCTTGACCCCCCAGCATTCCTAGGCGTCAAGTACGCTGCTACAGCCATGCAGACCACCTCTGGTGGCGGCTCCATCATCATCCGATCCTCCATCGCCGGTCTTCGCGGCTTCCCCAACCTCATCTCGTACAGCGCCAGCAAGTTCGCCCTGCGCGGCATCGCCCTTACCGCCGCTGAAGAGCTTGGTCCGCTCAACATCCGCGTCAACACCATCCACACGAGCATCATCCAAACACAGGGCTACAAGGACGGCTGGAACAAGGAGAGGCTGGCAGAGCTCAAGGAGGAGACTGCGCTCGACCGCTTCAGCACCCCAGATGACGTGGCCAGCGTCGTTGCATTCCTCGTCAGCGAAGACAGCAAGTTCATGACTGGTGGACATTTGAAGATTGACGGCGGCTGCGTCGCTGTTTAGACGTTTTATTTAGCCTTGCTTGTTATACTGCGATGATCGATATTTGCATTGATGGAGTTTGGGACGCCCGCTTTTCTTCCGAAGCAGAGGCTGCATGCTTTGCACACGCTATCATCATGGATTGGAGGTATAGAGGCACATTATTAGACGGATAGAAATGATTCACCAGGCGGACATCTGTCCCCACCCACTCCATTTGCTTGTACACACTTCCTCATGTCCCTCTGCTTGGGCATACTTTGCCATGACAGCGCGTGACGTCACTGCACTGTCATGCTCCCCCTCATCTGGAGACCCATTGACGCAACATGCACCAACAGACAACACAATCCTGCGTCTCCACTAAGGTACACTAAATAGTCGACAAATAGCTCACACCTAAGCTTCACAAGACTGCCCTGGTGCGGGATGCGCCATTAGGCCCTGCACTACCTTGTTTCCGAAAATATCCGGTAAAGCTGTCATGATGTGACGTGCATTATGCTCCAGTAAGCGTCTGTCACCACTCGAATAGCTCTGTCTGTACTCCCGTCACTCATTCTCACCTGACGGGTTCCATCACTTCAATCCTAAGGGCAACCCGAATCCCACCACATCACCATGTCCGAGCCCACAGCAACCCAACACCATCCCAAATTTCAAAACCACAAACCAGAACAAGATGCCGTTGACTATGAGATGCAAACATACACACGCGGGTTAGACTTTGAACGCCCACCACTCACATTCCAGGCCGATAGATGGGAAGAATTGGCTTGTAGCCGCATGTCAGCCGACTCCAAAGGCTACGTCTACGGATCGGCTGGAGTACGAGAAACAACAGACAAAAACCGCAATGCCTTCAGGAAATGGTCTATTGTGCCAAACCGCCTGGTAAAGTACACTGGTTTCCCCGACCTGACGACCGAAATCTTCGGCGAGAAAATGGTGGCGCCCATAGCCATGGCGCCAGTCGGCGTACTGAAGATCTTCAACCCCCAAGGCGAAGTCGCCGCCGCAAAAGCCGCAGCCAAAGAGGCTATCCCATACATCCTAAGTACAGCGAGTAGCACGAGTATAGAGGATACCGCCGCAGCCAACGGCTCCGATGGCCAACGCTGGTACCAACTTTACTGGCCCTCACGCGAACACGACGACATTACTATATCTCTACTCCAGCGCGCAAAGAAATCCGGTTTCACAGCTCTGTTCGTAACGCTAGATACATATATCCTTGGCTGGCGGCCCGAAGATATGGATAATGGATACAACCCCTTTATGCGCGCAGATCGCACAGGCGTGGAGCTCGGTATGACAGATCCTGTGTTCCGGAAACAGTTCAAGGAGAGGCATGACGTGGATGTGGACAGTAAAATGGACACTGCGGCGCCAGAATGGATGAGGACAATCTTCCCCGGGGAGAGCCATAGTTGGGAGGATGTGGAGTTTTTGAAGAGGCACTGGGATGGGCCAATCGTGCTCAAGGGCATTCAGAGCTTGGCCGATGCGAGAAAAGCGGTTGAGATTGGTGTGCAGGGCGTTGTTGTGAGTAATCACGGCGGGAGGCAGCTTGATGGCGGGAATTCCTCGTTGGGCGTGTTGCCACATATCGTTGATGCTGTTGGGGACAAGTTGACAATCTTCTTTGACAGTGGGATTCAATCTGGTGCTGACATTGCGAAAGCAATGGCGCTGGGCGCTGACTGTGTGCTAGTTGGTAGACCATACGTGTATGGTCTGGCACTCGGAGGAGAAAAGGGCGTGGAGCATGTACTCAAGAGTTTGGTGGGTGAGCTGGAGCTGACCTTGCATTTAAGCGGTATCCAGAGTGTGCAAAAGAAGGACCTGAGTCGAAGTGTATTAGTCAGGGAGGACGCGCTTTTTGAGGGAGTGAAGGGAGTGGGGCTGCATTAGATGCCTCATAGTCAGGAGAGCGTCTACATCTCTATCAGGCAGCTTTTCTGGGCTGTGAAACTCGAGGCCGCTCTCGATTGGGCACTTTTCACCTTCACCTTCATCTTGGCTAGAACTCAAGTATTAACGCTTCACCCTGGCTTTAGTCATCTCCTAGCAAGCCACTATCACATTTCACTTCCACTTTCAAAGCTACCCACTCGATATGTGACCCACGATCAACTGTTAGTCACCTAGAGATGAAGAACTGGCGCACGTATATCTTGCATCTCTGTGCCTTAGTCTGTTTCGCACCAACTTCAACCTTGCTCTACGAACTACTAGCAGCACTGTCCAATGAGACCAAGCCGCGATCGAGTCAACATGACCGAGCTCGAACGACAAGTCGCGTTGCTGAAGTCCCGTGGCCTGATGGTACCGACCACAGATCCAAGAACGAGCAAGCGGCCCGCAGAGGAATCGTCCCCAGAACCCTCATCCAAAAAGACAAAGCACACCACTGAAATTGCTTCTGTGAGTACATACAATAAATGGACAGCGACGTGTATACCCAAGTTTGGAGTGGTCATTAACCTCCGCTAGAAACGCCAACTTCATGCACACTCTATCCTCCAGCGTGAATTTCTCCATCAAAAGGCCGAACTTCAAAGAACGAAACAAGAGCTGGCAGCCGAGAAAGCCAAATCAGCCTACAGCAGCAACCAGATCAAGTTGCTCTGTGTTCAATGCTGCAGATTGACCGACCGTTACCACGCCGCTCTCGCCTCCCACGCTTCTCTTCAAGCCACATATCGCGACCAAACCTCCGAGCTCCGTGCCCACAAAGGTGCCCTTGACATTGCCAACGAAGAGCTAGAGGAGTCTCGCAAGGACGCTGATACCTATCGCGAGGCGATATTGAAGCGAGACGAAGATTACGAGCTTGCGAAGAAGCAACTGGAAGAAGCGAAGGACGACGAGGTGTTGGAATGGAGGGTGTTGACGAGCAGGTTGCAATCGCTTGGGAAGGGCCATGAGACGGGTCGCGCGGTCTACGACATGCTTTTACTGCAAGTTGAGAGACAGTGTGACGAGGACAAGGTTGTGTTGGAGAGTGTGAAGGAGGCTTTGAAGGACGCGTTTGGCGGATTCTTTGAGAGAGAGTA
>Ga0058698_10001085_pt1 | contig 12963 bp, 12 predicted proteins | sample AgamicAsSfe_FD_67288 | JGI IMG/M metagenome (GOLD analysis project Ga0058698, IMG submission 67288) | Agave microbial communities from Guanajuato, Mexico - As.Sf.e | ecosystem: Host-associated > Plants > Phyllosphere > Phylloplane/Leaf | place: Guanajuato, Mexico | collected 2012-05-30
GGTTTGGGCCAACTGAGGAGAACTTCTGGTGGAGGGTGTAGACCACCAGCTCGAGCAACAAGCCGGCTGGCATGTGATCCCAAAACGTTCACGTCCATATTAGGGTATACCGCCGTGGTGCCAGATACGGCTGTCAGGTACGGCTGTCAGGATGAGTGAGGTAAGGAACGGCCACCGCAAACAGAGAGAGCCACCGGGATATGAGGCACATGTATACGCCAGTCAGAGAGAGGCCCAAGACCTGATCGTGCTAGTGGTAAGTGGGGACCAGGTCTTCCCGCACACCTCTAGTCCAAACACCAGGGGAGAAACTCACGCCACGCTGCCGCTGCACCTAAGCATGTATGGCGTACATTGACGATTTCGCCGATTGCAGCCATAATTAGGTTTCGTCTGTTGAGGCATCCACAGCAGTTGCGGTGAACATCGGGTGCGCTGAAGGGTTGAGCCATGTACAGTCAGCTTCGAAGTGCTCACCACGTCGTAACACTCCTGTGTGTAGACCGCGCAATTGTGCTGTAGAATCCCGAAGGTGCACATCAAGGAATGTACTTGATGCCTACGTTCGACCGCGGAGCGTCGTGCACTGCTCGGCGCTAACCATCGATCTTCATGAGTGCGGAAAGCATCGATCGCACACGTGGCATGTGTAACATGAAAGCTTGTTAGTGTCGCTGTCGCAGGTGTTTGGGAATGTACACGACCCGCTATAACGGTAAATGATCCACGCGAGCGTATGGGGGGCTTGAGAAGCGACTCTTGGGGTAGGATTGCCGATGCCACCTAGTCGAGCTAGAAGCTTTCAATACTTCCCGTGTCTGCCGATCTGCAACGACTCCACTGAATAACGGCTGGTAGTCGTTCGTCGCGGATGACCCTGACTTCGGTTTCGCGTTGATGGCAAAGGGCATTCAACGCGACTGTGTTTCAAATGCTGCATCGAATCATCAATGACCCACACTGCACGTTTGGATTTGAACGTATTCATGTTCAGTGTTGGCGTGTCGAGTGCACGTGGGCTGAAGTGGATTGACACCCCAGTATTGAGGCAAGACCCTGGCGATCATGAAGGGGATTTGCAACCATGGGAAGCTCCATCGAATAGACAGTATGATGCACAACCACATCAGGCGAGATTTTCGCAATGGACGAAAAATCTGAGATCGCAATATTTCCAATTGGCATAGGCACCAAAAGACTCAGTCGCCCTATGAGGGCTACTACCACTTACTCGTGGTAGACCCAGGCCAAGGCTACTTGATGTCTCGATAGCAACACTTCAAACCTACTAGGCCCCACAAAAGGCCCTACAGAGACCAACGAACGGCTGCTGCTATGTCGTCTTAACCCGGGAAGTTTTGCACCTTATCTATAAAGTTGCGCTTCCTGTGGGACTTACCATGTCAAAACTCAATTTTTAGGGATCTGCAGCTACGCGACTGGTATGTGCTCGTGACGAGAAGTGACCCGCGCAAACTCGGCGACAGATCATAGTAAAGAGTCGGTATCTGCTGTAAGGTTCGGAAAGATGGATGGACGTGCGTGTTGGTTATGATTGAGCGATGTATTGAAGATTGTGGGAATGGATTGAATCTACCTAGGTATTGACCAAAACTGACATCATCACGGCGCATAGGCCTGTACGCCCAGACAAGGACGCAGATTTTACTTCGGCTTGCCATATCTTGCTCGCGCCCCTTTTCGACATAGCATCTATGGAGGCTTCTGAGTTTTCCCCAGCGTTGATGCGTTCTCTAGCTGATGCACTTCCGGCAACAACGCGCGACATCACACAGTAATGACTACCTTAAGATGATAGTTCGCTGGTATGCGGCATGGCTCACAGCATGGTCGTGGTTCTCTTGTGGCTATATTATGAACGACATATGTGTGCTGGTTGTTCACTAGGTCGAAAGTAAGGCGAACGCCTCCATGGCCTTTCGTACAGCCTCGGTTGCTTCTTTCTGCGGAACAAGATCGACACCAGCGTCAGCGGACTGTTCTGAACGCCCTACTCCTATAGCGTCGCCTACTATTCCTTGGCTTATATCTGTGTCCTCTGCCTCATCGTCACCCGGAATCTTGCGTAACACGGCTTTAGAGACTCCATCGTTTGATGTCGGATCACGATAATCCCATCTGCCGGGTTGCTTTCGATATGGCTTATTCACCTTGGCTAGGTTCTTATGGACCGCCGTACCGGGACGTTTTCGAGGCTTCGTTATCTTTTCATCAGAAGGCGCATCTTCCACTCCTCCAAAGCCATCTTGTCGCATGAATTGGTCGAAGAACTGCATGCGAGGTTCGTCGATTTTGGAAGCTGCTTTACATCCCCGGTAATCCTTCCTCAACATTGCCGCGACGTACTTGTTGGCGAAGTGCTGTATTCTGTCCTCAATCGACTCGATACCCTCCATGGGAGTGTCATTACTGGATCCAAGAGTAAGACTGTCTAGGGCTACTTCCGCACGTACTACATCAATCAGACAACTCGGGCATGCGAACGGCTGGCCTTGCATGGGATGCACACAGGTCACGCCACAGCTTGCAGTGTACTCAGTCTGAATCCGATGGCCACACTGAAGATCGTGAAAAGTCGACGAAGGGTTACATGGACTGTACATGTCGTAGAATTCCTGCTCACTCTCTCTAGTCTGGAGCTGGCGCTGTTGTCTTTCTGCTTCAGCTACATTTCTGTGGAAATTGTCGATAATAGCACGAGCGTGGGCGGTATGAGTATCCATGTCGATAGGCCTGTCAGTTTGTGGAGCTGGGTTGTGTGTAGAGGGCAGTCAAATGTATGGGGTTGATTTTGAATTCTTGCATTGAAAAAACTCATGAGGCGGTGATTGGTGTTGTATGCTAACAGTGGAAGTTGTTGATCTAGACGTTGAGTGGTGTTCGAGGGAGACATTAGACGATAAGACGGATCGGATCCTCGCGTGACAACAAGCACTATGCCGAAAGCGGATAACTAACTTAATGACAGGGCCTCATCCTTGCACCGACTCGCAGCCAGGTACCCGCAGGACATGTCGGCGAGGCCTTCTACTTGTGTATCCTCATCCGACTCACCACAATGTCGAATGGCGGGTAATGCAACTCAACTCCCGCATTTGTCTCAAGTAGGACGACCTTGCTCACAGGCCATCCATTGTTGTCTTGATAGCCGTCGAAGTCAAACCAATCGCAAGTCTCTAGTCCTGGAAAGATCATCCTCCAAACCTGCGCTCCAGGTCCAAATTCATTTGCCTCGCCTACGCCTTCAGCCGGCTCTAAAACAACACCCTGGGGGGTGGAGAAGTAGCGTGGCTGTGCATCGGCAGTCCAGGACAGACGGTCTATAGCCTCAAGCGCCGATGAACCGTTCACAATCAAGGAGCGGAGGTATAGGATCTGGTCTTGAACCACGAGATCTGCATACGTTGAGGAGGAGTTTGAGAGAGCAGCGCCAACTTGATCAGTGATTAGTCCAGTGTCTTCGCCAGCATTATAGAACCCTGCGTATCGCTCCTTTGTTCTCTCGCTCAACGCTTCCGCAAACGCAGGCGCAAGGATGTCATGCATAGCTGCCCTGATCATGCTCGTCGATATTCCTGTATATTCCGCCAGGCCAGATTGCTGCGCTAACACGATAATACCATATCCAAGGTTTGGTATATTGTCAATCCAGCTATGCCAGCCTCCACCGTCACCAGACTTTCCGAAGATGCTGTATGTCTTTTTACTTTCTTCTGCCAGACTGGCATTTTCACTCGTCGGCAACGACAAGATCTCGATCTCCCATCCTGGGCCGCTTTGCTGTTTGCCGTCTGGAAGGATGACACTTGGTTTCATGACTTGGCGACGCTGGAACAGCGTAATAAGCGTGGGTTCGGGAGTAAGCCATAGATTATATAGATAACTGGCGAGGTCGTTTGCGGAGCTCCACATGCCGGCTGCTGGATCATAGCCCTCGCCTATGATCAGATCGGCCCAGTTGTCACCGCCTGGGATACCCACATCTGGGTGGTGATCTTGTGGAATGGTTCCAAAAAAGCTATGCGTCATATTCAGGCTCAACAGCAGTTCTTGAGTCGCAAGCTCGGACCAGGTCAGAGAGGAAGAAGTCACATTATTGTAGTAAGCGGCGACAGCGGCACCCAGAAGTCCCAGTCCAGCATTGGAGTAAGCAGCTCTCTGTCCTGGTGCGAACATCAAATTCCTTGTCGCGATTCCGTCGATAACATTCTGCGCGCTTTCGCCTGCCCAGGCCGATCCAATAGTAGGCGCATCCGCTTTACCGGTACTGAGAATCATGTTGAAGCCAGTACTATAGCTTTCTCTCGGGATTCCTGCTGTATGACTTGCAAGCATACGGAGTGTTATCTCACTGCCGCCATTGTTCCAGTCATTCTCTGGCAGAGCGAACGAGGGAAGTAGTTGACGAACGGGCGTGTCAATGGTAAGGAGCGATGAGGACGAAGATGAATTTCGTCTCAGTTGGTTCTCGATAACTAGAGCGGATGCCATTGCGACGTTTTTCGAAACGGAAATCAAGCGGAAGATAGAATCGCTGGTCACTTCATTCGCTCCAGCGGGGGCGAGATCAGTCTCATTGAACTTCAGCGTTCCGTTGTTGAACGTGTAGGCTGGCTCTGGGCTTGACGCATGAACCTTTCGTATGTGAGCAACCTATCTTTTGGTATAGCTAACCTAGTACATACGACGGCGAAGCTGAGTCCATCACGGGTAGTGTCAATGTATAGCGACGAGAGATTCTGCTGCACTTGTTTGAATGCAGCAATCACTGCCGGATGTTGGAGTATAAGCGGATCAGACAGTATCTTGTCCGCAAAGTCGGGAACGCACGCGCACGTTCCACGGGCAAGCAGGTATGCCGCAAGTACGAGAATCGTCTTCATGGCAACTGGCACTGTTGTTGAGATCGATCCGCAGAAGCCAGGCCTTGAGGCGGGTGCGCATTGTTGGGTCGATGGGGTATTTGTACATTCCAGAAGTGCAACGTAGATGCGGACGATCAGGTACCGCCGAAGTGATCCAAGAGACGCGTCGTACGCCGAGATGGCAGAGAGGACGCATCAAGCCAATCATGTGCTTGTGCTTCTACCAAAAGAGACACCTGCCTATCGGAGCTAAATCAGTATGCAGCAATAGCTGCTGCAGATAAAGCATGAACCTGTTAGTGTTTTTGCAGCCTCCCACTTTACCCAAGTACCATAGGTAATCGACACAATGGATTAAGCAATTGCGGAACGGCAAGCGCGGTGTGACCTTTGAGAGTTGAAGCATCTGGTAATTGCTTAATTGCCGAAATGAAGACGAGACGGACCGAGAATGGAAGGGATGAGACTGGGTGTACGAAGTACGAAGGTTAAGCCAAGAGTGGGGCTACCGTGTCAATCCTCACCCCAGTTTACGCCTATCGCGAAGGATCATCAGCCTTACATGTGTCGGCGACTTCTATCACTTGCCCCCTATCTGTAGCAGTGATCAATGCATGCGAGCTATTGATATAACTTCTGCTCTGACTTTGTAGTATTGTAGGTTCTAACCTGGCCTATACATTCAAATTCACAGCGAAGTGACAAAAGGAACGTCACACCGACAGGTCCGAAAATGGCGGATCATGAGAGCACCAGGAGAAAGCGCTCACGTTTCGCGAACTAAACGAGAGGTCCAAAAGATAACAAGATGATCCTATAGATAGCTCGTATGACGCTGGAGATGCCTAGGTAGTCACATCCCGACAGAAATAAATCTGAAGTTGCGCATATCCGTAGTCCAATTTTGTGTTAACGAAACAGTAAAATGCCCATGATGGTCATATATGTATATCCGATCTCGTTGACATGGAGATAGGCAACATTGCGGTTCTACCAAAGTAGTCGTCATGCTTAATTAACCTCTAAGCTCACAAAGTGATTGTCATGATGAGCTTTACCGCTACTCTTGGTGATGGCACTGTAAGGGAGCAAGAGGTATCAAGAATATCTATTATTGGAGACCACTATTTTGTCACATGGCGTGAAGACTTCCAAAGGGAAGAAACTGTACACGTTACATGCTTCCGAGACGTGTCTTCATCAACCACTAGTTCCGTGATGGGATGATACAGGAACTTTCAACTACAACGATTCAAGATGTTTCTACTACTTTAAGTACCAGCAGATAATGAGGCCTATCTAGGACCGTAAGTTGCAGAAGCTGAAGTGGTCGGAAAAGCTCACCACCCGTACACTACCCGAGGTCCTCAAAGCCTATATGAATGCTGTGCACCTGGCATACATGATGTAGTAAAGGCGTATAGTGTACAATTCAACAAACTCCCGTCATGTCAGATACCAGAAAAGTATGTCATCTCAACATCATACATGTCATTATTCTCATACTCCAGCCCCTCGAAAAGCTTGCACAGCAAGCACTTCGATCTAGCCTCACATCAATGCATTGCGAAAAGTTATCCGAGCCACAACGACCCGTCCATCACCACCATAAGCGTGACACTCCATTCCAACGCACCGACCTCACCTAAAACCCCTCTTGTTCTTTAACGGCGAATCTCCAGCTCCTCCTCGTCTCATTACCCTGCCCAACCCATCTGTCCCTGTGCAGAATACACACACAAAAACCTTGGGTAACCACTCCTCCCTCATTCCTACACAACCAAGATGCAACCACTTGTTGCAAGCCTCACACTGCACCATCGGCATTCCCTCATCTTCCACCATACCCTCACAAACACAACGTGTGCTATCGTTTGACCGAGCACTACACTCGGTTGATGGCGTGGTGGTGGTAGATGGGGAGTGGTTGAAGGAGTTAGAGTAAGGGTCGTAGTTGTGATTATGAGGTAGATTTGTAGTTGACAGGTTGGATATGTCGGCTGAGGCTTGAGCCCAACGCTGGTTGTGAGCAAGAAGTGTATTTTGAGACGCACGTTCTGAACTTGTCAGTAACAAGAGTGTAGAATCAGCGCGTGGCTATCCTACCAATGCGTTGTTGGCGAGCGCCTACGACCTTTTTCAGGGCACCTAGGGCGTCGCCGGGGGAGTCGGGCATGTGGTGGTCCTCGGGGTGAGCGGAAGACATAGGACGTTCCATTGCGCTGAATCGACGGGTGGTGTTATTGTCGGTGGCGGACCTCCGCGTGGATCTAAGAAGCTCAAATGAGGCCTTGGAGAGAGCATCAGGTGCAACCCTTGAGGCAGAGACGGATCGTGCCATCTTGAAGGAAGCGGGTCTTTCGAGTCCGCCGCTATCTGCTCGAGCGTGTTTCGCAGCTCGGCGTTCAGGTTGTGGTATGGCGAAAGAAGAGTTCCGACTGATGACCGGAGCCGGCTCGTCGTCTTCAGATTCGCTTTCATCATCCTCATAAAGCCCAGGATATTGGCGTCTAAGATCTTGCTGAGATGTCTGCCGCTTATTCTTGGGAGTCTCTTCGTCATCTCCAGCATGCACAGTCTCTGTCCGAGCTCGACCTGTCTCGTCGATGATGAGTCTTGTCCGAGGTCTTCTCAGCTCCGGTATCGATTTGAGCGCTCCGCCGCCTTGACGCTTCAGCGGTGATGAACGACGGGGTATCGTTGATGCATTGGCTGGAATTGATGTCCGAGGATCCATCGCAAGTGATTTGGCTGCCATTATTCCACCGTCTGTATTGCTTCGCTGCAGTACAGGTTTGGCGTTCTCTGCCGATCCGGTTGAAGAAGCTGTGTTGCTGCGCGAATGCTGGCTCCTTGACTTCTTCGCCATCTCCCTCTCGTTTTGTGCATCGCGCAATTGTGTCTCGTACGGTTGCCGTGACATGTCCAGAAAGGGATGATCTGGCATGTTCCCAAAAGAAGAAGTCATGTCGGGATTCGAGAAGCTGAGCAGCATGTTGGGGTCAACACCAGCAGACGTATACACGAACGAGCCAGGTCTTGAACCTTGTCTCTGTGATGGTGTATTTGCAAAAGACGCTGGCATGGGAGACGCTTGAAAGCTTTGGAATGCCGGCGTTTGCATCATGTTAGCTTGATTCATCGCCTGCCAGTTCATATCGTGCTGTGGCCTATGTGGGGTAGGACCAAAGGGATCAACGCCTAGCGGTACATCTAGATCCATTTGCATGCCATCGTTAGCTGGATCCCAGAACAGCTTTGATTGAGGCATAGGCGGCGCAGACATTGGCCCATGGCTGGGAAACTGCATCATGTGCGGAGTGTACTGCAAGTCGGCGAAACCATACGGAGTCTGGTTGAAAAGTCCGCCTGATGATTCCGGCAATTGGCTGGGCGTTCTATGCACCACAGTAGCTGGAGTGGCTACCTCAGTTCCGCCACTTTGTTGCACGCTCCTCCTAGACGAAGCGTCCCTCGTTGGAGGTGGCGTTTGCATGTGTGAAAAGTCCATACTGACAGGGCGTGACCCAAACTGTCCTTGTGAGCCAACCTTCCTCAGCCGATTAGGGTCGGGCGACGACGACAGTCTTCGGGAAGCGTCGACCGGCGGAAGAGGTAAATTTTGAGGAGCGAAGTGGTTGACATGGAACTCTGGGTCTTCGGGTGTGCGGACGGGCTGGCTATACGAGCTCGACGGCCGACCTAGAGGCGTCGACAGTGTGAAGGAGGGCGTTTGCACAGGGGTGTGCTGCCCATTAGGTAGTGGAGTGGCCCAGGCGTCGAGGAAGTGCGAGTGAGGAAACGTCTCAGTCTTGGGTGTTTTGAGACTTCCGTCAGGGAACGTCACCGATTTGGGTGTGGAGGATGGACTTGGTAGATGCCAGTCCGTCGATCTAGCACGCGACCCACGTTAGCCTGGGGCACTTGCAGCTGCGAGCCGAGACATGAGGAAAACCAAAAGTGCAATCTATGAACGGATTGGAAGGGAGTCTAAAGAAAAGTATCTTTGGCACAGGATGGGAAGCATGGCAAGGGATGATGCAACGAGCTCCAAATGACAACCGTGCGGTGTTGCCTGCCCTCTGCCTAACCCTAGACCTTCATTGGACATAGTCTGTCTGATAGTCATGTCTGGTCCGACATAGCCTGGCAGAGAAGCCACCGACGACGGGAATAGTGCACCATGAAGCTCGTTGCGCCAGCGGAGACAGTGTACATGTTCCGAACATGGGAACGTGGAAGAAAGTCGTACCCATAAATGTGCTGATCCAAACTCATAGCAAACCCAATGACGCAAAGTCCTGACACAATGCCCTGCCCTACAGACCATGTAGCGTGTAATATAAGACGTCGTCGACGGGTTCGAGGGAGGCGTTCGGCGGGGGTTGGATCGAAAGACAAAGGCGCCCTGGCTGGGACGTCTTTGGACTTCTTTGTTGGCGGGCGGCAGAGGGCAAAGGCTGCCAGATAGACGATGTAGCTGTGATACCTGTTGGGTAGTACAATCCAGTAGTGGCAGTAGTAGTAGTAGTAGCAGCAGGGGTTATGGCAGCGTGGTGAGACGTTGAAGATGCAGGTACCGGACGAGGGGGCGTAGGCACAGCGCAGTTGTGAAGAGGGTCCTGCAGGCTTCGGTCTGCTCACGCTGTAACGCTTTGCAGTGAGCAGGGACGGTGAAAGGTTTCTTCACGTACTAGGCAGGGCAGTGGGGCCGGGGAAACTGAAGCTGCAGTTGCAAAGGTTGTAGTTCGGCAAAGATGAATAATTGATAGTACCGATCGTGACCCGCAGCAGCACGAGCAACACGCAGTTGCGGCACGAGCGACGTTGCTTAGCCAGACTCTCCTGAGCCGTCGGCAGCGTCTAGCTCAGGTACCGAGCCCGCATGGGCCGTGAAGGGCGATATAGCGAGGCTGTCATAATTGGGTGGTAAGGGCAGGGAGGAAGCATGGGAGAGGCTCTTTGTCGTCGCCGCAGCCAGCCAGGCCAGCCAGCCAGGCGAAGCTTCACCCACCCGATGCACCTAGTAGCGAATAAGGTGATAGGCTCGGCCAGGAGTACATAACGATGAGCTAAGTCGCGAACGGACACGGAACGAACTGCACCATGGCTTGGGGTGCTGCGTGCCGTAAGGATGAGATGGGTAGAAATGACAGGTCCACGCTGAGGTCTTGCCTAGAAGCCGACGCTAAACCGACTTTCTTGTCCCGTCGACCCAGTCAGAGGCCCAGCGCTCGTCCAACCACGCGACTATCCTCTGCAACCTCCTCGACAAGCGTGCAACTACCCACGATGTTCCAAGCATCGCATCCTGCACTCCTTGCTCCTCCTTCACGAATCGGGCAGCAACCTCCGCAAAATAAGCAACAAAGGCAAAACTGCTCGCCAGTGCCAGCTGGCAAGCGACGCCGAATAATTAATCTAGCCGTCATCATGCAAATCCCATGAACCTGGAAAAGTAGCCCGCTCCCGGCGAATCATGGCCCGCATCATGGCTAGACTGGCTTGATTTAACCTGCGGAGAAAAAAAGCCCATAGATAGCAGCACTTTCCGGATTTAAGATAGTAAACCCCTCTACATCTGAGCTGAATCTCGATAGCCGTTCACCCCTAGCGCAGTGCCGCCCACCCTCCATGCAAGGTACCGTTCGCCCTTTACTTCACTCAACTCTTCGTCTGCCTGGATCCTGAGCCCGTCATTGGTAACATTGTACCCAAACTACCCAAGCTAACGGGAAGCGCTCCAAGAAACTGCCTTACCACCTGCTGCGTAAAGTAAGCGCAGCGCCATGAACGATGGGGAAGTGGCTTTGCGCTATCTACCGGTGATCAAGCATGTAAGTTTATTGGATCGGATTCTGGGTGGGATTGTTGAGCAGTTTGGCCGTCTCAGGAACTGCTCGCGAGACCTCTTGTGCTCTAGGCCCAGCGTAGCCGAGATGAGCGACTCTGGGCTACGTGCCGGTTACGTCATAGATGGAGGTAGTGGTGTCAAAGTGTTTCGCATCAGGTTCCCAGATTTTCATAAAGTCGCTCATATATTCCATGACCACTATGATGCTATTACGAAGTCCTGATACGATATTGTGACAAACGCCTGACGAAAGAGGAAAGGGAAACGATCCGAGAAGTGATACTAGACATACATCTCGCAAGTATTATATACATCGAGAAAGAAAGTAGCAAATGATACATGGCGACAATTATGTGAACCGTTGATAAGAAAGGTCCGACACAACACTTGTCCCATCCCTGCCTTGTGTCGGTCCTGACAAGTCCGAAATATAATCGTCATCCGGATCACCAAACGGATCGCCTTCAATAAGCCTCGTTTGCGAATCTCCTACTCTCAAACTGCTATGCCTCGAGTTCGTTGTGAAGCTAGGCGGCGCAGCACTATGCGGTCTATACGGCGGCGGCGGCTCAGTAAGACTATTGTTGTCTGAGAACGGATTGTCCACAGGCCTGTGAGTGTTGGAGGTAATGGACACCATATCTGATGTGTCGATGCCAGTGAGGTAAGCGCCATTTGAAGAGTCTGAGCCGATAGGCCCAAGGATGATGGGTTGGAATGCGCTGGATGTTGACGTTGGGGGTAGTAGGTGGTTGGGCGGGCTACGTGATACAGAGATTGCTGGCGGCGGTGGTGAGCCTGGTGGTGGTGCCATGTAAGGTCGCACATTCGGTTGTGGTTGCATCTTCATTTCTTGAGCGACAGTCTGCGCTGCTATTGCTTCGGCTTTCCGTCTCTTGCGCTTGCGCAAACAGACTAGGGCTACCCCGCCTATGATCGCGAGGACGACAATTGGGATTACCGCGGCAGCGGCATACATTGGTGCATTGTTGACATGTTTTTGTGAAAAGTTCCAGTCTGAAGGCCTTCCTCCATATGGATTGGTTAGTGATTGCGATGCTTCGGAGTTCAAATTCGATGTTGAGGTCGATGTCGCCCACAGTGACGAACTGCCCATGTGGTCGGCATATGCAGTCGTTGCTGATGTGGAAGTCTGCCAGCTTTCTGTGGTTGAAGAGGGCTGTTGATACGGCGGCCATGGACGATCTGACGGATATCCCAAAGGCCGTACACTGGGCATGGGAGGTCTGCCTGAGGGGGGCATGATGCCAGTGAAGCCAGATTCAAATGCACTACTCGTCGGCGTAGTCGACCCCGTCACAGTGTACGGTAGTGGTTCGATGACAATACTCAACACGATTTCCGGAAGAGCAGTGGTAGAAGAATCGATGTCTTCAATTTCAGTGACCCAAGGTGGCGTCTCGCCCTCGTCTCCATCCGTTTCCCACTCGTCTTCTAGAGGAGCCATTGCGGCTTGGACAATGCGCTGACGAGAGCAGCTCCTAGCTACGTATGGACAGACCGCAGTGGTGTGGTAGGCTCGAAACCAGTAAGGAAACAGCAATCTGACGGAGATGCCTGACACCTAGATATGACCGATGCGGGAGCTGAATTGTGGTGGTGATCCTCCACTTGCTTAGCCAGTAGCAGGAGATGCGGGGCCGAGACGGGGTTTAGGCGTGACCTTGGTACTCCAATCGATGACGCGGGAAAGCACACTATGTACCCTTAGGCAACAATCGTTCCTTCTGCTGGGTAGATTCCTGGGAATCGATGAAGTGGCACGCAGTTGACCACTTCAAAGGCAATGCGGAGAATGCAAAGGGACACGGAGTGGGAGGGTAGTCCTTTGAGCTGGCCGAGGGCTGGGGTGGCGCAGACATGCTACCCGTTGTCTAGCAACATGTGTGCTGCAAGCTTTCAGGCCAACAGAATGTAAGTCCGAAGTGCCGGCTGGGAATAATCGGCGCGGTTGGTTACATACTGGGATGGCATTGGAGAGACGGACTCAGCCTCGACGCCTATAAGACGAACAAACCCCACCTGCTCGGGTTGATAGTATTTTTAGGCTTGGCTAGCTGTCCTAGCCGTCGATCTAACAAAGCTTAGTATGGGGGAACCGTGTCTGCGTGCTGAGCTCACTCTTACAGCGTTTGTCTGTCGTTGTGCGGAATGCTGATATCGTGACCTGGTGACTCTCGTGTTCTCTACGATGGAATGTCG
>Ga0058698_10001086_pt1 | contig 12956 bp, 13 predicted proteins | sample AgamicAsSfe_FD_67288 | JGI IMG/M metagenome (GOLD analysis project Ga0058698, IMG submission 67288) | Agave microbial communities from Guanajuato, Mexico - As.Sf.e | ecosystem: Host-associated > Plants > Phyllosphere > Phylloplane/Leaf | place: Guanajuato, Mexico | collected 2012-05-30
CTGCTGTTACACTCATTGTAGCAGGCTGAACGGAGAGCTTCCCAAGAGGTGTTCCGCATTTTCGGCGTCTGCGTGATGGGGTCAAATTTACCCCTCACCAATGTGCCCCCACTACCCAAACTCAACACTAAACCCTTTCATTTTCTGGCCGGCAAAATTTTCAGCAGCTCCACCAACCAGCCTGTCGGTCACTTTCCAGACCACTCATTGTGTATATATTGCTTCTAAATTTCGATTCTGTATCGGTTTTGTAGTGTACGTTTTCCAACTTCGCACTTCTCGCTTGCCCCCGCTAATAACCATTCTAGGTAGCGGTTATCACTCCGGATTCTGATCTCAAAATCGGTGTCTTCCGGCAACCCCGGTTCGATTCCGGGCAAGACCTTCTTTTTGCTTCCTTTTGCACATGGCAGCGTTGTAGCGCGCACTTGGGTGTGGGTGGACATGCGGCGCGTCATCTGCCTGTGTGACGCGAAGCGGTGCTTTGGGCACGAAGAACACCATTTTGACAACAGCCCTTCGAACATGGAATTTAAGATTTTTGTTAGGCCTTCTACTCATAGGTGCGCATTTATACAGACAGTGTATTTGCTAGAGTGTGATTAAAGTCTTGCGTACAAATCAATAAGAACGAGCGTCTTTGTGGCGTGCAATAATTGCAAAGACAGTTGATCGTTGCTTCCGTTTTCGAGACACTGAATACTCAGTTCAACAGCGCATCTCAGCATTGAGTAATAAACACAAAAACTCAAGAACAATACAACATTTGCTCTGGTCGCGATGAGCCGAGTCTGGAAGCATCACGCTGTAGTGCAATAGAGGAGTAAGATATGCTCGGTTGATATAACAGTACAATGCTGTTGTGTCATTGGTCTATTTCCCTTTCAAGCTTTACCGCTACTACCACAAATGTCCATCCACCTCTCCGTCTCCTTTTGTATGACCTCTATCTGCATATCAATCAACTTCGCTAGGGAAGTAGTTGGTGCGTGCTTCCTCAGCACTTCATTCCCCACCTCAAGTAGAAGCTTGTTGACATTCAGCTTGATTGCGCCAGATCGTATACATCTTTGCATGACTTCAGCAGGAAAGTCATTGGTGCCGTGTAACGCGACCAAGACGCGCTTATTTATCTGCTTGTCTATCGCTTCGAGGCGGTCGTAGTGTAGTTGTCCCTCCTTCGGACCAGCGGGGCCGTAATCGCCGTGTACGTTTCCGATCGATGGGGCTAATATATCGATACCGGCGTTGATGAAGTTGTCGACATCTTCAGGCGATGTGAAGAGCGCTGTGCAAAGTCAGAAACGGAGGAAGTTTATGATGGTCGTCAGTCTAACGGCATACCTTCAAGATCTCCTGTATCGGCGATACCATCTTCGCCACCTTCTATCCGCCCGCTCTCTGCTTCTACAGCGATGCCTTTGTCATGACACTCCTTGGTCAGTATCCGAGTCTTCTCTAGATTCTCGGCTTCATCGTAATGCGACATGTCGACCATGACTGAGTCGACCGGTAGCGTCGCGATGATCTCTCGGATGTGCTCCACATTCTGGGCGTGGTCGATGTGTAGAGATAGAGGTACTGTTGCGGTTTTTACGGCATGCGCGGCCGCATGGGCGAGAAAGGGCAATTGCTTGAGGGTCGATGGGAATAGCTGAATTATCAAGGGCGATCGCTTCGATTCCGCCGCGCGAACGAGGGCTGTCAATTGCTCAACGTTGTAGCTGGAGACAGTCAGAATTGTGAGTGACGTTTACAGTAGCTTCGTACGCGATTGCAGCCATGACGCCATAATTGCCTTTTGCAGCGGCATTGAGTATTGCTAGTGTTCGATTGTCTTTGGTGACCGCCATGATGGATGGTAACAATATGCACTTTGAAATGTCTCAAATGTTTACTGATGTGCAGTGCTTGAAAGACATCGAGCGCATAGAGTTCACGCGATCGGAACGGTTTCGGAACCGATGTTGTATTGTTTCTCTGCGGCATGTTTGGTTCGGGGAAGCCGCGACCCTCAGGCTCATTGATTGGTGGTCGTGCCGAGGATCAAGTATGACGTTGCGGAGAGGCGAACGGTACGTCGGCCGGCTCACTGGGCCCCAGCCGACGTGCCTCGTAACGAGGCACACGTTCGACTGAACAAGGTGATTAGTATTCTATCATGCACCCCGCTTCTACCCCACGATGCAGGGATTTATGCCACGGCTGAGTGGTCTCCACATTGTGAGTTTTGTGGAGAAAGTACACTCGAATTCAGGGCGTTCTCCGTTGCGCACCGACCCACAATAGCCTCGCTACGTGGTTCTTTTGCACCGTTTTGCTTTTTCAGAGTTGTGTACAGATGAGGCCTCCTTCATAGAACCACTGCGTCACAGTGGAGCCAGAGCGAGGGGCCAAAAGTCCGTTGCATACGGTTCGATGGATGCAATGATAAGAAATTGACATGCATATGTGGAGAAAGGTTCAGATAGGATGACTGTATTCGGTACGATCGATGGAAGGTCATGCTTCAGCCCGCCAATAGCTGGTAAGATCGTTGAGTAGTGTCTTCGGTGGGAACTTGGTGACATCGAGCGTCTGGTCGAGGAGGTTCAAGATAGCTGTTTGCTTGACGGGTTCTTGAACGCATAAACCAGCTGAATAGTGTAAGCATTATTTCGAACAACATGCGTGATGATATAGGGCTTACCAGCATAGATGGACTTGAAGTTCACCATGGCACTTGGAATTTCTCTGCCTTGGTGTGCCATCGCAATGCCACAGATCATGTCTACGCTTTCGTCCAGGCTACGTTGTCGAATCCGGAATTCGTCGACACCTCCCATTGAAGGCTGGTTGATGAGAACTATGATTCTCGCAAAGTGAAACGTTTGAACAGCAGCTGCGTACGAAGGAGGGTGAATCCAGATGGGCGCAAACATGGCGCCAGGTCCAGGTGGCGGTCCTCGGTGAATGGGATGGAAGGATACTGGGAGCGCTCGATGCCAATCTTCCAGAGCTTGCAGGAGCTTTCCGGCTTGGTCGATGCGAGTGTTCAGGTCGTACTTCTTTTCGTTTGCGGCAAAGTCTACACATCGCCCACATATGTACACAATCCGCAAAGCCAATTCGTCCGGGCTTAGGTCCATCAAACGCTTGGTCGGTCTCCAAATAGTTAGAACGCGACGTCCTTCGCGGAATGCGACCCAGGTATCTTGACGTATCCATTGCCACCAGGCAGCTCTCCGAAGTGGGTCTTTGGACTCTCCGTTGTTGTTTTGGCTCCTCTGTATCCAGAATATACCACGCAAATGTCTCTCCCAGGCTCCGTTGCTGTATTGGCCTTCAGAGTCCCACATCTCATAGGTACTAATGAGAATAGATGTTGATATAATCTCCCTAGACCTATTGTAGGAAGGGTAGAAAAGATTCTTCGACAGGTACTGCAAAGTCTCATAGTAATATTGTGTTCCCGCCTGTAGCAGAGGACTTTGAAGGTTCCTCATCCTGCCGTCGTCGCCGTCCGGGGATGGGTCTTGTATGTTTAACCGACAGATTTGTGGCTCATTCAGGAGTGCCATGTGCCGTGCCGACACAGCGAGTAGAGACTTCATGAGGCCTACATTATGGACAGCCAGAGAAGGAACAGTTTCCGTAAACTGCCTGGAAGGGTCGTTCAGATCCAAAATAGGACCAATCACAGCAATGTAGTGTTGAAAAAGCACGAGCTCATCGTCAGACATGGGTATGGGGTTGGTTGAGTTCCATTGCTCATGTGCCGACGATTCGGCTTCTAGTGCTTGCTGGCTTGAGTGTAGCTGCGGGCCTGAACCTGGTGTATCCGCGACAGGACTTGACTGTCTGGACAAATTGTTCCTGTCTAGGTCAACATTGAGGTTGTACTTGTCAATGTTGTTGATGGCATCCTCGGCAAGCAGGTCGTAGTAGGCCAAAGGTGCCGAATTTGGCGACGGCAACGAGTTGATGACGGTCGACGGAGAGTCGAACAATAGCTCAGGAGAATTGTTCCAGAGCTGAGAATCGATATCACCTGGAATTGGTCGTCTAGCAGGCCCTGGCGACGTGGCAGCAGCAGAAGAGCCATCTTGAGCTGGTGAAGTTTCTGATTGAACAGAACCAGACGCATTGCTTCCCGTGCCGCCAATGGGGTCATTTGGCGACGGCCACAGACATTCTCTGTCGGATTTGCTGCATGTCGCACATCGTGGCCTCAGCTCGTCACACTTCACCCTCCTTCGTCTGCAGGTAAGGCTGTCCAAGTTAGCCGGCGGTTAACCAAGAGACCTGCAGCATGTAACCAATACAGAGCTAGCGAACATGACCGTTCAAAGATACAAGGCGGACACGTGCTTGGGGAACAGCTTACCATCCGGTGGTTGTACGTAAGCCCTGCAAGCGACGGAACCGTCGAATCAGTAAAGGCCTCACACCCAGTCAACACAATTAGACTTACTCGCGCTCGAGATGGACGGGGTTTGCGCGGCTTAGGATTGCCTGTTGACGATGCTTGCATTACGAATGATGTTGCGCATGCTGGTGGAACTTCGCTTGGCCCTTGAGGATCCGCTTCGCCGGTTAGGCCTGCCGTGGGGAACGAGGCTGGGGCCAATGGGAAGGACGCTCAACTAGCCCAGGATACCACAGCGCATGCAGAGCCCGGATTTCTGATACCTCGCGGAGTTTTGCAGGATGATCTGACGGTGGTTAGAGAAGGGAATCGTGTTCACTCTGGAAAAGGCCCGCGGCGAATACTCCCTCGAAGGCCCCGCGCCAGTCCAAAGCACTGTCCACCACCGGCTGATTTTGGGAGGCCTAATGTACATGATACAGGTCCTGGAGCATGTCTGATAGAAGAGGAGCAGCAATGTCCACTCGAAGTATCAGTGGATTCACGATGTATACAGGCGGCGTGCAGCAAAGGAGACGTGCTTAGTCAGTTGTGGCTGTTGCGCATCCCGGGTTACAATTTCGTTTTCTTGACGTGTCGCCTCATCCTTCTCACCTGCACGACATGATCGACACCACTACGGACATCGACAACAACATCGCCATGCATCACTTGACATCTTGCAGAGGAGGGAAGCATTTTAATAAACTTTGTTGAATTGGTCCTAACAAAACCAAAGCCAGCCGGCAGTTACAGACTCCACCCAATGCAGTATAACGCGAAGAAGCAACAACAGAACACTTCTACCAGGCGCCGACAATGCCCGCAACTGGGATGTCGATACCCGTAGTGTAGCTGGCACCGTCTGAGAGGAGGTACACATACGCACCGCCAAGTTCACGAGGATCGGCCAATCTAGGCATACCGCCATAGTACTGCATCTTCAAGTTCCAGTCGGGCGCCCTCTCGACATAGTATGTCATCTGTGTGCGTACGAAACCCGGCGATATCGAATTCACACGAATGCCGTGCTTTGCCCACTCCATTGCGAGAGTATGTGCCATGTTGCGGACAGCGCCCTTTGTCCCTCCATATGGTGCTGACGGTGCTGCCCTGTTTGGCCGGTACGATGTCATGGACGCTGTGAAGACGATCGAACCCTTGATACCAAGCTCGATGAATTTCTTCGCGGCTGCCGTTGCGCAAAAGTACGCGCCAAAAACGTTTAGGTTGAAAAGCTGTTCGAGCTGTGGGCGATCGAAGTTGAGTGCGGGCTGATGTTTGGTCATTCCTGCGTTGGCGATCATGCCGTCGATACGGCCCGACTGGGCAACAATCTGGTCGATGGCCTTCGTGACGCTTTCTTCAGATGTGACATCGCAGTGCAGGTAGTGTACGCGCTTGAGATTTGCCTTCTGCAGCGCCTGGAACTCCTCACCGGGCTCGAAGAGGTCCAGGGAGTAGACTTCAGCAGCATCGTTGGCGAGGCATACTGTAGCGAGGCCGAGTCCAATACCTGCAAGGTCAGCACTTGTGTCAATTCTCGGTGTTCCTCTCTACCAACCTCTGTTTGCCCCGGTAATAGCGACTACCTTGCCCTTCAGAGTAATTTTCCAGTCAAAATCTTCTTTTGGCTCTGTAGTAAGATAGACAGGATTCTCGACAGTCTGCTCAACTTGACCGTTGTTGGCGTGCCCGCTGGCAGGCGCTGTCTGGTCAGATTGCGGTACGATCGCGGAAGGAGACATCTCCGATTGATTTCTACTGGTGTAGGTTTGGGGAGTGCGGCAGGTCTGGCGAAAGAATGGAAAACCGAAATGATGGAGAGGCAAACACCACCTGGCTGGCACCCCGCATGTTTAAGTACATCTCACACACCCACCCCACAAGAAACTGGTGGCAACGGAGTGTGGTTGATCGGTACCAAATGCTCCCCACGGGCGAGAACGATGCGAGCATGGTCCACAAGGCAGGGATACTGTAAAGACTCGGTTCAACCATCTTCGCAGGAGCAACGGCCTCGTGGCGAGCTTACGCGCCGACGCGACTTGCACGTGTGATAGCTACCACTTGCCTTCGCTTAGTGGCACAAAGTTCGCCTCGAGGCACACCGTCGGGTGTGCACCGAATTAATGCATGGAACATGTTCTGTCGTGTTCCTCGACCAATCACTATTGTCAAGCTTCCTGTGCAGGCGGGTCTGATGCGGGAACTTCGGCTTGTAGCTCAAGACCTGGGGTAAGAAAAAGGCCCGAACGCAATCTGGGGAGGTCCATGCTGTTTTTGGCAAACATCAAAACCTGAGGGCAAGATACGTTTCCACTATAAAGCACCATGGGTGTCGCACCCATCTAGACGTATCGGCGACTGCTATCGCAATACTATACAGCCTGTCGTTTCAGGCTCCGCTTCGTTGCTTCCATATCCGTCCCGCTTCCGTCGTTTCGCGCTCAGGAACACCATGTCGTCGACACGCCACTCTCTAGAGCCTATAGATGTGAAAGAGATGGACGCAACGAAGCATGTAGAGATCGCTGAGGACTTCACATGGACGAAAGAGGAAGAGAAAAAGCTGGTCCGCAAAATTGACCTCTTTTTGCTCCCAACAATATGGTTGATGTACCTGCTATCATACATGGACCGCACAAAGTATGCTTATCTCGAAATGGCGTGACAGACGATGCTAACGAGTTGCCAGTATCGGAAATGCGAAGATTGCCGGTATGGCTGACGATTTGCAACTCAGCTCCGATCAATACTCCATCGCTTTGGTTGTATTCTTCGTGACCTATGTCGTCTTCGAGCCGCCTTCCAACATGCTCCTGGTCCGCCTCAAGCCGTCCATCTACCTACCTGTCATCATGATCATTTGGGGGGCTTTGACCTGTTGTATGGCTGTCATCGATGACTTCAAACACCTTGTCGTACTCCGAATCTTCGTTGGTGTCTTCGAATCGGGTTTCGCGCCAGGAATTATCCTCATCATATCGTCCTGGTACAAGAAAGACGAGCAATCGAAACGCTTCGGTGTATACATGTCGGCTGCGATCCTCAGTGGCGCATTTGGTGGTCTTCTTGCGGGCGCAATAACCGGCGGTATGGAGGGCACAGCTGGTCTTCGCGGATGGCGATGGTTGTTCATCGTGGAAGGAGCCGCAACCATTGTATGGGCAATGGTGGCATACTTCATCTTGCTGGACTTCCCTGCTAACACAAAACGGCTCACTGATCGAGAGCGAGCTATCGCCATCGCTCGTCTCCGAGAAGGCGGAGTCCGAACACACGTTGAGGGTGAGGAGAGGATGGGCAAGGCAAAGTCTTTCCGTCTTGCTATCATGGACTGGAGGACCATTTCCTTTATCCTTGGCTACATGGTAAGTCCATTAATGTGGATCATAGAGCACTCGTCTAACGGTGTCAGGTTATCGTTGGCTCTTCTACCCTCTCGTACTTCTACCCGACCCTGATGACTGGGCTTGGCTACACGGACACAGTAACAGCCCAGTACATGACCGTCCCCATTTATGCCGTCGCCTTCGTTTGCACAGCGGTCACTACCTACTTCGCCGACGCCATTTCTCACCACCGAGGCCTCGTGATCGCAAGCTGGCTCGGCTTTTCCCTCATAACGTCGATTCTCGTGTGCGTAATCTACGACTTCACAGCACGATACGCACTACTTGTTCTCATGGCCGCTGGTCTCTGGGCCTCGAACGCCGTTTCTCTATCGTTCGCGAGCGCAACGTTTGGGTCTATGCAGCCTGAGGTTAGGGCCATCGCGATTGCGCTCGTCAACGCTATGGGCAATCTTGCGCAGATATACGGCGCATACCTGTTCCCCGGCGACGATAAACCAAAGTATCTCATGGGTTTCGGAGTTATCTCTGGTATGTTAGGGTTCGGTGTGGTCGTGTACATCTTCCTCCACGTCGCATTGAGGAGAAAAGAGGGAATGACCGCATTCTTTTGAGACATACCAAAACACTTATTGACAGGAGCTCTGACACGAGTTATGACTATTCATGTTTATAGATTATTATGGAATTCCATTTTGTTGCCAGCCATTACAATAACACTTGCGCGCCACATGTATGCAATTCGACGTACGCAAAAGCTCACATGCTTCTACCCTACATCAACAACACGACGTCGCCCTTGCTTCCATGTATGTGGGGTGACACTGTCACAGCAAGCACCCGGTATATAAAATCAGTCTCCATATCCTACGATACCTCTCTCCACTACCATCTCCGGCATCTTGCAACACACGGGATTATCACGCACACTTACCCAAGATTTATAACAACAACGTAGGCCGTCATCTTTTAGATCGATCAATAAGTACTATGGGTCTCTTCAATTTCCTAAGAGATGACACCCCGCCCCCACTGTACCAGCATGGCAAGCTTGGCGAACCAGGCTGTCACCTGTCCACCGTACGGCCCAGGAACCCAGATCCTACTGCTCGTGAGAGCAGTAACTATAGCTCAAACCGAAAAGGTTTATTTAAGGCGGAAATGTTTCCAATGACATCATCTTTGCAAGCGCCAAATAGAAGAAACCCAACGGGCAACACCTCTGGATTCGGTTCTGTTGTTGTAGGCCCACAACGTGGCGAGGAAGCCATGCAGGAACTCCTGGGACAGATGAATGAGAGAAGAAGTGGTCATCGTTCAGGGGCGTCTGGTAACTTTCCGGGACCTGAAAATCGAGGAATAAACCCCGGCTTTTTTGGACAGCCCAACCCTAGAAGGACCGGCCGTTCCAGAGATTCATTCATGCAAGGGCCTATGGGCATGGATAGAGGAGGTGGAGGTGGAGGTGGAGGAGGGGCGAGACTTGATGGCGTTGGAAATTCGCATCCCGCTTGGAATATGGATCACGTAAATGGAAGTGCTGGTACAGGTAGCCAGAGAGGACGAGGACCGACAGGTGGTCCTGGTGGTATGGGCGGATTTGAGGCCATGGGGGGTATAGGTTTCGGGCGTGGAGGCATGGATGGATTCGGAGGCACAGGTCGTAGGCGTTGACGGTGAGTTTGTTGGAGATAGTGCAGCCAAGGCATCTGTCGCCTCTATTGATCACATACGAAAGCCTCAATATAAATCTGAATCCGGCGTCTGAATCTCATGCGGCTAGTCCATGGCACTTCCGCAGCCACTAGAAGTCTAGCGCTTTCAAACTAGCAATAGCGAATGCGAAAAGTGTGAAGAGAAAACCTGCAACTGCAAATCCACCCTGTATATCCTGTCTCACGACTGACCACACAATTCCAAAAATCATGCTTGCCAGCGTACCAATCAAGCCTAAAGCAAAGAGCTTGAACTCGTCGATCCCAGTCACGACGTCAATTCCCCAACCAAGGCTGTACGCATTAGCATAAGCTCATTATCAGATCGGTTGGTTTGACCTACCTGCTGCCACGTATGGGACAAGGTTCGAGCTTGTCGTTCTTTCGTTTCGGTATGCTTGGTAGTAACACCGGATATGAGGGGCTCTCGTCTGGATGCGTAAAGAAATGCATCAGTAGATTGGGGCCGATTGGAGGAACGGTCTCCGCAGGCATTGGGTAATATTCATACTCGTCCTTGTAAGACTCAGGGGGTACGTCATCGGTCGTGTGAATATCTACGAGCTGATGTTGATACAAACGGAACTGAGATCAGGTGTTAGCCACGAACGGCTTCAGGTATTCCAAAAGTTGGAGTAAGAACTTGCCTTTACGAATCGTAGGGCAGTTGGTTTCTTGAACGAAAGGAACATCTTGTATCTTCCTTTAGACTGTAGATACCGTTGCTTCAGGAGCTTGAAGAAGTCGAGGTCTGATCGGATCTGGCATGACTGCAGTGGAGACATGCGTACGGCGTAGCGACTCCAAGGTATACACCAATGAATGAAGTGGTGTTTATGCTGTACTGATCCGGACTGCGTTATACATTGCTTTGTCGCCACATGATTGGCAGTCGGGTCAGGAGTTTGATGCTGGGGAAGCGGGATATTGCTCGACGCTTCGGTACCAGTAAAGTAAGACAAGAAGCGTCGTACGGTAAACGTTGAATTGTTTCTCGGCGAGTGCTGTGAGGCGGCTTGCTGATATATTCGTCGCACAGAGAGTAACCTCAGTTGTCGCGACCGGTTATAAGCACTTTCTGTAGACAATGGTGCGTAGTTGTCGAAGATGGTTTTCCCGCATGGCTATGAGAGGTCAGCTGCATGAGTACAGTTGTGGTAGGAGGTCAAGAAACTTACACAATCATAACTGATCGTGTCATACACATCTTTACGTAGGTTACCATCGGATAGAGTCTGAGCACTAAGCCCTTGCTGCCATACAACACACCTAGACTTCCTTCGATTCTTATGGGAAAGACCTGAAATTGTTCTTGCGAGCGTCAAAAAAGCTTCGCTTGAGCATACAAATGTCTCGAAAGACTCGATTTCGGTCTGGCTATATATTGTGGTTCCCGAGACGTCTCCATATGTCAAACAGCTATCGATGCCTGGTATGAGTGGATAATGATGCCATGAGGGTGTTTCGCTCGTCCAAGACGTCATGACTCTCATGATAAGCTGGAATGGATGTTGACGAATTTTCTTCAAGCCAGCACGATCAGAAGCTGAGAGCTTATGTTCTTCTGCCTCAAGTTCAAGGCAGGAAAGAAATCGACTTAGGTGTGCGCGTCGTACTTTTGCCCAATCATTCTCAAAACGATGGGAAACCGCTTTTGGTGGATGTATATTCCGCAGTATGATATCGATCATCTCTTCTTCATGATTGCGCGTATGTTGTACAAAATTTCTTATATTCTCTTTCAACGACTGGTATGCAACTCCTTTAAACAGGAAATCTTGGATGCTCGAGAAGGCAGGCATGAGCGTCGAATCGAGCTCATCCAGACCGATAGGCTCGAGTCGCTGCAATGACCCAGAAACGTGCTCGTCGTTGGAGAGGACATCCCCGGAACTGAATTTCTCTTCGATATCGTAGTGTTCGTATATTCGTGATGAGATGTGTCGTAGGCGACGTCGCAGAAATGCGCAGGCATGGTATTGCGGAGTGGAATCAGCCTCAGCGCGTAGATCACTCTCGAAGGCTGCTAGGAAGAATTGCACATCCTTAACCTGTCTCCCAATCGGTATCTCAGGTTGAAAGCACAGCAGCCTCTCCCACCTCAACTCAGGGTCCTCGATCAGGACTTTTAGTATCTCCGCGACGGTGTCTTGCCCATCGGTTGCGATAAAAGACGTACATCTACTTAACGCAATCGAGGTGGAAAAGATGCTCTCATCATCACTCAAGCTCACATCTGTATCTGAGGCATCATCAACAATATCTGACTTCTCTATGGATACTGCGTGTTCTTCGGCCCTGCTGAGTCCATGTGTGGAACAGGAGTATCCTACCAGAATCGTCTTCTCTTGAATGCCGTGACCCCGCTTACCCAACGCTGCACAGGGGTCGATCGCATGCTTGTAGTACAAGCAACGACAAACAGAATATCTTTCAACGACCTGGTAGCACATTCAAGATCGCGGTTGGGGTGTTGAGTGCTGTGTGCTTGAAAGGCTGACTGCGGGGTAAGCTCACAGCGTAGGCAACAGCCTGCCATACAAGGGTCACTCTTACAGCAAGTTCGACAATAACCTTTCTCTAATCTTGTAAGGCCATAGATTCTACAATACTTCCGAGCTTGAACTGTAAAAGGCAGTACTCCATGTCAATTTAGATGCCCGTTTATGATGAAGTAGCTGCGCATTAGCACGGCAGACTTCCTACCTATCGTCACCTACATGGTAAACTGGTCAACTATCTAAGATTTCGTGTATTGAGGAGCGCCTTTGATGTGGTGCGTCCAAACTGCCAACAACGTCCCAGCTCATTCCATGATTTGATGGCGCAGTGTTATACGAATCCAGTGAAGGGTTTCAAACTAATCGCAATCGCCCATGACTACCTTCTTCTGCGCCTTTAATGGATGCTGTGACGGGTTGATCAGCACCTTCATCCATAATTAGCAAATCACAGCCAACATCAATCTGTACCCATAGCCGCCTGGAACATCAACCCCATACGCAGCCTCTTATTCCGAAGCTCACAGTTCCGATAGCATGTGTTGTTTTAACCGATGCCCCACGCCTCCTCCGCGTCCAATTTGTTTCGGCAAGCTACTCTTAGTGAACTGTCACTCTGCTGCTAACAAGGCCTTCTAGTGCCAGCGGGCAGATATACCCATGTCCCAGTGAACGCTCACCCCACAGGCAAAAGTACGAGACGCGTACCTAGAAGCGAAAGATATACCAGTGGCAGTGGCTTGGAAGAGCATCGAGGCCGCCATGTGATTCCTCCAATACCATCACACAGGGGCCACGCTACTGGTCAGAGCGGCTCTGGGAATGGTGCTCCTCGTCGAAGAAATCATGGCGGATCAAGAAACCATCGTAAGTGACATGTTCAGCAAATGCCTTCGTACTGTCCAGCATCGTGCCGGCACCTGTTCTTCCATTTGTCCTTTTAGTCACTGCGCGCAAGTATAAGATTGATCCTGGGGCTTCCCACCCCCTTTGGATA
>Ga0058698_10001087_pt1 | contig 12955 bp, 12 predicted proteins | sample AgamicAsSfe_FD_67288 | JGI IMG/M metagenome (GOLD analysis project Ga0058698, IMG submission 67288) | Agave microbial communities from Guanajuato, Mexico - As.Sf.e | ecosystem: Host-associated > Plants > Phyllosphere > Phylloplane/Leaf | place: Guanajuato, Mexico | collected 2012-05-30
TTCGGAGGCATGTACTGGGTGAAACGCCCAGATGAGAAGGTCTCGACCCTCAGCGGTCAGAACGTCATCTTCGACGAGCAAAAAACCATGCACCAGATGGACAAGTCAAAACTCTGGAACAAGCCAAAGGGCAGGAAGAAGAATACAGAGGTCCAGGATGAAAACAACGACTTTGACAACAACGTCGATCTGGACGAGCCCACACGAAAGATTGTCCGCAGCTTTGTTGAAGACTTCCTGGATTCCTCATTCAACCCCCTGTTCAATAGCCTTCGCCGCGCACTCACCTCCGAAGCCGAGCGAGCCCAGAAGTACCATACTCGCCAGTATTACTACATGATGGGCTGGTTCTTGCAAGCTGAACGTGCTAGACAAGAGTTGCTCAAGCGTAACGGCAAGGTACATGATGCTGCTGTGGACGACTCTCCTTTTGCATACATCGCTGCTGTCATGACCCAAGAAAACTTCATCCTACTGGGTCGAAAGATCCAGTCAAGTCTGGACGACAAGGAGTGGTCCGATTTGCACGCCTGTATGCGAGCGTTTACACAGATTCTGTTGACTGTCGGCGCTATGGCAGACTCTGCTTCTGAAGACGATCAGGAGATTGCAGAGAACATCCAAAACAGAATCTTCTACGAGGAAACAACACATGACCAAGTCATTGCTGTGCTCAGAGGATACAATGGTCAAGGTTTTGCATTCCTGGATGCATGCACAGATATGGCACACACCTTCTTGCGCATGCTAGAACGATACAGCAAACAAAATGTCGACATGCAGGTCCGCTCAAAACGACGTGCACGCCGGAAGCGCAGAGTCGAGGCTCAAGCCAATGGTGCTGAAGACGAAGGTGCAGCATCAGAAGCTGAGGATCAAGCCGATGCTCAACGCGCCGTGAGCGAGCGCAAATTTGACTTTACCAGATTCGCCAGCAAGTTCATGACTGAGAGTGCTGTCAACACGTTCGTAACGTTCACAAGCTACTACAAAGATCTGGATCTCGAGCAGATGAAACGCTGTCATCGTTTCTTCTATCGTTGCGCTTTCAAAATGGAGCGGTCGATTTTCTTGTACAGAGTTGACATTCTGCATCTCTTCAACCGCTTGATCAAGGGACCAGAAGGTCTGCCGAAGGAGATGCCATTGTTCAAGGAATGGGAAGAGCTAGTCAAGCAAGTTTTCAGACGTTGTCTGAAGAATCTTGAACAGCGTAGAGAATTGATGGTTGAGATGCTCTTCACCAAGATACCGAATACGATATTCTATCTCGAGAACGGATACGATATGGAAATCACAAAGGCCAGACCTAGACCCCCAGCTGAGTTGATGGTGAAGCCTGGCTTGAGCCAAGAAGAGCAGATTGCCGTCGCTGTCAGTGTGCTCGTCAACCAAGGCAAGTTGGATGCTTTGGCCTGGGTAAAGGATGTTCTCAATTCTGCTGCAGAAGACAGAAAGTCCTGGGAAGATCTGCACGAAGCACAAGCAAGCATCGAAGCATCTGCAAACAATGAGCGCGACAATGCGGAAGGTGCAGAGGCTCAAGACTCTGAAGCACCGGCTGAATCAGTCGAGCCCACTAACCAAGAAACCCAACCCAAAGCCCCCTTCATCACACTCAAACCCGACTCCGACGACCGCAAACTCAGTCTCTTCAAAGACAAGTTCCTGCGCTTACTCCTCAAACTTCTTTCTCTCGACCGCCTCGGCGAAACCGACGACCCAGACGCATCCTGGATCGTCCCCTCTTCCATGCCTTCCTCTCTCATCCTCTCCAACCTCGCCCTGATCCGAAAGTTCGAATTCGATTTGCCCACCTTCGAAGGCGGCGTGGCCCCCGAATCTCTTCTTAGAAGCAAGAGTGCATCAGGTCTTCACGCCAGAGCAGACAGAAGCGCTGCAGCCAGTGCAGTCAACAGCGACGACGAGGGCGACACTCTATCCGACCTCGACGCTCAAGCAGCAGAACTCTTCGAGCCCGGTGGTCCCACCTCCCACCCTGCCGATTACATCAAACCTCGATCTAAAAAGCGATTGTTGCAGCGTAAAGCACCTGATCTCAGCGAAGCAGAAAGATTGCTGCGTCAACAGGAAAGAGAAGCCAAGGAGAGAGAAAAGAATCAGAAGATCAAATCTGCATTACGCATTACTGACTCCGATGACGAAGACGACGAGGAAAAAGATGCAGAGTTTTTCAAGTTGGAGGAGATGAGGAGGAAGAAGATCAGTGGTGTTATAAGAGATGCACTGTTGACTGAAGTCGATGAAAATGCCGGCGTGAAGAACAAACGCAAAGCTAAAGCTAGCGTCAAAGAAAAGGGCAATAAGGGGAAGAAGAGAAAGACCATCACTATTGAAGCTGACAGTGAGAGTGGTAGCGAGATTGATCGGGATGAAGAGATGAGGGATGTGGATGTTGTTGATGTGGTCAGCGACGACGAGGCAGCCGAAGACACACCCATGGACACCGTCTCACCGCTCAAATCCAGCGCTGCACCTGCAATGGATGTAGTTGAAGACGACGAGGAGGAAGATGTTGTACAGACCAGACCTGTGCGAGCAAGAGCGACAGCAAGACTGCCGTTCTTGGATGACAGCGATAGTGACTAGATCCGTCACAATCTGCTGTTATCCTCATGTTATTGTTGATGAAGCGCGGAGTTTGGGTATTCTTAAGGGTTCTATATGGGGGACAAGAGGGTATATAGCAATCAACTGCATCATCGGTATCATCACATCTATAGCCTCTATGGAATCTGCCTCAGTTCTTGTAGCCGGTCTGTCTCAATTCCTGTTGATATGCTCGTGTAGGAATTTTGCAACGGCCTTCATTCCCTCGGCGTTTGGATGATACCAGGTCTTGCCAGTCAACTGTTCCATCGCCGTGCATCCGAACACCCACGGCTCTGCGCTTCCGATGCCATGTCCTTGACTCAACTCGGCCATTGGTATTCTTTCGCACCATTCCGAGCGAGTATCGACGACCTTTCTAGTGGCACTTTGAAGCTTTGTTGCCACTGCTTGATGGTGCTTCAGTCTCTCGGCGTCGAAGGGAACATCAGTCACAGGTTTTGTGTCAGGTCCCAGCAGAGTCAAGTATTCGACAACAATAACTCGCGCTTTGGGCGCTTTGGCATGGAGAGCATCCAGGACTTTGCCAAAACGTCTGATGACTTCATCCTCGTCGGCAGGGGGTGGCATGTCCGGCATCGAGGCACCTTTTATGCGGTTCACAAGTGAAAAGGCAGTCATCATCCATGTGTGTTCCATGAATAGACCGCCAACATAAGACATGTCATTGCCGCCGCCGAGCACAAGTACGATATCGGCATCCTCGGGAACACCTTGGATTTGAGGCGGAAATGTTTGACCATTGGCGACTTGTGGTGTTTCAGTGATGTTGAGCAAAGTAGCGCCAGATACGCTCAAGTCTGTGAGATCGGCATGTAGTTCTTTTGCAAGCAAGTGTGCGAAGTTCGCACCGGAACGACCGGCTGCAGTATTGACCTGTGGAGGAATGCCAGGACCGGCGGAGAATGAACTTCCCAAGTTGACGATGCGAATCATGATGATTGAGTGGAAAGGGCGGAAGCAAGGGAGATAGCAGAAGGTGAGATGATGAAGAGCAAAGGGATGTGGAGGAAGTTGATAAAAAGAAGCAGGCAGCGACCTAACTTTCGGAAGGCACAGCCGAGTACGTTTGTGGAAAGCAGTTCAGAGAAGTGGTCGATGAAGCAGCACACGACGGGATTACCGGAGATTTTCAAAGACGATCAGAAGGCGCAAGATGACTTCTGGAGTCCTCGCTGGATGAAACCAGAAGATAAGGAGAAGGTGAAGGCGAAGAGGTAAGTGAGGCTCTGTGATAGAGGGATGGTATGGAAGATCATCGGCGTTGGAGAAGATGACGTGAACTGTGAGGGCGTTTGTGTTCGATTGTGGGGAAGGAGGACATATGATTTGCTTCTCTCTTGTTCACGCAGCTCACAATGCTCTACGACGCAGGCTAGCCATCATGTCGGTCGCGTCCAAGCGGGCGCTCGAATACCTCGAGGGGCAGCCCGGCATCATCTTCAACAGGCTGTACAAGCAGCCCTCGACTGCCTTGGCCATCTTCCGTCGCATGTTGCCGCATCTGGGTGAGTTGCGCACGAGGCAGCATCCTTCCCTCTGACTGACTGTCCTCAGCCAAGAATCTGGTCATGGCTATGCTCTTCATGCCCACGCCCTTCGCCGTATCCGACTTTGAATCCTGGGTCAAGCCAGACGTCGACAGTGTGCGCGCAAGCGGCTTCTCCATAAACATCCTTACCCGACTAAAGGTCCTCGAAGAGACCCGCAACGATCAAAACAGACCCGCATACCAACTCAACAAGGCCTTTCAAAAGTCGCTGCGACTGGCTCTTACTGGTGGAGGTGACCATCGCTCTTTCGGTGTTCCGTCAAGCACTCCGGATAAGAACGAAGTGACCATCGACTTCCTAGACACTTATGCTCGCCAGCAATGGGAAAGCATTTTATACTACGTCGTCGGTAGTGCAGGTCAAGGTCTGGGTGGTGCAGTCAACATCACAGCCGGAACAAAAGAGTTGTTGGAGAGCGGTGGTTTCGTTAGCAGTAAGGGCAGAAACGCATACATCACCCGCGATGGCTTCTCTTTCCTGCTTCAGGAGACAAACGCCCAGATCTGGACACTACTCATCGAGTATCTGAAGCTATCAGAAAAGCTTCAGATGGATGCTGTTGATGTCTTGAGTTTCCTCTTCACCCTGGGATCGCTCGAACTAGGCGTCTCATACACGACCGAGAACCTGACTCCGACACAAGCACATATGCTGGAGGATCTATCTGACTTTGGTGTCATCTATCGTCGCGCGTCCGACACCACACGCTACTATCCCACGCGGCTAGCCACTACCTTGACATCCGACTCGCCTGCTCTGCTGAACACCTCTATGGCAGCTGCCTCATTCGGAGTCGCCCCAACAGGCGGAAACATGGTTGCCCCTCAAGAAACAGAAAAGGGCTACATTATCGTCGAGACAAACTACCGCATCTACGCCTACACATCCTCACCACTCAACATTTCCATCCTATCCCTCTTCGCCAATCTCAAAACCCGCTTTCCAAACATGTTGACAGCAACACTCACAAAATCCTCCATTCAGCAGGCTATTGCTGCAGGCATCACTGCCGATCAAATCATCACATATCTAACGACACACGCCCATCCCATCCTCCGCAAATCAACACCAATCCTGCCTCCGACAGTGGTGGATCAAGTTCGTCTGTGGCAGCTGGAGAACGAGCGTATGAAAGCTACACCAGGATATTTGATCCGAGATGTGGGGACTCAAGAAGAATATCTCAAAGCAGTACAACATGCCGACACCATTGGTGTCTTGACGTGGCAGAACGACGCAAAAGGCATGTTCTTTGTTACCAAGTTTGACCAGATGGCGCAATACTTCAAAGCCATTGCTCGAAGGAGGAGAGAAGACGAGGGAGGTGCTGGTGATGCCACACCGAGGTAAACACTTGTTTCACAGTCGGTCGAGGAAAGGATTCTCAATATGTCCCTCTGCGGATTATAATGGCGTTCTGAGTCGAGCGACCAAGACGATATTGAGGACAGAAATCATATCAGTAGTGACAAAGCACAAATCCAAATCAACGATTTACAATGTGAGTCTCTAGAACTCGAGATTCTTTCACTAAGCATATCAAGCATCAACGACTATAGCGCAAAACGTTACAGCCTGCTCGGCAACGATACAGACAAGAGCAATAATAAGATGTTTGACACAAAAAGTGCAAAAGGAAAAGGCCTCAACCCGAGATCGAATCGGGGACCTCCTGCAGTTTCGGATAAACCCAAAGCAGGAATCATACCACTAGACCATTGAGGCATTTTATCAGAATTTGTCAACTCAATAAACCATATTGTCCAACTACTCTCAGACATGACAACAATGAGCCTACTAACCAATTCCAACCGCAATCTGCTCTTGCGACCAACCAACGAAGGTTCTTGAGGACGCCGCGGAATATAGGTATGGATTTGCCGGGTCAAAGCCCACGACCGAATGCCATGGCAACGAATCCGAGCGCCATAGGAAGTTCCGCCAACAACGGTTTCGGCTTGTCCGCCATCTTCGGGGCGCGAACCTGACAAAGCTGATCACGAATCGAGCTCTTAACACGATTTAACCCTCATTTAAAGTAGCGATATGCGGGGCAATCAGTGATAATTGCTCTTCCAGGGCTCTGGCTCGTCACGGTTCTTGGTGAGCCGGAAGGAAACGACGACCGAAGCCGAATAGCAATTATCGATAAATACGATTATCCATTTGTAAGAAACCGAGGGCCCAGAAGCAAGCCTTTCCCCCAAATCACGGAGCAACCGCAAACACACCCAAAATCACATCATGGCTTCCACATTGACGGTTTCCAGAGCCCTGACCAGACGTGCCCCACAACTGTATACATCTTTAACAACGCGTCCCTCCTGTTTCACTCACTCCTCTCACTTTCCATCCCTCAAACTCCCTTCCCCTTCCCAACCCTCTCACACAAGACACATCCACAACACCCCCACAATGGCCTCATCAATGGACTTCCTCGCCGCCTGCGAAAACCGCAGATCCATCTACCAAATCACCGACAAGATCCCCATCTCGGATGCCCGCGTCGAGGAGATTGCCAGACACAATATCCTGCACGTGCCTCACAGTTTCAACGCGACATCCACACGTCTGGTGGTGTTGCTCAATGACGAACACAGACAGTTCTGGGAGTTTGTCAAGGAGGTGTTGAAGCCTCAGGTTCCTGAAGATCAGTTCCCCAAGACTGTGGAGAAACTTGATGGGTTCAAGGCTGGTCATGGTACTGTATGTTGATGAAGAGGGATCGCGTTTTTGAGGTGGCGTGTGCTGATTTGAGGCTGTTATGATAGATTCTGTTCCTTGTTGATCCTAAGCCTGTTCAGAAGTTGCAGTCGCAGTTTGCACTGTATGCTCAGCATTTCCCTGGTTGGGCTACTCAGTCGGCCGCCATGTCTCAGTACCACCTCTGGACTGCTCTTGAGGCTGAAGGCTTGGCTTGCAACCTCCAGCACTACAACCCTATCGTAAGATTCTCTCTCGAAACAGACTTGGGAACAGCATGCTAATTGTAACCTCATCACAGATTGACCAAAAGGCACAAGGCCACTGGAACATTCCTCAAGAGTGGGAGCTCCAGGCCCAGCTTGTGTTTGGTGGCTACGCAGAAGGTGCCCGCGACGCTGTTGACAAGGGTGGAAAGCAACAGCAGCCCGTCGAGGAGAGACTTTTCGTCCACGGCTCAAAGGCTTAGATCCTCCCCGAGTGCTAAACTTTGTAACTTCAGTCCCCTACGCTCCTCTCTCTTCCTAGGGTGTAGGACACAATGCTCGCTATAAAAAGGCACAATGATCTCTAGATTGAAGACGGATCCAAAGAGAGCATTAAAGAACACTGTATCTCGATGGATATGATCCAGTTCTTGAGAACACTGTGCATTTTGATAGGTAGCAGTGTTACAAACCTTTGCACATGGGGAGGATGCAATGAGTAGAATACACAACACCATAGAGTCATGTCCCAGATGATCACAAGTTAGATGATAATAGCATCAATTGTCTCTTTGACACCATATCACCGCTCACTTGTCTGAAGTCAATGTTGACAGAACGTTATGCCGCGTCTGGACTGGTTGTTTGACACTATGTGTCATATTTCTCTGTGACTACGCTATAGCTACTATATCATCATCGTCTTTCAGTCACAACACTTCCGCAGAGTCTTTCGGACTCTGCGCTCCTAGTTCCTTTTCTAAGATGCTGCAGCAGAATTCAAGACTACTCCTCGCAGTTTGAGTAACTGTCCCAGTTAAGGTGCTGCCTTGTACACGAGCAGAAACTTGCGCAGCTGCACACGTAAACGACATGAACGCTTCTGTATCTAAGTCTCCCGCTTTTATCTGACGACGCAAGATCGAGATGTGCTTTTGAATAACATCAAGAAGATAGGCTTCCGAAGCCCCTAATGGAGAAACAAACAGACTTTGATCCGCATCGTCAAAGAGTTCTGTGATGAGCGAAGCAAGCGCGTGCCATGCAGTATGCTTAAAGATTCCTCCACCAAAGATCTGGAGACGACTATAGTCATCAATTTCCACAGGCGCAGGAAGATGCTGAAATGGAGGAGGAGGATAAGTCAAAATCCGGTACGCAGATTCGGTAACGACTTTTTTCGAGTAGTAATACGATAGATCGTGTTTTGCGAGAGCAGCGAAGGGCTCATGTAATGCCAACAAGAACCGACGTGTGAGGATGTCTAGAAGCTTGACTTGGAAGCGCATTGGCTCGGCTTCTGCTGGAGACAGCATTGAGAGATGAGATTGTATTAGTGCCAAGTGTGGTCTGCATATGGCCTCAACTTCCAGGCCTAATTTCAAGGTGTCTTGGTATGATGGGGGATTCTCGAATGTTGTCAATGATTGTAAATTCTTTAGCCTGAGTCGCACTGTATGCACCAGCATGATCTGAGTAGTACTTTGTGTAAATCGCTCCAATGTTCTTGTCGTGGTGTGTAGCTCCGTCATTGCATCAAGCTCGATGTCATCAACATTTGCCGGAGGAAGGCAGTCGAAACCACCACACGATATCGGCGGTGGCATACCTGCATCGAGACTTGATTGGAGAGAAAGTTCCAGTATCGTAGCCCATAACCTTCTGCGCATCTCAGCCTCGAAAGGTCGCATGTGTGGAAAGTGAATACTGGGCTCTTTATGATACCCCTCACTGATTGCGATTCTGAGGGGAAAGTCTGCAGAGATCCAGATCAAGTTTGTCCCTACTCGATCTACCTGTCTAGCAATGAGGAGAAGCGCTGATACCTGGATCACTTCCATATTGGGTTCGCCTGTCTCAAAAATATTGACCAGCCAGTATTGGACTTGGAAGATCCATGTTGATGCGAGCGAACGTAGAGGGCATCCCTTTTCTTCATCATCGTAGTAGAAACAAGTGCCGATTGCCAGGATAAGCAATAACTTCTGGTGGAAAGCTTCCTTCGAGACCAGGTCGTCATTCCAATATGCTTCATACTCCCTCTGGAATGTTGGGACATGAAGGACCCTGAATACTGTATCGAATGTGCGGAAGTAAAGCTGCACTAGCTTATCACAGATGCCGGGAGAGGGCATATCGAGCGTCACGTTGATTAGAGAGGGCGGAACTCTTCTCTGGGTTGCTCGACGTACTCTAATCTTCTCCGAAAGACGCTTGCACTTGTCTAAGAGGGGCGACAGCAAAGGGTCGTTGTACAAAAGTTCGGTCCCTACGTTGGATCGAAGCGCCTCCACGAAATCAGTTTGATAAAATTGGCGAAGTGATGGTACTTTCTACATACCTCTCTGAAAATATTCTTCCAATGATTAGGAGTCCGATGTGTTCCTCTCGACAAGTTCGACTTTGTAGAATTTGTTCCATCTTGGACGCTAGGGCTTGGTGAAGATGTGTTGGTTCCATGGAACAGTCCCGAAATCACGTCTAGTCCTTCTCCAGATGAACCAGTAACAATGGCTTGGTTCCTGGTGTTCGATACAGTGTCCAGACCACGATGATTTGTGTCGTGAGGATTCAACATTGTAGTCTCCGAGCTATCAATGCGATTGCCATAAAATTTCTGTAAATTGCTGTCTGGCGTTGCAAGAGACGGTATCAGATTCCAATCAGAGCCTGTATCTGTGACGAGACCTGCTGGGGGCCCAGAGTTCTGCGTTGGTATAATCGGAAGGTTGTATGTACAAGTCAGGGTGCCCAGAAAGCATGAAGTGCATGGCAGTGTTCGATCGCATTTGACCTTCCGTCGCCGGCATTCAGTGCAGGCCACTGCTGGTCGTCGCCGCTTGCGAATTGTGTTATCCATGTCGGTAGAAGCATGATATGCGATCGTAGACAACGCTGCGTGAAGAAAATATTATGTGAGGTGCTGTTGGAGGACAAGTTGCGCCACGCTCGGAGATTCCGCGGAGAGGAGGCTTCACGTAATCTCGCAGACTACCTCACTTGTATCAAGCAAGACGATGGGATTTAAGATATGCCGCGTCATACTTCAATCTTGTTGAGCACTGTCCCGCCTTTGGTCAATGATCACTAGCCAGCGAAGTACCTCCTCCCCGTGTGCAGAATTATGTCATGTCGACAACCATAGAGATGCACAATCCTCTTGATGGAAAGGAAGCATCCACAGAGAGCCCATGAGGAAACCATGATATCAGGGGCTCTCAGCGGCTGTCGCTGTCGTCTAGAAACAACTATGCATTGTGATAGCTTCAATTCCGCCTTGTCGTTGGATCGAGAGCAGGTGCTAGTGACAAGATTTAGCACATGGGGAGGCTATATCGAGAATGGGCGAGTCATTCGGCACAGAAAGACCCGATTAGCAGATGGCTGTACACCTGCGAATGATTGTGTTTCTATCGTCCTTTACGTCGCTGTGTCGACATCAAGACAACCATCACTGGGAGATCGAGAACCACCCTCCGCTAAACATTGCAGATCTCGCACTGCTCTGACTCGTCTATCACACATCATCGCACCTGGCCCACCGATAAGCAACTGTCTGAATCGCTACTCCTCCTTTCAAATGCCGAGTATACACTTCGAACGCTTCCTAACGACGCGGGCAGTAAACAACAAGCTCGGTCCTTTCATATCGAATAACTATGTCCTTGGAGTCCGAAGCAATCATGACATGAAAAAGACCATGTAACCCACACTCAGCGTCGTTGCACCAACCGCTGCCCAACCAGTCCTCATGATGAAGCTGTTATTGAATCCCTTCACCCTATCCCATGTCAAATGACGAAGACCGTTGATACTGTGCAAAACAACAGGCCAAGCGACAGCGAACTTAACAAGCGATTGTGCGGCCCAAGGCAGAGACCCAAAGGCGGCTGCGATTGTTGCAGAAGACAGGTCCCAGCCAGCATAAGGTGAAATAAGATAAGCGATACCGAAGAGGTACAAGGAGCCCGAGTACGCCACGCCTGTGATACGCATCATGGACGACATGACGGAGCCCATCTGCCACTTGTATATGCCAAGATGGGGAGAGATTGGTCGGTCCAGTCGGCGGTCGGCGAGCAGTTGTTGACCTTCTCTCGCTGAGAGTACGCGGATCTGTGCTCGGTCACTCTGGCATCTGGATTGTGTGAAGACAGCATCAAGAGCAGGCAGAAGCAAGGTCGGCTTTCTTGTGGTCGAAGTTGTGTTGCATAGCGGCACGATGGAGAACACTGCTTGACTGTCAGGTATGTCGAACCCAGAAGAATGAAGAAGGAGTCAATGGAGGATGTTTGATCCCGGCAGGATCCTCAAGACATGTCGACAAACACACGGGAACCTACTTACATCTTTTGGATCCAAGGGTACACCCTGTGCGACTCATTGTCAGCGCCATTGTAAGTGTAAAGAGATGGTATGGGTGGATTGGCAATGCACCAAGTTCAGAACCAAAATGGAAAGCGAGGCAACGAACGTTGCAGCAGTAGATGTATGAGGAACACTTACCTTCCATGCAGCCCATTTATCGACACTCATCGACTATATCCCGACGCCAAACTCTTATGCCCGACCTAGCGCGGCCATCCAACCACTCACATCGTCGCCGGATTCCAGAGCCCCACAATATCCCGGCGCCAGACCGTACCACCGGTATAGCAAGCAAGAGTCTCGGGCAATTCATGAATATGCCGAACCACTACCTACAATGTATGATAGAATCACAGGCTTCTCGTTCGAGCTGATATTCGTATCACCCTCGGTATGACAGGCCAGGTAGCCGATAACGACGTCAGTAACCACGACCTCAATGTCTTCTGTCCAAGTCCAATTCGCTTCGTTCTGTGTCATACGAAAGGGCCAGGTCCGCAGTATTCGATTCCATGTCGCAGTTGTCTATCACTCAACCGAACTCCTTGCGAGAACAACCTGTACGACTACAACCAATTATCATAGGTCATCAGTCCTGACATTGGATTAAACTAGTCTCTCGAACGACAACTCAACCGCTACACTTGCCCAGACGATTCATGTCATCGAACGCCTCGAGCACCTTCTCGTCATCAAACTATCATCTCGTGTCCAAGACAGACCAGTCGTGGGGTGTTCCATGATCCGATTTGATACTGATGCATCGGCACCGCACGAATCTCCTCGATCAAAACCACAAGTCGAGCTTCTAGATCAGATCAACACATCCGAGCCGCTGCTCGATAGTGCCAGAATTCGCTGCGTGTGTCTACCAGAACAAACACATGCACGCATCATGCTTCAGCTCTTTCTCGGGAGGGTGAAATCACTAGATCACCTTTATGACGCACCCACGCTCATGAGGCTGCAAGAAGAGATGTACGCACAACTATTTCGTGCAGAGATACCAAGTCTTTCGCAGCTATCTCTGTTCCTGAGTATCTATGCTGTTGGCGCTGTATATAAAGTGGCCAAGGATCAAAAGACGCTGTGCTCTAGGTATTGGCAGATGATGGCGCTGTATATGCTAGCAGAACAAAGTCAGGTTAGCTCGGATTCAAGAGAGACTCTCCAGACCATGCTCAACATTCTGCTGTTGATGAAACAGCAGCCAGGGTCTTTGGAGAATTTTCGATCACTCCACGCTTTGTGCATGAGCCTTGGTTCTGGACTGCCGATGGTGGTTGGAGAACGAAACACTGTTGATTTGGGGATCAGGAGAAGATTTAGGCGTCAAATCGAGCGGTTGAGCTTATGATATCGCAGGAGTTGTGTTGATATCAAAACGCATATCGAATGACAGTATCTCTCATCTGTTCCTCGATTCACAATTTCCCCTTCTCTTCTCCGTTCAAGTCTACCTCAGCAGCAGCTTGCATGACATCCCTCGTCAGA
>Ga0058698_10001088_pt1 | contig 12954 bp, 15 predicted proteins | sample AgamicAsSfe_FD_67288 | JGI IMG/M metagenome (GOLD analysis project Ga0058698, IMG submission 67288) | Agave microbial communities from Guanajuato, Mexico - As.Sf.e | ecosystem: Host-associated > Plants > Phyllosphere > Phylloplane/Leaf | place: Guanajuato, Mexico | collected 2012-05-30
GGATGCTCTGGCGTGATCTGTCTCTACGCTAATCCGGATTTCCAATATCCGGCACTCAAACTGCTGTCCTGCTGTGCTGCTGTGCTGCTGTGCATTAATCTGTGCTGTGCATTCTGTGGTTTCTGCGCGGTTGAGTTGTTTCGCCGTGCAGCTAAGTGTTGAGGCAGGTCGGAAGCCTTCGAGAATGAAAAATGATCTACTCGGATGTCCCGGTAAGGCTGCCAACCTCATTTCAACGTGGTGAGCACAAACCACGACCGCCACCGTGTCACGCGTGGTCTATTCTAAGATGGCATCAGCATCCGACCACTTCACCATGCTGCCGCCAAGCCGACTCACGAGGTTCGAGGCATGGCGGGTATACGCCACACAACACGATACCACCACATACGTGCCGGCAAGCCGATCATAAATTGTGTTTTCGTATGAGCGACTCCACTCCGGATATGCCTCCGTGCTTATGATGTTCTTTTTATGAACGATGATGTAGCCAATGCAGGTACAATTCCAGTGTACAAAATACAATGTGGACCTCTCGGATTCGCCCGGTATTGCGGGTTCGTGATGTTGTGACGAGCATAAGAGATTGCAGGGCATTTTCGATATCGATATGGGGCAAACAAAATCCCTGCCGGCGGGAGATGTATACAAGATGTACAAGCAGTGACAGGACTGCATAAAAGGCACAAAAAAGCTAATCCAGGCTGCTTCCAGTTGGGACCTCACTTGGCATCTCAACTCACCTTTCAGGTGTCGTCGTCACACATCGCTCGATCTTGATATAAGCTCTTGCCTGATCCCTCCTTCTCTGCCTTGCACTTTTGACCTGGCCCATCCTGCACTTTGTGACACGACTTCAACCTTCAACACCTGTAAGACCTTGCCACTTCTTACGGCACTCTGGTCATTTGCGACCTTGTCTGGCTTGAAGTGTAGAGCTTCTCCCTTCCAGCATCGCCCTCGCCACAATGAGCGGCACAGGCATCATCAGGACTGACTCCAACCGCCTGACCTACGCTCCCGATGGTGTCTACGACAACCTGGGACCTCATCCCGCACACACACATGCTTCATCGAGTCACAGTCCGACTTTAGCAGAGTCGTACGAGACCTTACCTGCTGCTGGAGATGATGGCCTCAGCAACGTCGCGGATGTGGACGAGCTGAGGAAAATCGCCACCAGAGACAGCAGTCTTCACAGAGTCGACACATTAGCCCTTCCGGCAGATGATCCAAGCCGAGATCCGGCGGATAATAAGTTCAATCTGCACAAATGGGCTCGCAACTTTCTCAATGATTTTGACCAGGAAGGCCTTCGTGCTGTGAGGTCTGGTGTCGTCTTCAAGGAACTTTCTGTTTCGGGTAGTGGCGCCGCGCTGCAATTACAACAAACAGTGTTCTCGATGCTGCTTGACCCTATCCGGAATCTCAGCTTCAAGTCGAAACCTCATCGACGGATCCTGAACCAGTTCAATGGCTATCTTGCTAGTGGTGAACTTCTTATTGTGCTTGGTCGACCTGGCTCGGGGTGCAGTACGTTCTTGAAGACGATTTGTGGAGAGCTGCATGGGTTGGATCTGGAAAAGTCTTCGGAGATTCACTATAATGGTGTGCCTCAGAAGCAGATGATGAAGAACTTTTCTGGAGAAGTCGTGTATAATCAAGGTAAGCAATATTTGGGGGAGAAAAAGACAAGAGGGAAGGAAGGGAAGGGGAGGGAACGAGGGGAGTTGCGAGAAAACCATGCTGACGTTCACGATAGAGGTTGATAAGCATTTTCCCCACCTTACTGTCGGTCAGACGCTCGAGTTCGCGGCAGCTGCTCGCACTCCTAGTGTGCGCGTCAAGGGCATGACCCGAGCAGAGCACGCCAAGCACGTTGCACAAGTCATCATGGCAGTCTTCGGCCTGAGTCACACTTACAACACTAAAGTCGGAAATGATTACGTCCGAGGTGTATCTGGAGGAGAGCGCAAGCGTGTCAGTATCGCGGAGATGGCGCTTACTGCTTCACCTCTTGCCGCTTGGGACAACTCCACTCGTGGACTGGACTCTGCCACTGCCCTCAAGTTCGTCTCGAGTCTGCGGATTCTGGCTGATCTTGCTGGATCTTCTCACGCTGTGGCGATCTACCAAGCCAGTCAATCTATCTACGACATCTTCGACAAGACCATTCTCTTGTACGAAGGACGCGAAATCTACTTCGGCCCTGCAAACAAGGCGAGACAGTTCTTCGAGACACAAGGATGGTACTGTCCTCCTCGACAAACGACTGGAGACTTCTTGACCTCAATCACAAACGCCAGTGAGCGCCAGTGTCGTGAAGGCATGGAGAACAAGGTGCCAAGAACCGTAGAGGACTTTGAGAACTACTGGCGCGAGTCTGCAGAATTTAAGGCTTTGAAGCGCGACATGGATGCATACGAGCAGGAATTCCCTATCGGTCCAGCGGCTGCGCAAGGTCTGCAAGAGCACAAGCGCGCCATCCAGGCTGCGCACACCCGACAAAAGTCTCCATACCTCATCAGCATACCGATGCAGATTAAGCTCAACACAAAAAGAGCTTACCAACGAATCATGATGGACAAATCCTCGACACTCACCACAATCTTCGCTCAGATTGTCATGGCTTTGATTGTCGGCTCTCTCTTCTACGGCTCGCTCCCTGCTACTCAGTACATCTCTTCGCTCGGCGGCGCCCTCTTCTTCGCTGTCCTGCTCAACGCGCTCATTGCCATCTCCGAGATCAACGCTCTTTATTCTCAGCGCCCCATCGTCGAAAAGCACAAATCTTACGCATTCTATCATCCAGCTACAGAAGCGATTGCTGGTGTTTTGGTCGACATACCAATCAAGTTCTCGATTGCTGTCGCATTCAACATCATCCTCTACTTTATGGTTGGCCTCCAACGCAAAGCAGGACAGTTCTTCATCTACTTTCTCATCGTCTTTATCATCATGTTTGTCATGTCTGCGGTCTTCCGCACGATGGGCGCGATCACCAAGACGATATCTCAAGCCATGACTCTAGCTGGCATACTGGTACTCGCTTTAGTCATCTACACTGGATATGTTCTACCTGTTCCGGATATGCATCCCTGGTTTGCCTGGATCAGGTACATCAATCCTATCTACTATGCCTTCGAGATTCTCCTTGCGAACCAGTACCACGGCCAGGAATTGATCTGCTCTGTTCGAATTCCCAATTACAGCCCGTCGGTCGGCAACTCATGGATCTGCAGTGCGACTGGAGCTGTAGCAGGAAGGTTGACAGTGAATGGTGATACTTACCTCGACATTGCCTACGGATACACGTTCGGCCACGTTTGGCGCAACTTTGGAATCCTCCTCGCCTTCCTGTTTGGCTTCATGTTCATCTACTTCGCAGCAACTGAGCTTAACTCCTCGACTGCAAGTGCTGCAGAGGTTCTGGTCTTCCGCCGAGGTCATGTACCCGCTCATCTCCAGCAGAAACACGGCGATGAGGGCCAGGAGATGACAGATGCAAAGCCTGAAGCAGGTACGGAGGACCATGTCGACGCCATTCCACCACAAAAGGACATCTTCACGTGGCAGAACGTGGTGTATGATATTCAGATCAAAGGTGAAGAGCGCCGTCTCTTGGACAATGTCTCTGGCTGGGTCAAGCCGGGCACTCTTACTGCCTTGATGGGTGTCTCTGGTGCAGGTAAGACGACTCTTCTGGATGTCCTTGCGCAACGGACCACCATGGGTGTCATCACAGGTGACATGTTCGTCAATGGTAAACCTTTCGATGCCAGTTTCCAAAGGAAGACTGGATATGTTCAGCAACAAGGTATGTCATTAAGCCCCACGATGTTGATTACCATCTGACAACATACTACAGATCTGCATCTCGATACTGCTACTGTCCGCGAAAGCCTGCAATTTAGCGCACTCTTGCGCCAACCAAAGTCTGTACCAAAGGCAGAAAAGCTTGCTTTCGTCGAGGAAGTCATCAAGATGCTCAACATGGAAGACTTTGCAGAGGCTGTTGTGGGAGTACCTGGTCAAGGACTGAATGTCGAGCAGCGCAAGCTGTTGACTATTGGTGTTGAGCTCGCAGCGAAGCCAAAGTTACTACTCTTCCTCGATGAGCCCACCAGGTAAGACGATCACTCGCTCAATGACACCTCATACATTCATAATGCTGACTTCCGACAGTGGTCTCGACTCTCAATCATCTTGGGCTATCTGCGCATTCCTTCGCAAGCTTGCCGACGCAGGTCAAGCAGTCCTATGCACGATCCACCAACCTAGTGCTATCCTGTTCCAAGAGTTTGACAGACTACTTTTCCTTGCCAAAGGTGGAAAGACTGTCTACTTTGGTCCCATCGGCAAGAACTCAAGGACCCTGCTCGATTACTTTGAGGGCAACGGAGCTCGAAAGTGTGATGACGAGGAAAATCCCGCGGAATACATGCTTGAGATCGTCAATGCCGGCTCAAGTGGTATTGGACAAGATTGGCATGAAGCGTGGAAGTCGAGCGAGAACTCACAGAACGTCAAGAAAGAGCTCGAACAGATTCACTCGGAGCGAAGAAACGTGCCAGCGGATGGTGATGATGATGAGGCGTCGCATGGCGAGTTCGCTATGCCATTCACCACTCAGCTCGCGGTTGTCAGCAAAAGAGTGTTCCAGCAATATTGGAGGCTGCCTGCTTACATCTGGGCAAAGTGGCTTCTTGGCATTATGTCTGGTCTCTTCATCGGGTTCTCCTTCTTCCAGTCCGACTCGTCCTTGCAAGGGCTGCAGAATGTGATCTTCTCACTTTTCATGGTCTCCACTATCTTCTCAACCCTAGTACAGCAGGTAAGTTGCCTTCATCCATCGTACTGCCCTGGTCATGCTAACATGTTCTCTTCCACAGGTCATGCCACTGTTCGTGACGCAACGAGCCCTTTACGAAGTCCGCGAACGCCCCAGCAAAGCCTACAGCTGGAAAGCCTTTATCATCGCCAACATCATCGTCGAAATCCCTTACCAAATCATTCTCGGCATTCTCGTCTTCGGATCCTACTACTACGCCGTCGAAGGCATCCAGTCCTCAGCACGTCAAGGCATTGTCCTGCTCTACATGATCCAGTTCTTCATCTACGCCAGCACATTCGCGCACATGTGTATTGCTGCGATGCCGGACGCTGAGACTGCCGCTGCGATTGTGACGTTGCTCTTCTCGCTGTCGCTGTCCTTCAACGGTGTGTTCCAGGCACCATCGGCGTTACCTGGCTTCTGGATCTTCATGTACCGGGTCTCGCCGTTCACGTACTGGGTTGCCGGTCTGGCAGCGACACAACTTCACGGCAAGGAGATCAATTGCTCGTCGCGCGAACTTTCTGTCTTCGACCCTCCTGCTGGAGAAACATGCGGCACATATCTCGCGTCCTACCTTCGCACATCCGGCGCCCAACTCTCCAACCCCAACGCTATGGTAGGCTGCCAAGTCTGCTCTCTGAGCACGTCCGACCAGTACCTCAGCGGTGTCGGCATCTCCTGGGACGATCGCTGGAGAGACTTTGGGATCTTCTGGGGATATATTGCGTTCAACATCTTTGCGGCTGTGATGCTGTACTATGTTTTCCGGGTGCTGGATGTCAAGAAGATCAGCTTCAAGCATAAGAAGATGAGTAAAGTGGTGGAGAAGGTGGAGGAGGGCGCGCATACGGCGGATCATACGGGGGATTATGATGGGCAGGAGAGGAAGGAGGAACTGCCGAATGCGAGGGTATTTTAGATGGGGTGTGAGGTGAATAAATTAATAGACTAATGCAAGATTTCAGCACTTTGACTCTGCTTGACTTGATCGCGCTGGGGGTGGGGACAGATTAAGACTTTGCCATGCTTTCCCGGCGCGTGCTTTTCGCATCTCGCCCATCAGCTTTTCGCTGCTGTAACAGAGGGCGAGGACGGCATACTTTGCGACTACCCTGCCACGACCTTATCGCCGCTCGCTATCGCTCGCTCTCCTTCTCGATCACACATCACGACACATTTCCAGCACGCGCAAGGCCCAGCTAGGATGCGGACTATCCCATGTCGTCCACCGCCGCCATTGCCGCCCATGCACAGGCGATTATCGTGATCTGCCTGGCTTATAAAGAAAGTTCAGCTTAAAAGAGTTCAGGTCAGCTAAAATGAGCATGCACCATGCGCCATGCGCCACTTGCCAGCCCGTCAGTTTTCCTGACCAATAGTACAGCATCATGACAAGCTTGGGTATGCAATTACTTATGAGCTTGAGATGTCACCTCAACCCTGCCAGCCTCCAGACACCAGTCTGCATTTGGAGAACGTGAGAGGCAAGATTCGTTGCTGGCGCTGGCGCTATCTATGGCCAGCCTGCCTTTTCCTTGTCTACGAAGTGACCTCTGAAGCTGAAGCGCAGTTTCCCCCTCTGTGACCGTGCTACATGAAGATGATGATATACTGTCGATGACAATCGACAAGTTGCAGGACTCTTACTCTTTCGATACCACATCACAACTGCCTTACTTATCGTGCGCTTCCTCTCCTTGTTTCTCTTCTGCGTCGTATTAGCAAGCGCACTATCGCCATTCCATCCCGCAGCACGTCAAGAGTCGCTTATTACCTAAGAAATCGACTACACAACATAGACTACCGAGGCCACTGCCACAACTACTTCAACCTAACTAAAGTCCAGCATTTTCCCAATGAAACCGCTCTATGGCGTTCCGAACGGTAATCACGACAGGATCTTTTCTTCTCTCACCGATCATCACGTCTCTACTGCCAGAGATAATCATAGGCGGCACCGTGATGCCGGTGCTCAGGGGACTATAAAACATAGTTCTACTCCTACCACTCCGTTACGGAAAGCTCGAGTATCAATTCGCGATCCTAAGTGTATAGACCTGACTCGATGAGCTAAGGGGAGAGGTTGGCTGAGGTACATATTGATGTCCTGGAACCTGCCGTTAGTTCATCCGAGTTCGTCGGCTGTAGCAGCTGAGGAGCACACTATTCATAAGATAGTATACTGTATAGCTCCTGCTAGTAAGGTGCGAGGGTTGTGAATCTCGTAAGTATGCAGGGTGGCCCCGTGCCAAAACCCGCATGGAAGAGAGGAAAGGCAAATGAGTCGCGATGGGAAAAGAGGATGTGCAAAGAGGCACGAAGATGAAGTAGAATACCACTCAGTCGCACGGTTCTGGGGAGACTATTGGAGTAGCCAGGTATATGGTTGTGAGCTACAGTGGACCAGCAGTACTTCTCAGCATCAGCCTGTCGCGCTAATGTCTTGGTGGATTGTTATGAGCCGCATTATGCACCGAAGACGAGACGGGAACGGGGGAACGTTGCAAGGTATGTGGTTTCAAGTCTAGGCACAGACAGTATCCTTAGTATCCCATTTACTTGTGCTTACTCGATTACGTTACCATCTGTTCGGTATCAACTGCCTCTATATCCTATATCACCCTCTGGATACTCCTCGATCCTCCTATACTCTCCCTCTCCCCGTCCTCTCAGTCACGTATACACCGGGTTCCCAACGACATCACTCAGCTCAATGTTCGGGACGAGGTACGGCTGTACCTGGTTCCTGACCTTACTCCTCTGCTCATACGCATACGCATAACCGATCAAGTCGTACTCACTCCACTTCTGCCCCATGAAACTGAGTCCGAAGGGGATATTCGGACCTTGAGCGACGAGGTTGCCGAAGCCGTTCATGACGACCGTGGTATTGGCAGGATAGAAACCCATAGGAACCGTGACAACTGGAGCACCGACGATGGCGGAGAAACTGTAGAGATGAAACATGTCAGTCTATGCCTCTTTTACATACTCATTGACACAAGAGCATGCTCTCGATTAGGAGTAGACTTGCCCTGGGGAATATTGTGTAGGTAGCAATACAGCGGCAAGGTTATCTTTAGAGATTGTGCCGAGGAGGCCGTCTGGGCCGCCCAGGAGAAGGTCGTTTTGATAGGCGGTCCAGGCGCGGATATCGGTGTTGTTGTAGCCGAGGGCGAGGGATTGATTCCAGATGGCGACTGCAAGGGAAAGCTTTGTTAGCTCATCACTCGTCTTCATTGCTCATCGATTCCCTCTCCGCGAAAGGCTGTCAATGGGAATGGGAAAGGTGAGATTACTCACCATCACGACTTGTGGGCGACCAGTCTTCGCCCGGGAACGACTCGGTCCAGTCATGGAGGGACTCGAGGTCGGTGATATTGTTTGGATTGTATGTAAGCTCGTCGAGGTAGGTCTTCAGGTTGACGATAAAATCCGCATCCAGGACAATCGTCTCGTTGCCACCAGAGTTGTAGGCGGCCAGTGGGGAGAAGTCAGTCTCAACTATTATACCACCAGCCTTTTCGATCAAGGCGAGCGAAGCGTTGAATGCCGTGATGACAGGTAGTTCCGCTGGACTAATGGCTGTGGTGTTCGGACCGGCAGCGCTGTAGTAGTTGATGATATTCCAAGGCACGCCGAAGCGCTTGCCCTTGAGGGCGCTGTAGTCGCATGCTTGTTCGTAGTTGATGGACTTGTTGCCTGCGGGATTGGCGAGAGTGTAATTGTCGCGGGGGTCGGGGCCGGCGATGGCAGTGAGGAGGTAGGCTGCATCGCGGACAGTGCGGGCCATGGCTCCCACGGTATCTTGGTGCTCGGAGATGGGAATCACGAGGTAGCGACTCGTGAGGCCGACCTAGGGAGAGTCAGTTTAGATCAGTGAAAGTGCTAAGTAGAAAAAGACAAACAGTTGGCTTTATTCCGACGAGGTTGTTGACGTCGCTGGGGCTGAGGACGGAGCCGTCGGTCTCGAGTTTGTAAGTGCGTAATCATAACACATTGGGGATGTCGTCAGCATACCTCTGTTCCCAGGCAAGCCCAAGCCAGACCAATAGAAGAGGCGACGCCACTACCCGAGGAACTGCCAGAAGGATCCTAGACAAGATCAGTACTCGCTTGTAGCTCAATCCTGATGGACAATCCTACCTGAGCAGGGAAATAGGCGCCTTGCGTTTGTCCACCATAAGCCGACCATCCATTACTGGTGTTATCAGACCTATAATTCGCCCACTGGCTCAAATTGGTCTTTCCTAGCAGAATAGCGCCGGCCTTGAAGAGTATTAGCATGAGCAAGCCAGCAAGCAAATGAGGGCCACCAACCTGGCGAAGTTTAGCAGCCATGGTCGAGTCACGGGGCACTTTAGCTCCAAGCAACGCGAACGAGCCGGCAGTGTTATTCATCAGATCGTCCGTGGCGATGTTGTTCTTAATCAGTACCGGAATACCGTGCAGCGGTCCCGTAACATTGCCCGCCGCCCTCATGGCATCATACTGCTTAGCAATACTCAGAGCGTCGGGATTTAGCTCAGTCACCATGTGCAGCATGCTGTTGACCTCAAGAATGCGGTCGACGTAGGTGTTGACGAGGTCTGTGGAGGTAAAGAGGCCGGATTCGAGGCCGTAGATTAGGTCTTCGAGGGTCACATCGATCATGGTGGGGAATTTATAGCCGTTGATGAACTGGGTGGTTTGGCAGGAGGGGGCGTGGGGGGTGTAGGCGAGTGTTTGGGCGGCAAGGCCGAGGAGGGGGAGGAAGGAGGAGCTGCGCATGATGAGGGTATGAAGTTGGAAGAGAGGTGACACGGTGCAAGGGAAGTAGTGGTTTGATAGAAAAGTGACGGCGAGCTCCTCCACAATATATACAGGATGCTGCCTCTTAGCGTCGCCCTCGCCCGCATGTCGGTAAGACGTCACTGGCGAGGAGTGAAGGAACTTTGACTGATAAGAACATGCTGGCGGGACTAGTCACTTAGGTCACTACTGGCGGAACAGGCATGGCTTCGATAGCGACGATAGCGATCGCGATCAAGCGGTAGCAGGACGGAGGCTCGAAAGGCATCGACGAGAGGTGCGGGTGCTGCCTGTACGAAGTGCCTATCTGCGTGCCGCAAAGTCATGGTGTTTCATCGCTGAAAGAGGAAGCTGTTCGACCTTTGACATACCGATCACTAATCATTTCAGTACTCCGAGGTATCACGAAATATCCCTTCGGACACACATGGCGCCTCGAGGTGAGATCAATGTTGACGAAGCTTCCAGTCTCATCGAAATGATGTCGAGGATTGAGGATTATCCCAGCGACATGCCGTAATGCCCTACCCGTGCCAAGTAATAATGCTAATAACAATGAACCGCACTCATCTCTTGACAAGTCCAATGTATCCCGTCACTTTCCGCCTCTAAACGAACTGCTCGAGCTCGTCGTAGTGGTCGGTGCGGCTTCTCGCTCATCATCAACCTCCTTCGCCTTGATGCCGGCATCACTCTTGCCTTTCGCTCCGCCCGCTCCCTTAGCCTTAGCATTCGATCCCTCACCGTCCACCTCTTGCTCCGAAGCATATGCTGTATCGTCATCGTCGTCATCGTCATCTCTTGGGTCGTCGCTAGATCGATCACTCGTGGCCACTGGCATATGTGTTCCGCCAGCTGGGTCCTTGATGTAGCTATCGATAATGTAATACTGCAGCGCATTCATGCACACTGGGAAGATGAACATGACAAAGACAATTTGCAAGGTCTCACTGCCCTCGGTCCAGCGTAGACACCAGTCGCCTACCCAGGCGATCCAGGGTAGTAGCTGGAAGATGAAGTAGACGCAGAGTTTCATCAGGAGAAGGCCGATGAAGTAGATGAGCGCTTGCTTGAGCCACCACGTGAAGCGGGGTGGGTGGCCATAGTTGCCGGACCGCAGAGACTCCGGAGGATTGGCGAGTGGTGTGAGTGCGGCACCATGACCTAGGAGACCAAGCAGGATGACGAGAATTGGCATTCCGATCGTGGTCTAAATGTGCGGTTAGCGCATGACTTACTTGGTAGGAGTACGCAAACCACTTACGTCGATTGCTAGGTTTATCAGGTAGAATGAACATGGGTTCGGCACGCTGCCATCCCCTTGTGCGGCGAGCTGTGCACTCAAAGCGATCACATCCGGTGTATTGAGCTCGACATCGCCTGTTCCAAGCATTGACATGACGAGGTTTAGGACATGCAGCAGGATCGATCCCAGTATCTGCTTTGAGGCATCATATGCCCACACTTTGACTGGACGCCTGGGAGTTTCGCGGTATCTCTTGAGCACCAAAGACAGCAGCGCGAGGATTCCGAGACCGCCCTGAACGAAGAGGGCGAAGGGACCGAGCAGGCGACATTCCCCTGCTTCTGTGCCTGGCTTGGAGCCATCTGTTGGGATCGCCGTTGGGGGTGAAGTGCCTGAGGTAGTGCTCGAGGCAGGTGTATTCGTAGATGTTATAAGAGTGGTAGAAGCTGCTGATGTAGTGCTAAGGATGGAAGAGCTGGCTGTTGTTGGTGCAGCAGTGAGAGATGGTGTAGGTGGAGGTAGAAGTGGATCTTGATCTTTCGGTACACCATCAATGCTGACGAGCTTCGTGCCAAAGACTGAGTTGATGATTAGCAAGTTTCCCTTCTGAACAGGATGTTCTGCGTACCAAGAACAGAATCAGGAGGTATAGGACCAACACCGCGGCTGCCATATCCCAGCTCAGGTGGAATGGTCAAAAGTCTTTCCTCTCCTATACACATATCCATGAGTCCTTCGTCCCATCCTCTGATTACTTGGCCCATTCCAAGCTTGAATGATATCGGATTATTGCGGCTGTAGCTCGAATCGAAGGTAGTTCCATCTGTGAGAGTGCCATTATAGTGGACGTGAACTGTGTCGCCCTGTTGAGTCCTTCTACTGCATTCGACCTTGTGAAGTGTATCGATGCTGAGTCCAGAGTCGGTCACGTATGGTAGAGCGTGAGCGCCAGATATCAGGGTGTTGCCGATGATGGCGATGGACGACCCAATGAGAAGTCGCATATTGGGCGATAGGAGTCTTTAGTGAGGAGTTTCTGGAGTGGAGTGCGAAGTTTCAGCGAAACCCTAGCATATTATGCGCCACCGAGGATGCTGTGAGCGATGCGATTGTCGGTGTGTCTGTGAGCAACAGAGCAACCTATGTCGTCGTTGTTGTTATCGTCTCAAAGTTGCGATGAACGAAGATCGAAGATCACCAGTCAAGCTTTACTAACACGTGGAATGGGATGATGCTGTTACGAGTCATGGCAAGAGATCAAGCTCTTTCTCTTCGCTCTCCCTCCTTCCTCCTTCCTCCTTCCTCTATCTCCTATCCGAACACTATCAAGCATACAAGGGACAGTGCAGTAGGCTTTGAGTATCGAGAAGAGTACCCTCTATCCTCTGCACAACAAAGCAAAAACACCGACGTCCACCCCGACAAGTCTCGTGCCCCTCTCCGGCATCTCCGTCTCCGCTTCACCCACCCCACAATCGATTCCCCGCACGATGAAAACGCACCCAGACTCGAGGACGGCCAGCGTCAAAGCGAACTACAACGGTACCTCGAGTAGTCCTCACACCTTGGCTCCGCTCTGTGATTGAACGCCTCTCGCAGCAGGTGGACGTCATTCGATGGAGTCTGCTCTGTGTCTTGCTGTGTGCTGTGTGCTGCTTATTCATGGGTCTGCCGTCCCTGTGATACAAATAGATGTCCTTGCCCTTCCTTTCACACTGCTTCATATTGTCCTGCTCACCATACTTCTCATCACATCTACAATCACCTGCATTCTCCATCTGGTCACTGTGATCGTGTGCCTATCTTGACCCTAACTTTTCTCCTGCTATCTGCCTAAAGGTAAATACACTCCCCGTCTTGTAAACGCGAGTCCTTTGATGTCGTCACAAACAGCTCGTTGACTGACCGAATCACAGCAGTATCCCATTCAGAAGTCGCGCTATCTGCATCACCGCATCACAACCACCCTTTCCCAGCTCTTACCATTCCAACCTCGACAATGCCCCACCTCTTCTCCCGCTTTCACCACCACGACAAACCCGCCAAACCCGCCCCACCCAACACAACCCTCTCCCTCACC
>Ga0058698_10001089_pt1 | contig 12951 bp, 9 predicted proteins | sample AgamicAsSfe_FD_67288 | JGI IMG/M metagenome (GOLD analysis project Ga0058698, IMG submission 67288) | Agave microbial communities from Guanajuato, Mexico - As.Sf.e | ecosystem: Host-associated > Plants > Phyllosphere > Phylloplane/Leaf | place: Guanajuato, Mexico | collected 2012-05-30
ATAAAGATAATGGGCTTGAGGTTTCGGCTCCCCGCTCACGGACCATGACGTTTTATCCCCGAACGGCGGCGGACCGCACCATTGCCGCAACATTGTTGCCGCGAGAACTTGTGCCGAACGGGAGGCCTATGAATAGATTTAGAGATTATATATGAGACTTGAAGATCTGTTGCTGAGGCCTAAGTTTGTGTTTTCAATTTAGCCGTCCATCTCTAGTCAAGATCTTACTACGATTTAGGATACACATTTCGCCAAAGAAAGAAGACAAATACATACAATAACGAGAGAAGACTGATTCAAGCATGGCAGCACCAGGGGGAAACTTCTTTATCCAAGAGAAGCTGAAGACTCCGGCAAAGCATCATGAGTCTTACGAACAGCTTTGGGAGACGAAGTGGAAGAAGCCTGTATGTTCATCACTTGTCACTCAATAACATAGATGCGACAGCTGCAACCATGTTGAATTACGTTTGTTGATACATCGCAGGCAGAGATGGGCGTCTACCCCTTCATGTTCGGCACAGCCTCCGATTTCGAGCCGATAGTCACAGAGATGAAATCCAGAGACATGAAAGAGCCCTATAACTGGGACGAATACGCCAAAATCTACTTCCCGCAAGCCGAGAAGCTCAAATCTATAGCCGAAGAGGCCGAGAAGAACGGCGAGAAAGAGAAGGCATCAGAATACTACCTACGCTCCAGCGCCGTTTACCGCATCAGCCGCTTCCCTGCGCCACGCAGCGAAGTTCAACGTGAAGCATGGAAACTAGGCAAAGAAGTCTGCATCAAGGGCCTAGGAATGCGTCCGCACCCCGTGCACGAAGTCATGATCCCACATCAACATCGCAACCAAGACGAAGGAGAACACATACCCGTTTACCACCTCGTCCCCGAAGGCGCCTCGAAAGAAAACCCGGTACCCACCGTTATCATTTTCACTGGCCTCGACGGCTATCGCACTGAGCTGGCCGTCTGGATGGAAGGCTGGCGTCGCGTAGGCGTAGCCACTATCGTTCTGGAGATACCCGGTACTGGAGACTGTCCCGCTACCGCATCGGACCCCACATCCCCAGACCGTCTCTACAGCTCACTGTTCGACTGGATAGCCACACAAGAGCGTCTTGATGCAAAGAAAGTTGCCATCTGGGCATTCAGCACCGGCGGCTACTACGCCATCCGCGTTGCTCACACACACGCAGATCGTCTGGCAGGCGTCGTAGCATTAGGAGGAGGCTGCCACTACATGTTTGAGCGCGAATGGCTCGACAATGTAAATCACCTCGAGTACCCCTTTGATCTTGCCAACACACTCGCATACAAGTGGGGTTACGGAAATGACGTCGAAGCCTTCAAAAAGGAAGCCATGAACAAGTTCTCGTTGCTAAACGACGGCACGTTGGATAAGCAAACATGTTCGAGATTGCTGTTGGTGAATGGGACTGAGGATGAGATTTTCCCAATTGACGATTATTATCTTGCGTTGCAACATGGTGCGCCCAAGGAAGCGAGGTTTATAACGGGCATCAAGCATATGGGGGAGCCGGAGAGCTTCTTTGTTATCATCAAGTGGCTGTATAAGCTGTTTGGTATTGAGGCCGAAGTCGGGGCACAGATGTCGACGTTGCCCTTCAAGCCAAAGTACTAAGGGGGAGAGTGAGGTATGCAAAGAGGATGAATGCAGAGAAGGAACCGAGAACACGACAGCGAGCGGAATTGAGATTAGGTCCTTCGAGATCCATGTTCTATACTCTTCCTGTTGTGACATCGTGACAGGATAGCTTGCTCAGTGTTGCTATCTTACGTTCATTTTCTGTGTTCGCAATAGTCATATAGTGTCTCAATCGTTTGAAATGCTTTCTTTCTTGTTACAATTGTTTTACACTTGCATCCCATATATTGCATGGCTGCTCATATACGCGCATGCTCTTCAGATGTCAGCCGCTCCAATGCCCACACATACTCTTCCAGAGAAGAATGCAGGTATGCTCAATCGATAATAAGTCACAAAGTGAGGCACAATATTTGCGAGCAGACAGTTGATAAGGCAACGCAAGTTCCATTAGAAATTATCTACGTCACATTCCCGATCCCTCTGCTCGACTCGATCCAACATAAGCGTACATGAAACACAATCAGTTCGTCGTGCAAGGAAAATTCAAGCTTGAATCTAAAGCGAAGGGTATTGCGGCGGATGCGCATATATGTCGCGGCATCGCCAGAGAGACATGGAACAAAAAGGGAAAATGGTATCATTGTTCTTTCCGAAAAGCCCTGCCTGCATCACGCAAGCCGCCAGCTGAAGGGGAGAGAAAGGAAAAGGAAAACAGCCAAGTACAGCACAGTGTGTATATTGGAAAAGAGAAATTGATATGTTCGTGGGTCGTGCTCAAAGATGAGACAGTGACAGTGGGTGTGTAGTGGAACGATGACAAGCCAACAATCTGTTCGAAATACGAGCAAAAGATGCAAAGGAAACGCGCGATCGGCTCGATGCTGTAGATGACGAGTGTTCCAGCCTATGGCTCTTCACATGAGTAGTGGGAGCCATAGGACGGTCTTGGTGTCTTCTCATAACTCTACAAACGCGAATTAGCCACTAGCTAAACTCGCTCAGTCATTCAGCCCAAAGACCCGCCTTAGACCTTGGAACTTCTTCTTCTTTCCGCTTCGGCCGTAGGAGACGGAACGGCCTTGGGCGTCAACAATGGGCGCTGAAACATTGGAGATAGCGCTAGACTGTCGGTTCGCGAAGCGCGGTCTGCGGGCCGTGACACCATCTGAACTCATTGGGCGGTCGTCAGTGCCAATGACAGGTGGAGGTTGAAGTGGCCATTCGGGAGTCTTTCTACGTTGTAGTTTAGGCGATCGAGGAGAGGTGGGTCTTGGGTCGCCGAATTCTTTGTCCTCGTCGATGGGCGTCATGGGATGCCCCAGATCGCGGTTGCGTTGTGTGGGTGGCAAAGGAATCTCATCAGACGCTGGAGCGTATTGCGCTGGCTCGGGCTGCGCCTGAACGGCTTGTGGCTGAGCACTAGTCTTCTTCTTTCCTAGGCCGAAGAAACCACGCTTCGACTTGCTCTTGCCAGCATCTCCAAACGAGGGCAAAGGCGCATGCTTGCTGTCACGCAAAGAGCCGGTGGAGAGGGCTGCGCCTTGTGCGCCCGAGTTACCGTTTGCGCCATTCGTCACTGGTGTAGCTTTAGGGACAACGTTTGTGGTTTCATCATCCGCTTCTTCCTCTAGATCGGTAGAGTCGCCATCCTCTTCGCCCGCTTTTCTAGGAATCCCTCGTACTGGCGCCAAACCTGGAGGCAGGGTGTAATCAGCAGGCTCATCATCGTCCGAGTCGTCAAATCGACTTTGGAAACGAGACGGTCGAGCGTCGTCTTCTTCGTCGCTTGAATCGGCGAAACGACTCTTGAACGCAGCTTTCGAAGCCTTGGCAGGTGGTGCCTTTTGTTTCGGCGCTTTAGACGGTTTAGGCGGCAGTGTCTGCTTGTTGAAGACGGGCATTGGCGGTGTAGGCGACGAAGGACGAACATCAGATCCTCTGCGGAATCTTCCCATTGGCGACAATGATCGAATGCTAAACTTCGATGACTTTACTGGTTCTGGCGTTGGCGAAGAAGGCCGCATAGATCTTCGCATGGCGGACGGTGTGGCTGGTGGAGAAATTGCCCGGACTTGCTTAGGTGCCGGAGCACTTGCTCGCATAGTGGGTGCAGGTTCTTGTCTCATTGAGCCGCGCATTGTATAGCGCCCACCTTGTTCCCGTCCTCCGCGCTTTCTGGCGCGTTCGCGTTGGAAACTGCTTACAGAAGCATCAGAGTCACTGTCGTATGTAGGTGCTGGTGCAGCCATCGGTTTCGCCGCAGGCATGCTCTGTGGTCTACCCTTGGAGACAGCAGCAGCAGGCGGGATGTTTCTCTTTTGGAGAGCACCTCGCGGAGGTTTGGTGTCCATAGGTACCATACTGTGTCGCGACGCTGCTAGACCCATGCTTGGTGCCGGTGAGGCATCCGCTGAACGCATACTTTGTCGCATCTGGGGCTGCGCTCTAGGAGTCGCGTCTGAGGGTCCCCGCATGCTCGTCCGCATAGTCGATCCCATCTGCGGTCCTGCTCGCGAAGCCGGATCTGAACCTCCTCGCATAGTTCGCTTCATATGAGTCTCAGAGGCACCTTCCCTCGGCGCTGCCGTCCGCAGGGTCGTCCTAGCTTGTGATTCAACTGGCCGCGCCGGCTGTGGTGCAGGGCTCTTCTTCAAAGCAGACTTGAGAGGTTTTGCCGGAGACTGATCAGCTGATGGAGTAGTAGTCCGTGGAGGTGGTATGGCTGTGACCTTGCGCTCTGGTGTTGCATCTGGTGTATACTCGCGTGAGGAAGATGGTGCTGGCATGTCTTTTGAGACTGGAGCCTGCATGACTCGAGAAATTACTTCCTGAGCATGTGAAGCTCGTTCAGGAGGTGCTTGAGTCTGCTCTAGCTCTGGGTTTGGCTTCTTTAAAGACGCGTTGAGACCACTCCAATGCTGTTGAGCAGCGTTCCAATCTTGCGTTGGTGTAGTATCCGAGTCGCGATGGTCGTCCACGGCGGTGTCTAGCTGGAGATTCGAGGTAGCCTTGTCTGTGGCATCTCCATTTGCGTATCTTGAAGACATCAACCCAGAAGAAGACGCGGCAACAGGCTTCTCCATCAGGGCGTTGATGCTGCCGAACCCTTCACCATCGGAGAGATCTTCGTAGGCGTCGCTGTAAACGCTGCTGTTATCGTCTGTGGTCTCGTCGTATTCTTCTGCCTGTGTAGTAGACTTCGGCTGTTGCGTTGTTGAGTCCAGAACGGGCGCAGACGTCGTGGAAGTCGGGTTGATTGTCTTCTTCTCGGCTTCAGGGACTTCCTCACCCCAACCCCCAGGTATCGTCATGCTCTGATACACGGGTTCAGACCTCTCGTACGGGCTAGGGGTGGCGGGCTGGAGTGCGATGTTAGGCACCTCAACGATTTGTTCCGTGATGGGAGCCGCCGCTGATGTTGTCTCTTCTTGTGATACGGACAATGACTTCGGCTCCGGAGCAGGTGGCTGTTGCGAAGTCTCCATGGGCCTATGGGTATCTGAGTAGTCGCTGGAGTCCGACACATAGCCACTCCCTTCGACAGTGGTGACATCGGGAGGTAGCGGGTCGCTGTGAGTTGCATGCTTTTGGGCGAAGTCCTCTGCGACAATGTTTCCAAGCGCGGTGTCACTAGAGGCGTTCGAAGTAGGGAACGTCTCGGTAACCTTCTCAGCCATGTTTTCCTGCGGTCGTCGCTCCTTCTCGCGTATACTACCGAACACTGGTAGAGCAGCGCGTGGCTTCATGAAGTCTTCGAACTCATCCTCCTTTTCGGCTATGGGACTCCACTTGGGCGCACCGGAACCTCCGAGAGGTGCCTCTGTATCACTAGCTTTGCCCAGTAGTACTGGTTCTTCCTCAAAACTAACACGAACGTTTTTCTTCTTCTTCCTGCCTCCGTCATCAGACCCAGTATCAGATGCTTCGCTCGGAGCGAAACGAGCGGAGAGACGTCCGTTTGCAGTCGCTGGCGAGCCGCCGCGGCGCGAAACCGAAGGCGAGCTCTTCAAGACAGACTTTGCAGGGGAAACTGAGCGCGGGAGCGGATCATGCTTGGTCCCTGCAAGTTCAACGGGTACAGCCGCAAAATGGGCGGTACGCGGTGGGCTCAGTGAAGCATTTCGGTCGTGCGCCTCGGGAAGACGGCCACGACCCTGGCCACTAACAGAACCTGCAGGTGTCGAATTGGCTGGAGTAGCCACTGGAGTAGCCAGGCGAGGATATGAGCTATCCTGGTTCGGAGCGAATTTGGGCGAAGCCACATCGTCTTCATGGCCAACTATAGTGCCATAACCAGAGTCTTCCAGTTTGCGACTGGTGTTTGCCTGCTCCTGGGGTGGGAAGTCGGCATCGACGAAATCATCAGAATGTCTTGTTTCGGTAGCTGCGTTGAATTGCGGTTCGAGAGCTTGCGTTACAGGTTCTTCTCGTCTCTGCGGTGCTTGTTGCTCCTGTCGGACATAGTGACGTATAGGACTTGGTGAGCCCCGGCCCATCTGGTTTTCAGGTATGTGGACCGAATGGAAGGTGTCGAGGTGCTGTGACACGTACCGCGGCGCAGGCTCCGGCTCTTCGTGTAGCTCTCGGTGACGGGCCATGGCATCCTGCTTATGGATGAACTTGCGCGTCGAAGGATCATAGATGGCATCTGGCGAGTTGGGATCGACTGGACGAGGAGCGCGCGGCGGCAGGTAGGATTGCGATTGTACAGCAGATCCAGATGGCTTGGCACGCATACTGCCGCTCGACAGTCTTGCGCCCTGAACACCCTGTGATAACTGGTGCGTCTTGACTGGACGCTCAGCAGCATTCTGGACGGACCGTTGGGCGTTCTGGAGATCATAGCTGGAGACGCCACTAGATGTCTTGGGTCGCGATGTCGAGGCCATGCGTTGGACTGCTTCTTGGTTTACGACCGGGCCACCGAACCATCCTTTGCTGGAAGGAGGCGAGGGGTTTTGACGTGTGCCTATTGCGCCCGGAGACATTGGACGGGAGAAGTTTACAGATCGCGAGGCGTCATCTTCCTCGGATACTTGGGCAAGATGGCTAGCAGGCCTTTGGCCTCTTCCGACGGGGTTGGCGCCCCTATCCAGGCTGACGCCTCGGCCTCTGCCTCCTGCTGGTGCTGGTGATCCTCCTCGATACGTGGGCTCCAGGCTGGACGCACGCCGATGAACGACGCTTCCCTGCTGTTGTATGTTCTTTGGCACAGGCGGGACTGGCGGCGCATCGGCGTCAGCTGGACTCCCTCTGCCAGGCGATGGCGCGCGGAATGAGCGCTCTGTCATGGAGCCTGAGCTCGACTGTCGGCGCAGGCCAGGGGCACCGGGCTGTTGTCTCGAGAAGCTGCCGTTTGACGAAAGTGAGCCGCGGCGCACCATGCGCTTTGTGACTGTCTCGCCCACGGGAGTCGGCGTCGTTACGTGGGTGCGCAAGGCGGCAGCGGCGGCTGCAGACGAGAGGTCGCCATGTGACTCGGCATTCTTTATAAAAGCTTTCGAGGCGGCAAGCGAGGCGGATGCGCTGGGTGGAGGGGCTCGTTGGGGCTGCATCGGGCAAGAATTGTTAGCATCGCGTCGCCAGAGGGCCTGCTGAGCGCGACACGAGGTTTGCGCGCGCACCCAAGGCGAGTACCTACCGGATTGGACGCTGCCCGTCGTCGTTTCCCGAACATTGTGGTGTGGTGAATTAGAGATTACGGCAGTTACGACTGGTTCTGCATTTCCGTGTGCATGCGAGGGTGTGGTGGCTTCGGAGATGCAGCAAGGGTCGTCGAGATGATGTCACGTCTGCAGGGCGGAACCGTGCGGATTGATTGAAGTGAAAGAGAGTGGACGGCTACTCGCGTCAAACCACCGAAAGAAAAAACAAATCACAGGGCGCAGGTGAGTTGGGGTCTTCTCACGTGTGGAGGGATTGGAAATTGAAAAGGGCTCGAAGACGCATCTGGGCGGAGTGGACTTGTTGTAGCTAGCAAAACAAGTAAGAGGATCGTCATCTTCCCGGACATCTCAAAAGCTTAGGCCGACCTTCTGGCGCCGCAAAGGTAAGCCTCGCGCCGGCGCCATTTGCTACCGTCGCAAAAAAAGTGTCAAACGCTTCACCGTCTCATCCAGACGTCAAACATGCGTCGTTGTCGAGGGTGAGGCTGTCGCGTGTGTCAGAGACAGCGTGGCTTTGCCCTGCCAGATGCAGTCTAGACGTGCCTCAGACGCAGCTATGTTTTGTTTATTTTCGCCCTCACTCCCTGTCTACACTCTCGTCCATCCTCCAAACGCGCACGCACTTCTCCTGACGCTTTGCACCACACGGTCCCTGATTTGTACCTCTCCAGCTAGTGGCCCTGTCGAAGCACCAGCACCAATCTGGCCAGTTCCATGTCCGGCGCCACTGACGTATGCGATATCTCCACGAAGCCGTCGTAGCGCCGGCTGGGGTCCGCGGTTTGATTCGCGAATATATTCCAAAGCATAGCATGCTCACTGGTCGGTCATCGCCGTTTGCCAGTCACACGTCGCAAAGGCAGCAACGTACTACGACAGAATCAAGGCAGCTCCAACTTGAACAACACTCGATTTGAACATTGACAACATGTAACGCACATGTTTGCGTCAGAACCTATGTGGGTTCTATGATCGCCGAACTGGCCCACTCAACGCTGCGAGATCGCCCAGGCCGCATATCTTCCCCGCGCTAATAGCATCGTGACGATTTCCAAGGTTGCCAACATGGCCAGCTTGCCATTCTATCGAGTAGGGATCACGTGAAAACATACCACACCTCAACGCCTGTCACTGCTTACACCTTGTCTTGATCTGCATACGTGTAGCATTTTCTTAGTATGGCGTCGTCAGCGTCGCGCCTTCCGCCTCTGCCACTACCAGACGGTATCGTCGAGAACTACGTCTACTGCCCCTCCAATGGCCTTACTTTTCACACACTCGAAGCTGGCTATACTCCGCAACGCGATAAGCCTCTGATAATTCTATGTCATGGCTTCCCAGAACTCGCCTTTTCTTGGAGGAAGGTCATGGTGCCTATCGCTGAGGCAGGCTATTATGTGGTAACCTTTGATCAGCGAGGATACGGGCGGACAACTGGCTGGGACAACTCTTCCTACTCCAACACAAACTTATCGCAGTTTGCTCTGACCAACGTGGTTCGCGATGTCGTGACCCTGGTCAATGCTCTGGGTTATCGAGAGGTCAAGTGCATTGTTGGCCACGACTTTGGTGCCGTCACTGCAAGCATGTGTGCTTTGATGCGTCCGGATTTCTTCAAGAGCGTTGTCATGATGAGTCATCCTTTCAAAGCGCCCGCGCTCTTGCCATTCGACATAGCCCACGGTGACGGTGAGACTGACGGACACGCGCCACAGCCGGACATCCACGCTGAGCTGGCAAATCTGCCTGTGCCGAGGAAACATTACAAGTGGTACAACAGTACCAATAGAGCTGCAGGCGATTGGCTAAACCCAAGCCAAGGATTGCATGCTTTTCTCAGAGGGTATCTTCATGTCAAGTCAGCTGACTGGAAAGAGAACTCGCCTCACCCTCTTAAGAGCTGGACGGCTGAAGAGATGGCTAAAGTACCCAACTACTACGTTATGCCGTTGCACAAGTCAATGCCTGATACCATTGCTGACATGATGGTCAACCAAGATAGCTCGGCAACCGAACGGTGGATGCCTGATCGGGATTTGACAGTCTACGTCCAAGAATGGTCACGAACAGGCTTTCAAGGTGGCCTCAACTACTACCGAGTTACCACTGATCCGAATAATATGAGAGACCTCCACCTGTTCGCGGGCAAGAAGATCGAATGTCCGAGTACCTTCATCTCAGGCGCTAAGGACTGGGGCAACTATCAGCAACCTGGGGCCATCGAGGCCTATCCCGAGTCATGCTCCGACTTTAGAGGGGTCCGGTTCATCCAAGGTGCAGGACATTGGCCTCAACAAGAGCAGCCGGAGAGTGTTGTTGAAGAAGTACTAGGATTCATTCGCTCTCTTTAAGTGGGTTGCAGTTGCGACGTGTACAGATGTCTGCAGATACATGCGATCCTATCGATTTATCAACTCTTGCGTCTCCATATTACCTGTATTGTTTCGGGCTGAATCCAGCCACCTACTAAGGGCATCCCTTCCACATCGGCTCATCATCTTGTTGAGGTCGCTACGCCGCCACGCCGCAATTCCTTCTCATGCTTCTCAGCAAGAGCTGCTGTCCGGTCGCTCCCTATTGCCCGGCATTCGGGCCCGCAGCCAGATCCGTAGTCAAGCACTGTCGGTATTGTGGTATTAGGAAGCTCTATAGTCGAGATCCACTATTATCACACGCTAAGCTACGCAATGCAACGTCAGTGATACATTAAGACACCACAAACGGCGCAAAACGTCAAGCCAAACGCTTATCCAATTTTGCGCAGGTTATTTCCACTCAAAATATGACCCGGAGCTCTATTTCAGGTCGACAGGAGACGTACATACATGTGCATTATAATGATAGCGAAGACGACTTTGGGGTCCGATCGATCGGAGGATTTGAAACGAGCTGACAATGTCTTTGTATTTAGAAGCTAGAGCTAATTGCGAGTACATCGGGGCTCGCTTGGCTGCGGCAATGCGGCGTGGGCGTCTATTTCCCCTGATTTCGTATGCAGCTCGCGGCAGTGCTGACTCGGCGCTAGAGCCGTTTCCTGATGATATGTGCTTGGCACATCATCCATCATCAACGTGCAGCGTACACTTGCCTCATTGTGGATTACCAGATTATGAGATGGGCAGGATAGCACTGTATAAGTTGGAAGGACGGGACGAGGCGATCGTGCAGTTGTGCACAGGGGACTTTCACTGATTCGCAAAAATGACCACCTCTACTACAACTCCTTCAGTCGCTTCTTCCCGTACTTCACCAGTTCCTTTTACCAACTCTATTGCAAAATTGCGTCAATCGGTCGAGTACTGCCGAGAGATCACGCCCCATAGCCGTCGTAGCGTTTCCCTCGATCACAATCAGCCTCTTATTCATGGCACATGCGCTCATGTCATGCCCAGTGTGGTCCGGCCAATCGACAAGTCAAACACTTCATTAGATTCACTCGATCAGACCCTCGACAGCTGTTCTGTTTCGGACGTGTCTGAAGATGGACACGCCGATACCAACAACCCCAACGAAGCCAAGACCTACCGAAGTAGTCGCCAAGACACGTACGATCCTTTGGACGAGACATGTTATCAGAAACCGTACCATATGCCACAGGAAACGCATAGTAAATCGAAGAAGTCTCCGCAGACAGAATACGTAGAGGTCTATAAAGGGCCACTGCTGAAGCCTGTTGACGAGAAGAACATTGGCATCAAATCATCAGTGACAGTGTCTTCACACGCTCTATCGTCCACGGGGTCTCTGTCATCGGCGGAGACCAGACCTCGACAACGAGTTCTAAGCTTTTACCTTCATTGGTTCACAGCATATCGGATACTCATCGGGCTCACCTTTCTAGTTAACGTCGTAGTGTTCATTGTGCACATTAGAAAAACTCGCCACGAGCATTTTGCCCTTTCTGGACCTCTAATCGCTACGGCCGCCAATATCTTCGTTGCCGTCTTTGTGCGTCAGGAGGACCTCATCAACGTAAGCTTCTCCTTCGTAGCCAAAACACCAGCTAGCCTGCCGTTATGGCTCCGGAAGACGATTGCAGACTTTCACCACTACGGCGGACTACACATTGGATGCTCCGTGGCAGCACTGCTATGGTACTGTTACTTTGTGTTCCTTAACACAAATTTCGTTCTCGACACTGTAAAGCAGGACAAGGCTACGGGCTGGATGTGGGCCGACATCTTCACTTGTTACGCCTTCCTCCTATCCATCCTAGTCGTCTGTATTCTAGCACTCCCGCGTCTCCGAGTGAGATTTCACGACACGTTCGAACACACGCATCGCTTTGGTGGATGGGCAGCATTACTAGTACTATGGATAAATGCAGGCGTAGCTAGCAATAACCCGGGCAGTTCACCTCTCTATGCCAACGCCGCTCTCTGGCTCCTAGCCTCGACAACCTTTCTCATAATCCTACCATGGACCCGCATCCGCCGCGTACCCATAACCGCCGAAGCTGTTTCAAGCCGCGAAGTCAAGCTTACATTCCCTTACCAAAATATGCCCTATACTTCCACAACCCGCTTCTCACTATCCCCGCTTCTCGAATGGCACGCCTTTGCCACGATCCCTATCCAAGCCTCATCTACACCAACCATCTCCTCCGCATATATAGTCATCTCGGCAGCGGGTGACTGGACAAAGTCCATCATCACCTCCCCACCTACTCACATCTGGCTTCGCAAACCTGCCACCAAAAACTTCCTCTCCTTCGCCCCATTGTTCGACTCCCTCCTCCTTATAGCCACAGGCGCAGGTATCGGTCCCTTGCTCTCCCTTTTGAGCTCACCAGCTATCGCACACATGCGCGAACAGGGCAAGCAGGTTAGGGTCATGTGGGTTGTGTATGATCCTAATGCGGAGCATTGGGGGTTCGCGCAAGATATTATACGGAGAGTGGATCCGGAACCGAAGATCTTTGACTCTAGGGAAGGGAGGCCCGATGTGGCGTGTGAGGCAGAGGTTATGAAGAAAGAGTGCGAGTTGGAGGCTGTTATGGTCGTTAGCAATCCGAAGGCTACAAGAGAGGTCGTCGAGAGGATCAAGGGGAACGGGGGTGCGGCTTACGGGGCTGTGTTTGACTCTTAGGGTTGGCGTTGTACTGACCGGGTCGCTGAGTGCTTATTCGTTATGTTTTCATGTGTCTATTTTGGTTGTTCAGCCTCAGAAGCCGAGCTCTTTTCAGTTGGGTGGGTTGGCGAACCGACCCTTCATAGCATTTATTATGGCGTTCTTAATGGACGCAGGCGTGTGTCCATATCGTTTAACCGTCAAACTTAGCCGCGTAAAGCCCTTACAAGGTTCTACTATGATACTCTGATACCAATATTTTCAGAAGCACTGTTGAAAGTTCATAGTATAAGGTGTAGATGTGTGCGGATCGTTGCAAGTACGCGATACATGTTTGCACGACAGTTTCTTCGAGCTGAAGAGCCATCTTATCATTCTTCAACCACCATTACCATTAACACATTAACCTAGTAGCCAAAAAGTACAAGTCGTTCCTCTCCCTTACTCATCATCCACGCACTCCTGGTATCAAGACATCTGACTACACCCGTCCCCCTCACAACCGCCATTGCATCACACCGCTTAAACCATAAGCGCAGCAAACAAGCCTCCAAACACACCGACGACTACGGAACCCATCGCCATGTTTGCTGCCGCGGCACC
>Ga0058698_10001090_pt1 | contig 12947 bp, 14 predicted proteins | sample AgamicAsSfe_FD_67288 | JGI IMG/M metagenome (GOLD analysis project Ga0058698, IMG submission 67288) | Agave microbial communities from Guanajuato, Mexico - As.Sf.e | ecosystem: Host-associated > Plants > Phyllosphere > Phylloplane/Leaf | place: Guanajuato, Mexico | collected 2012-05-30
AGGAACACGATGAATCTTGGCGAAGACGGCCAGCCGCATGCTGTGCTCGTTGGCAAAGATGGACAGGAAGTCAACAAGTCAGCTGGCGAGGGGGTCGTGAAGATCTTGAGACAGAGTGATTTGGAGGCTAAGGGCGAGGATGACAGACCTTGAGAGGTCTGAGACCATTGACGACCTTTGACAATGATTTGAAGCGTCTTGCTAATGCGTAGAGCTTTGCTTGAGACGCTTAAGAGCCAAGGTATATCCACGACAGTCAAGTGAGTTGTGTATATGTTGATATCGATGCATTCTTCTTATGTACATATATATGCATGCTGTTCATAATTATGTTGGTGCAATCAGTCTCCGAAAAAACATGATGTCAAGCCGACGCGACGAAACGCGTTCCCTCGCTTGACGCGGGTTTCAGCCAGCTTTGGTCGTGACATTTCGGGTATGCATCAACCGTTTGAGCATTCCATTGGCAATCGTATGCTTTGGATAACTGCTCATGAGCCTTTCATCGTACAGATCCAACCTGTCTGCCTCTTCTAAGCCCAGTCCTACTGAAGGGAACAGGCTTAGTCACAAAGAACAGAACAGACTCAACGAAGCTGCAAAGATACGCGTTGCGAAGATTCTGGGCGTGACAAGAAATATGATCGATCTCACAGACGACGAGCTTCCGAGGAAAATGGCTCGTCTTGAGAACAACAGTCGTACGGGATTTAGACACAGTGTGTCAGCAGCAAACGCTCCTTCCCCAAACGCACCTGCCGCGAACCTCCAAGAGATCCTGCGAACCCAAAGCATTTCATCGCCACAGAACTTATCACATAATCACACATCTTCAGCCAGCATGGATCAAACAAATAATCGGAAGCGGAGTGCCCCCGATCTAGGCCAAACCTATGCTACAACGGACCATCTCGGACGACCTGCATCTGCGTCCTCCAACCCTCCATCTCATCGTCCGCGCCTCTCGGATCAACCGCCTATTCCTGGCACTGCTATCCAAAGCGATACGCAAGGTCTTGTTAGTTATCAGGCTCCGAACCAGATCAACAATCCTTACGCCAGTCCTCGGGTGGTCCAATCACGAGGTCCCAGTCCCCTGGTTCCAAATCAACACAGTGCCCCTCATATGAGCCCCCAGGTTGTCCAGACGCAAGCGCCCAATGCTATGGCCCCTCCATCAACGGATCTCGCTCACCCTGTCGATCTGCTCAACAACATATCTCTATCAGTCGCCTCGCTGGAATTGTTCCAGCTACAGCAAATTCTCTCCACGGCAGCACTGAGACATCCAGACGTCTTGGAACATCTTCGCACCTCTTCTAGGATCCAGGAGACTAATAGAAGCACTGCACACCAAGCCTTGTTTGATCTCTTGCGCGCACAATCTCAAGGAGAGCTTCGAATTGCAAGACTACAGGACGAGCGTGTCAGAAGAGGTTCTGCATATACTGCTAGTCCTTATGGCCCACCGCCACAAGAGATTGCTGGTGCACCATCGTATGCTGCTAGTCCTTACGGTCCATCACCGCCTAATGCTTCTGTGCCACCGCCGTATCCCGCTTCTGCTGCTGCTGCACAAGCACAAGCACATGGTCCAGCACCCGGTCAGGCAGACTTCCCGCCTCAGGTAATGCCAGCCAGTCGAAGATAGCGGCGTTGTTCTGACAGACCCAGACCGTTGGTGCTTTGAGCCCGATGTCAAGACTCTCCCCTGATCTTGATCCCTTACCACCCCAAGTGACTATCTTTCACAAAGCGATTGATCAACTTTCCAAAATCAGTATTGATAAGCCAGCATCTTCCACGGCCAAACTTGCAGCCTTGGAGTCAATGTGTCGAACGGCATATAACTTTGTGCAAGATGCCGACACGACTGTCATGGCCAGTCTTCGGAAGGATAAGATATTCACAAGGGCTTTGTGGCAAGTGTACAACAGAACCTTTGAGCACTTCCCCACCAAGAGCCGATTATCGCTGGGAGGACTCGTACAAGATTTCATCATGCTAGATCGTGCACGAAATGGCTGTTTTATTGGATTCGCGGACTTTCTGACAGCTTATCAAGAGAGGGTCATTGCAGAGTGGGCGGAGGGCAGGCGTAGCGCGGCGGCTTGAATGAGCGAAGAAGACGGAATTCAATCATGTCTTTGAGCAGAGTTTTTGAAAAAGCCAGGAAAGTGTTTTCGCTATCCTCTTTGACCTTCCCAGTCCTGATCGCACGCCATGCGAAGCCATCTCCTGCGGGTAGCTACAAGGATTCACAATTGCTTCACGTAGAGAAGTAGTATCCCTAGATCGTTGTACTATCGTTGTGTTTTGAATTTACAAAAACAAACTATGCATTCCGACAGCTTCAACTCTGTAATATAGTCATAGGCAAGCTACAGATAACAATATGCAACGTTGCGGAACAGCTATGAGATACCCGTCCCGCTTGCAAAGGCTCAAAGCAACGTCTCTTGCTCTCTTGATTGCGTGCTTTTTTGCAAACGCCAAAACTCAGAAGTGGTTGTCATCGGGATGGTCATTAGGGTAGGTTTTGTACATACATGCGCTGGTCACTCCTCTAGTCAATTCGACCATCATTTAGAACATTTAGATCATCACAGCTTGCAGCATGAGGATCAGACACATGTTCACGTGGGCTTCACAAATGCCCTATAGTCTTGTAGATCACACTTTAATCGCTTATCTAGGGAGGATACCTATCCTCTCGTCTGTGCGTCGGTGCCTGAGTCAAGCCTTGAGGGTGTGAGGACGTGCCTGACATGTTGATCAGTGACTCGTGTACATGACTCTTGATTGGAACTCACTCTCTGTAAAAGGTGAATGTCTATCAAAACTGGGGTGTGTTAGGGTTGTAGTTTTGGATCGACGTGATTGACAGGAGTTTGATTGATGGAGGCTGAGACCTCTTGATATGATGGCAAGACATGATGGACAGACGATCAGGTTACGGACGAAGGGGTCCTCAGAGTGGTGTGGTGGTTGTATACTGTTTTGTCGATCTCAGATAGCGAATCAGTGGTCTCGGAAGCGTTCGGATGAGCTGCCAAAGGAGTTGCAGCAATAACGATTCTCAGAGTTCTAGCAAAAGACGTGTGAGTTTGATATTGGGCCAGAGAAGAATGCATAAATTACGATCGTTGAGGTTATCATTAGGAAGAAAGAGAAGCCAAGAGCATTTCTGTGGTGGTCGGGAGGGGTATATTGAACGACAAAGGAAACAAGAGACACGAGAGAAAGATCCATTCCATCAAACAAGATGTCTTTCTTGAGGGCTCGAGGCCACTGAGCTCTGGTCAACAGATAAACTCATATCGGAGGGTTTCGACGTCAACTCTCGAGTCACAATAGTAGTCATGACTCTAATGCGTCCGTCTTCGGGTTCGGTGTCCACCATCGTCAGACCATTGTCACTCTCGCTGCTGCACCGCGTCTTATTTTTCATAGTCTCCATTTCCATCTTGTGTGATATATCTCGTGCAGCACCGTTCTGGGAGGCCAATCCTTGCGCCCAGTCTGCTCGTGCGGCATGCGACGTAACAGCAAACTTTGCAAAGCCGCTGGTATCGTTATTGGTACGTGACTTTGTTTTGGGCTTGCGGGAAGGTATGTATCGATGAGCCGAGTCCGGGTCTGAATGCGACGAGAAGAAGCGAGGGAAGAAGCGGGATATCGTTTTGCGCAGAGTAGGTAGACAGGCGGCGACGACGGAAAAGTTGCATTCGAGCGAGGACCAGTAGGCCGCTGGAGTGTTGTCCCAGGTTACATCTGTGGAGACCGAGATGTCGTAAAGTGCTTTGAGGCGGAGGATGGATGTCAAGCAGACGAAGAGACCGAGGCAGAACACAGCGATGAGGGCGTATTTCTGCTTGCGTGGGAGTCGGAGTTTGTTGAGGACGGGCACTGGCATGAGACAGATGACGACGTCGGTGATGATGTTTAGGGATGCGTTGGCGAACCACACTCCCAGACGACTCAAACAGTGGCCGCCGATGCTGTGATCCCAGAAGTATGCGACTGGCGTGCACATGAAGGCAGTACTAAAGACAGACCATAGTCCATAAACAAAGATGACTCCGATTGACCCAGTGATCATACGTTGAATCTCAGATCCAACAAAGACTCGTCGATATTGAAGTAGGATCGAGATTTTTGTCAAGCTCAAGCTGGCTTGATAGATAGGGACGCTGGCCCATAACGCCTTGATATGTGTCAGTATATATATCATGTCGAAAGGCTCAACTAGACTCACCTTGTTCAATTGTTTCATCTCTTCAACAGATACTGATGAGTAGTGTCGACCTAGACGAGGTGTTAGACGAATGATGGCTTGGATGGGGATTTGTGGTGAAGCCATACCTTGCCCATGTTGCACCTCGACACAGATAAGAGCTGTAAGTGCGACGGACAGCGCGAAAGCGACTAGCACGACATAGTCTTCGGCTCCGACATTGCGAACGATCATACTCCTTGTAAAGAGTCTTAGGCCGAGAACAACAAACGCGATGGACGTCGAGACAATGGCTACGACGACGCATGTCAGACCTCTCGATCCATGACTTGTGTGATCTGTCGTCATTCTGGAAGCTATTTCCGGTTGCCGAAGTAGCTTGATGGTGCTGGTAGACCAGCGATATAGAGAACCAAGATGAAGGCGACGGAATGGAGTGTAAAGAGCGAGCGAGATTATAGTATAGAAAACGTTTAGAGTTTAGAGAGCGACAACAGAAGCCGATACTTCGGACCCGACTCCTGAGCAGTACCGACAGGTAGATAAAACGAAGAAGAAGGCAGGAAAGGTAAAGTGAACCCCTTAAGGCAGAACGAGAGTACATATTGCTGCATATGCAGGCACCTCAGCTGCCACGAGGTGATCTACATTGGAAGGACTCACGGTCGCTTACCTTGAACGGGATAGACGGCGCAACAAGACCCACGACGTACCGCCAGTAAGGATGAGCCAGGCAGTGTGGGCCTGTCTATTGAAATGGATGTAGCATGATCGATGCGACATGTTGCCGTGATAGGAATGGTAGGGTACGCGGGGCTCGACGGGCAAACGGTTCGTGCACTGATTTTTCGGAAGAATGGCAACCGGGTTGGTGGTGGACGGTGCATGCTGTGGGTAAGGAGTATAGACGTTATTAGCGAGCTTCTACAGTGGGCTGTAGATCAATGGCCGTAGGTAATCACAATACATTGCACTGCTGCGTCAGACGTGCCGCTGTGTAGTCGGTTCTTCTTTGCAGGATGAGTTGGTGATTGTTCGCTTGCAGACTCTGAATCCAGCTCACATCGGAGACATGGCTACTCCTCTTGCTAGTTCCGCTATTTTGGCCATGCGAAGGATGAATGGAAGTGGCGTATGCACCAGCATGAGTCGGCAGGATCAAGCAAACACATCATCTCTTTCAGCAACGGTCGAAGAGCTGAATACGCCCTAGAGCAGTCAGGGATCTTTGGTTGGAGTGGGCCCTAAAAAGCGGCTCGGTCAGCTGTATGGCGACATTAGAACAGCCTCTGTTTAGAAGAGGGCGTTTCAGAATATAAACTTTGATCTCAAGTCAGTCGTGTTGAAGACTGGCCGGCAAGCAAAAATCTCATGACAGAGTGTCGCACATCGGACACAGTGCTCGAGGATGCTTGATTGACGAGAACAAGCGACTGAGAGGAAGACATGAATCGGCGCCTACCGCGCGAGCGCAGGGACCCATGGGAGAGTGTCTCAGCTGCCGTGCCGACAGCATGAGTTGAGAGGCTTGAGATCTCGTAACATCTTGGCAGAGGACAAAGCCCTATTGTTGTGTCAGCATCCTGCATGAAGCTCAACCGCAGGAACGAACAAGACGACAGACAAATAGGTTTCTGTTCAGCCTGGTATAACGGTGGACTGGAACATTTTGGGTTGGACGCGACTTGGATCCGAATCACCTCGGCAAACCGTCTGGATGTGGAGAATGACGACGACGTGAACAAGTCTTGGCAGAGCGACTTCCAAGTTGCTGCTCAGCACACGACATCACGAATACACAGCTGCATTGTCGGGAAGGAACAACGACCATGTCGCTCGAATCGCATTATCCGTCCAACTGTCCGTTCTGTCGTATCAGCGAAGCCTATCCTGCATCTCCCGATACGCCCATACCCTCGAATCCCGACCCATCCCTTGTTGATCCCAATGCCTTTATCGTTCTATCCTCTGACTATGTGCTTGCCTTTCTGGACATCCTGCCCATGACCACCGGACATGTACTGCTTACTACGCGCGTCCATCACGAGAAACTCAACGAAGTGCCCATCGGTCCTACTGCGCAAGCCCTGGGATACTGGATGCCACTAATGTCGCGGGCACTGGCCAAGACACTCGATGTCGAAGACTGGAATGTCGTGCAGAACAATGGGATACGTGCCGCTCAGGTCGTGCCTCACGTGCATTTCCACTTCATTCCCAGATACTCCGAGGGCCGTCAACCACCGTCCAAGAAGACTAAGGGTGACACGTTCGAGATCAAGAGCTGGAAGATGTTCGGCAGAGGTCAAAGAGAAGAACTGGACGAGGAAGAGGCGCTTGTGTTGGCTCAAAAGATTCGAGAAGCTCTGAAACATGAAGTCGAGGCTCTGGAAAAGGACACTGTCAAGCTATGAGCGAGACTTCAAATACCTGCTAGTCCAGATATCATACACCGGACCACGCATAAGACAACTCGACTGTTCTGTCTTGCAAAAGCGTTGTTCCAAACAACTTATCAAGCATTCGAAAAGTCGGACAACACGCCAGTCTTGAGACTTGGCATTGGTCTTGGTTTTGGCATGGAGCCCCGAGCATAGGGCCATTCCTAATGTTCATCCTGCTGTTTCACGCAGCGCCATGCTAGAACCCGGCATTGATCAGACAGTGCCGTGTCAGCGAGGGTTTCTGCGCATGCCTTTCAGGAAGCTATTTTCAAGGCTCCCGGTATGGTAAGCTCCATGGGCTATGACCTGGCTCTTGACGCCATTCACATAATAGGCCAATCTTGAGATCTGGCGCAAGCCGCATTTATGGAGCACAACCGTGCAGAACATGAGCTGACTCAGTCGATGGTGGTACAAAGCTTGAAGTGGCGGTCAAGAACACTGAAGGAAAAGTGCAAAATCGAGTTTTGGACTCTATCTACTCTGACAGCAACTCCCTCAAAACTTCGGCAGTTGTGCGTCTGGGAGCGTACAACTCGAGAATCTCCTTGCTCGTGGCTGCAGCCCTACAGGTCACATCCTCGCGGGCATCTCCAGCGTGTTTGATCGACAGAATGACGTTCTTCGAATGCGGCCCCTTGGCCATCTCATCAATAAAAGACATGTCTTTGAAAACAACCTTGTCCTCTTCCACCTTGGTGCCAATATGTTCCTCGACCAGCTTAACAAGCTTATTCCCAGAGAAGTCTTCAGGGCCATTTACAATGTATTTTTTGTTGTTGTGGGGTGTGACATTTTCCTGGGCAAGGAGGTGACCAGCAATAATGCCGACTTCGCCAGAGTCAACCAGAGCATAAGGAACATCTGCGTCGATCATTGTCGACAAGGTGCCTTGTTTACCAGTCTTGCGGAAGTTCTTGATAAACTCGACAGTAGAACCCAGGAACATGGGAATGAAGCCTTGGGGATGAAGGGATGTCCAAGCCAGATCCTTAAACTCGGGCTGGCTTAGCATCTGCTCAATAGCCCAGTGGGTGCGAGGGTAGTAGGCCTTGAAGTCAGGTCTGACGTTGGGGTGTGTGGTCGAGATGCGAACGGCGTACTTGACACCAGCATGCAAGCAATTGACGTAGAACTGCCCTTCCTCGGCAAATTGTTGTGGTTCATTGTGAGAGGCGACAAAAACACGTTCGACGTTGTGCTCCTTCAGCCAGACATCGTCGATTTCAACCCAGTTCTGCTCGACGATTTCGACAGCTGGGATTTGAGCGAGCTTCTTGGCCGCATCACTGGATGCTGAACGGGTGAGGCAGAGGATGCGATGGTCGGAGAGGGAAGAGGATTGCTTGATAAGCTGGGGCAGTGTCTCTACAACTTTTCTTCCTGTGTTGCCAGTTGCGCCGACGACCAGGATTGTGGGGGCCATTTTTGGGGAAGGAATGGTACAGTAGAGAATGAGATCAAGGTTGTTCTCAATCGAGAAGTGTTGGATAGAGAAGAACGAACAGACTTGCCTTTTCAGCTACTTATATGTTTGCAGAATACAGTTTCCAGCGTCAACTTGAAGCTTTGAAATCAAATGACGGGCGGGAGCAAGAATGTTGGATGGGATGGGCATCCAGCTCCGGTATATAAGGAGTCTCGGAAGCAAGGCCGGGTCCCGGAATGGCTGCTTCCCGTGCGGGCCGAGCGAGCTCTGAACTTTGATGCAGAAGCTGGAGAAAATTGGCCTCTAGCTATGCCCACGACACATCGCATCTTTGTTCCTCAGCAACACGATGTGCTATGTGTTCGTCTTCGTCTGACTTCTAAACATGCCGTATCCTTCACTCACCGGTCAGACGCTAGCTGATATCCCATTTATCGCCTTCGCTGGCCGAGTCAATACCAAGATGTGTACTTGTATTTTCTCACTCAGCATCAAAGGAGTGTGATTAAGGTGAGTTGAATCATCAACATTCTCTTTATGCTGGAGTATCATCCCTATCTCACAATAGAAACACAACTGCCAAAACAAAAAGAAAAGCTGTCCATATTCGCAAGCTTGCTTCTCCCAAGACTTAAAATCTGATTGATTGAGTGTCACTTGTCTGCGATCATTGCTCGTCCTTGTTCTCTTCTTTGCCACAAAGCTCATCTCGCTTTCAGCTTGAGCAAGGTCAATGCTCGGGTCGTGTGATGTGATGGACTCCCAAGAATCACAAATTCTTTGGGAGATTGTTTCTACTTCTTTGTAGTCGAATCTTCTTGCGACAGGATATGACCATGAGGATCGCTTGTGTGGTCTTGTAAGCGGTGTTGTTGCTTTGATCCGAAATTCGACGACTCTTTCTCCTTTGTTGTTGACAGCATCACAACACACCAGTCTCCTTCTCCTTCTCAAACTCCACGTCAGGAACATCCGCTTCTCCCTCTGGTTCCTTGCACAACACAACACGCACAGTATGACCATTCTTCAATCCAATCTACATTCCGCTCATTCAGCCTCTTCACTCTCGAACCTTTTCAAGCCCCTCTCCACTTACCTCATCAGGGGATTCCTTGGGTTGCAGCCACTTCTGAGTCTCTTCCCACCACCAGCCCGTACCTCCTGCCATGATGTTGGCGAATGATTGTCTGGTACGTATGTACTCCCAGGTAGTGTCAAATTCAGTGCTGGACAAGGGATCGGTGTTGGGACTGAGGATGCGGATTGTGATGAAGGTGCCGAGGGGATGTTGAGGGTATGGGTCGTGAGGGGGAGGTGGTATGATGTGGTCTTCCTCCGTGCGATCGGTCATGTGGAGGATGTATGCGTTGCTCATTTGGGGATGGATTGGAGTGGATGCTGCTGAAGTAGTTTGGGGGTGGTGGTGGTATGGTGGTGGTGCAAGGGCTGGTGATATGGAAGTTATATGTCCTGCCAGACGTCCATTGTGTAATGATAGAAGATGTGTAGAAAAGCCCTCATTCAGCTCTGCATGGAAGGAGTCTTTGCCATCGCGGTTTGCCCATCGTCAAACAGATCTCTAGCCATAATTCAGGTCACTACAAATATATCAAACTCAATTGCATCAAGACCCAGTGCTACATTTAGCATCACCGCAGACAAAGAAGCAAGACGTATAGACATTAAAGATATAAGCAAGACACCTGTTCTTGTATGGTTGTACTCTAAACTCTGCTAACTGCAACACCAACATCCTTGCCCTTCAAACTATCCACATCTCCATGCTCAGAAGCAGCGTCTTCACTCTCCTCCTGCACCGCATTCCCATGCAGAGTCTCCGCAAACAGCTTCCTCTTCGGCATCAAATACCTTACATCCACAAATCTCAACACACAAGTCATGCATATGACAACAAGCCACAAACTCAACGCAGTCTGCCATCCACATCTATAATATGGTGCTTCCTTAGCCGGCCAGATCAAGATTCCACTCCAAGCAGACACTGCATAGTACCCAGCTACGCTAGTGCCTACGATCAGCGATCTAGCTTCAGGATCTTGGGGTATGAGTTCTGATAGCCAGGAAAAGATCAGTGGTGCTGTGCCAAGGGAGAGGTAGGAGATGAAGTAGCTGGCGTAGGCGGCTGAGATGGGTATGCTGGAAGGGTTGCGTGTCCATAGTGTCATTATGATGGCTGGGATCAGGCCGATGAGAGATTGGGCGATGATGAGGGTGTGGCGGGTGCGAAGGGTGTCGGAGAGGATGGCCCAGATCCAGACGAAAGCTACGGCTATGCCGCCGCCGGCGATAGGGATGATGTTGATCTCTTCAGTGGACCTTTGCGATTGATGTTAGTGGTTGTGCTCTGGATACGAAGACGGAGGTGACTTACCATCGCTTTGAGCCATCCGAATTGGTGAGAGACTTCAAGAACAGATTGAAGTATTGGTAGCCTCCTTGAGCGTGGACAGTGGCAATATACAGTGCTGCGATAAAGTATAATGTCCAGCCGGAGAAAGCACGCTTGGTCCCAGCCCAGGACAACTTCTTTGGTTCAGCTCTTCCGTGACGAGCCAGTCGCTCCATGGCAAGCTCCTGGTCAATCTTCTTGAACCAGAAAGCTCTTGGATTGGGATTATTGGGTACATCCGGCAGCATGAAAAATCCCAGGATACCCCAGACCACAGTCATGATAGCATCTAGAAATTGTTCAGCCCTTAAACCACCTTTCAAGACTGAAGCTTGATCGACTTACTGATCACAAAGAGCCATCGCCAACCAGATAGCCCTTTACCTTCCAGAGTCGCAATGATCGCAGCCTGCAACGCGCCAGACATCATGTACCCCAACGTCTGACAAGACTGATAGAATCCCATTCTCTTCGCAAGCTCCATAGGCGTATACCAATGCATAAGCAAAGTCATCATACCAGGCCATGCACTACTCTCACACAACCCAAGAAAGACACGCAAGACATACACATGTTTTGCATTCTTTGCCAGTGCCATCAATCCTGTAATGACGCCCCAAGTGATCTCTAGACCGGTGAGCCAGTAGCTGGGTCGTACGTAGGTCATGATCGCTTGTGATGGGATGAGCATCAGACAGTAGGCGATGTTGAAGTAGGTAGTGAAGTAGTTGAGTTCGTTGCCGTAGAGATTTAGGTCTTCTTTCATGCCTGAGACGTATGCATTGTTGATGTTCTGTTGGTCCAAGTATCTGGTAAGAGAATCAGCATACCTATATTTTGACCCCTGAGAGTGTGGGTATTACTTGATGACTTGACTGATACATCCGAATGTCAGAAGAAACATGTCTAGTCTTCTGACCAGAGCTTTCTCCTCTGGAGACCGATGCTCCAATTGTATAGCCGGCTTTGCCTTCCTGAATATAGATGATAAGCCCATCGTTTTTACACCAGAGATTGTGACCGAGTATGGTGATGAAAGACACCAGATGCAAATATGAAAGAGGTCAGAGAGATGTGATGAACCTTTTTAGCAAAGCATTATCGTGCCGTCTGTAAGACTGCAGCAAAGGAGTGATAGGCGAAGCTTCACCTGCGCCACAAGGATCTTGATGAGACATGATTGTCCTTGTGATAACGCATATCACCTCGGTGAGGTTACTCCGCTCAGTGGTAGCCGACTGCTTCTGCGGTATCGGTGTATGGGAGTAGTAACGATAGAGAGGGGTCGTTGCATGATAGAGGTTAAGCATGTCTTGGCAGGTGCGATCGCCACCAATCAACCTTTATCATCGACAGCAGATCTTCCTTCGAGTTGTTCGGCCACCGGGCAAGAAAAGATAGGCAATTGATAGAACAAAGGTTGGCCGTCTTAGCCGATTGGAAAGTCACGAGTAAGTAAATCATGGATACTTGATATCGAGGACCGAGTGACTACCAGCAACATCCGGAGTCAAAGATAAACCACAACTATCAGCTGGACTAGAAGACATCTCTATCACTAAGCAGTCGAGTTTTCTAAGGTCCAAATTTGACAGGATGCCATCCGCACAGCCTGCAACGCCTCCCGCCACTCCTCCTGGTCTGGATCCATCTCTCCCTCTACCTTCACCATGTCTATCATACTGGCACAAAACAACTCGCGGTTTCCCTCATCTCAACGCCAACAAAAACACCCCTACACCAGAAACAGCCGACTACATAATCATCGGCTCGGGCATCTCAGGCGCCTTGACAGCCTTCTCCCTAATCTCTTCCGGCGTCCCTGGTAATCAAATCGTAATTCTCGAAGCCAGAGAAGCAGTCTCGGGAGCATCAGGCAGAAATGCTGGCCACGTTCGCCCTGACGCTTTTCGAGGTTATGCCGCTTACGCTGCCGTCCATGGACCCGAGCAAGCGAAGAAAATTATTGTAGAGGAGAGGAAAGTGTTGCACGCTGTTGACGAGTTTGTGCGAAAGTACAATGTTCCTTGCGATTTCGATCTCACGACTACTTTTGATGTGTGTTTGACGCCTGAGTTTGCTGCGTACGAGGCGAAGAGCTTCGAGGCGTATAAAGCGGCTGGCGGAGATGTATCCCATGTGCAGTTCTACGACGGCGAAGAGGCGAAGAGAAGGACAAGAGTTCCTGAGGCTGTTGCTGCGTATGAGTGGCCTGCGGGATCTAGTCATCCTGCCAAGTTGGCTCAGTGGCTATTGAGCAGTGTCATTGACGAAGGCGCGCAATTGTGGACACACTGTCCTGCGATCGCGGTAACTGAGTCGAAGCACTCAGAGTATCGATGGGATGTGCGAACACCTCGAGGAACCATTGCGACCCAAAACGTTGTGCACGGCACCAACGCTTATGCTGCAGCATTGCTTCCTCAC
>Ga0058698_10001091_pt1 | contig 12947 bp, 18 predicted proteins | sample AgamicAsSfe_FD_67288 | JGI IMG/M metagenome (GOLD analysis project Ga0058698, IMG submission 67288) | Agave microbial communities from Guanajuato, Mexico - As.Sf.e | ecosystem: Host-associated > Plants > Phyllosphere > Phylloplane/Leaf | place: Guanajuato, Mexico | collected 2012-05-30
GAATTACAGCGGCATATAGCACAGTCCTGGCTCTTCGACCACAGCACATGTCTGCACATAGAGCATCATCATCATCATCATCATCATCATCATCATCATCATCATCATCATCATCATGCCGCACCGCTCCGTTATGCCGCCCTACTGCATAGCTCCGGGCGCGATGTTGTCAATCTCATCTCACAATTTGCGGCTTACGCTGATATACCACTGAGGTCCTCCTCGTTTCTCCTACCCATGACACATTCCCACACTCACAGCAGCTCAAACATTCGGATCACGCAACTGTCACCAAGATCAAGTCATGCTCCTTCATCCTGCTCCTTCATCTTCTCCATTCATCAAATCTTCTTCATTACTTTACGCATTCATTACATCACGCCAAAGCCGATTTCACCTTGGCCTCGCCAATCAATCCCAGCCAACGAGCAATTGCTCAATTCCTTTCCTTGTGCCCAATGCCCAATGCCCGAAGCCAAGCCACTCAACATCCAGCCAACACCGCGCTCCCAGCACCCAGCATCCAAGCTCTATGTATCATTACAATCGTGAAAGTTTTCGTGATCCCCCTGCTCTGTTCCTGCTCATTCTCCTCTTCTGAGATTCTCCCTTCCCGGCCTGCGCCATGTGCGATATCACTCGTCCACCTTCCCAATCTCCAGCGAAACAAAAGCGCCATTCCAGATTCCGTCAGTCGCGCCTTCTGTTTCCGTCCACCCAGCAAACGTGCCTTACGTGTAGCGCCAAAGTCAAACGAGTCTTCTTCCGCCAAAGTGGTCCAAGTGAGCGTAAGAAGCGTAACGCGCATCAAGCTCCAATGTCTGTTTGGGCCTTCATTCCTCCAATGTATAGCAAACGTGCAAAACCCTGCTTCTCCGCCCTCGTCGAGCCCATAAGCTCCATGTGTATAATAGATGAAGCTAACAAATAAACGTAGAGCGATGAGTCGTCGTCCAAACGCAGCAAATCCAATTCAGCCATATGAGGTAGAAGTGTCAGGTGTGTGCTGCCTATCAAGCATACACCTCAACCTGCTTCCGGAAAGTGTCCGTCCTGGCCCTGATGAGTTCGAGATCGTTGCTCGGTAAGCTTGGTCTGGCAGAAGATGGCAGGGCAAAGCCTTTTCGCATAATGGTTTCCACAAATGTAGACGCACGTCGGAAGCGCTTATCGGCATATTTCTCGTAGATGGCACCATGGTGTTGCTGGGGTTCTTCACAGCATGAGAGCATGGCAGCGATGATGGGTCGAAGCTGGGAGTATGTATAGCCGGAGTAGTAGACATGTGCGTGTGACTGGTGGCACCGTTAGCAAAGGTGGAAAGCGAGCACTTGTTTCAGGATCTTCTTACCCAGGAACCCTTGTTCAGCATCAGACGAGCCAGGCAATGAGCTCCAGCTGCAGTGTAGCTCGGCACACATCCAACGAACCGTTCGTCCATGACGGTAATCTCGAGGAAGTACTTTGCCAAAGTTCGAGTCTCCAGATCATAGTCGTCTGCTTTGCTGATTCTTCTCAAGAAGCTCATTGGACCAGGCCAGCCAAGCTCGAACTGAAGCATGCTCAGCATGAAGCGTTCTGCCTTCAAGATTTCTTCAACAGAGTAGCCACCGTCCACCATGTAGACAATCTCGTTGATGGAAGGGCAGTTGATTTCTTCATACTTGGCAGCAACAAAGATGGCGGTCGCGCCCACGAGCTGCAACTTGCCCAGAGAAACAACCTTGCATGACAGGAAACGGTCCACATAGTTGACGCAAAGGAAAAGAGTCTCGGGAAGAAGGTTGAATCGGTGATGCACTTGCACCAACCAGTCCATGAGTACTGATCGCATGGACCACTGCACTTCCGTTTGATTATCCATGTAGTATGGGTTAGGCTTCATGCGATCCTGATGCAAGTGTTAGTCGTGGTCGAGTATTGCATGAAGAAGATGTCTACATTACCTCAAGCTTCCTCATGTAGTCGAATATCTCATCACCATACTCTGCAACCATGGACGTATCCCATGATTCATCATCTTCTTGCTCATTCGCAGACTTGACTTGAAACATAACATCACGAGCCTCTGCAAGTTCTTGCTCGACCTTGGCAGTGATTCTCGGTGCCAAAACAACGGTCGTGCCTCCAGTAGTATAGTCTCCTTTCGATCTCAATGAACGCGCTGTGGTGTACCCCTCCTCATCGTACTGCTCGTCGTAGCCTTCTTCCTCCCAGTAACCCTCAAGTTCCGAAACTGGCAGAAGATGATGCGACTCGACAGGTGCTGGAACGTGCTGTTGGGCTGTCGGGTGGACGAGTTCGGGTTCGGGTTCGGGGACAAGATGCGCGGCAGCATCCTCGTAGATGTCTAGAGGCTCGAAAAAGGAAGGATCGGTGTGTATTTCGGGCAAGAGGTTCGAGTCATACAAGCCAACCCCATCGGATCGCATGTCGTGGTATTCGGGCAACTGCACTTGCGGTGCCACATCCATGCGAGGTTCATATGCAGTTACCTTTTGCACTTGCTGGATCTGGTCTACTGGCTGCTTCTGGCTGAACGTAGATACAGTACGGCTGATGATGTTGGTTGCTGCAGGACGTTGCTGCACCAATGGTCCTCGTTGTGGCACTGGCATTGGCTGGTCATCTTCTCTGAATACTGTTGTAGTCCTCTTTGAGATTGTTGGTCTTGCACTGTTTGCGACTGGTTGGACGTTCTCTTGAACGTCAACGTTGACTGATTTCGGATTTGAGCTTGTCAGGTTGTTCAGAAAGCCTTTCAACCCTGCGACAGATAGTGGCCGTTGTGCTGGGCGAAGAAGTTGTGAAGGTTTGTTTTCCTGCTGCTGCTGCTTGACTTCCTTGATTGGCTCGACGACATTCTTTCCGCGTAATGCTGTGTCATCTCTGGTGACTTGTAGTGGTCGGACAACGTTGCTGACATCCGCAAAGGCCTGTCGCTTGACACCAGCTTTTACAACCCCATTCTGCGTAACTGTTGTGAGCGCTGGCGAGGACTTGTTTCGTTGATGTATTGTTTTGCCAGGCAGTACCAGTGATGCTGGTGCTTGGTTCTCATCGTGGATACGCATCGTTCGGAGCGGTCGTTGAGCAGCCTGTGATGGGTGGTTGATTGTCAGTAATTGCATGAACGAGGCGACGGATCCTTCCAATAACATGTCGAATGCGTGCTGGTTGGGAGGCCTCAAGAAGACGAGAAGGTAGTCATGGCAGAGATGAGAAGGTAGACAAAGGTACACATACCCTTGCGTCCATTGCTGAGGTAGTAGTGGGAGAGCAGGTAGCCTGAGTTAAGAGGAAGCAATAATTGGTCGAGGCCCCGGAGGTGATTATGCAGGACCTGCAGCACCTAGAATGCAGGGACTGAGTTTGTTTACAACTGCTGCTCTTGCATGCGTGGTTGCGATGGGATGGACTGGACCCTGTAGCAATGCTTGTCTTGAAGATGTCGTTGCTGTTTCCGGTATTGCTGCTTGAGGATGGATGAGGATGAGCTGTCGATAATGTGGATGAGGCGGTGGAAGAGAGAGAAAGAAGAACGTTGTCCAGTAGTCGTCTAGCTTGCAACGCTAAGGCCTTGTCGCGAAGATTGAGGATTAAGAGTTGATGATGTTTTCTGGTCGGCTGCACAAGCTGCTTTGGTTTGTTGTGGAGGACGCGAAAAGGTCAAAACGTTCTTGCGCCAATCTTAGGACCCTAGCAACCAAGCACTGTTTGCGCATCTGCATGACGCGCCTTCCCTCGACATGTCCGAGTCGGTCAAATGCATCTCTCGGCCACGCTGGCGGTTATAATCTGCTGCAAAAGTCGTCGAGATGAGCGTGCTTCGTGTCTCGAGCTCTCACGCGCTTTGTGATTGCATGAAACTTCCACTTCCTTCCTAGGGCTGCTCGCACATCATGTTCGCTGCTATACCGCCGACTTCACGCCCGGTCACGTGCAGCATCCAGGCTTTGCGGCGCACGAAATACGAGATTTGAAATGAGGTCGACTGGTTTGAGATTAGCTGGACACGAGCGCGATCGATGAGCCTTGAGATTGCTCTACTTATTGACTGCCTGTCCCTCGGATTCACGAGGGTGAGTGAATTGAGCCCTCGCATCGTGCAGTTTATCGACGATGCATGCTGAGATGCCCTCATGCGTGATATCAGTCAATGACGCATGACGCATACTCTTCCAACTCGACATGGACTTATCGTTGAGAAGTGCAGCAATTAAGTCAACAGCCTAGGGTGTATCCCACTATACCACGGCAAGGGTTATATGTCTGGAGCTGGAAACTTCAAAGTTGTCCTTTTCAAATGATGCTGAGCTTGTCCCGTCATCCACAGCAACACAGCAGGAAGAAGCCAGCTGGATGCTGCATCATATTGTCAAGAACAGTCAAGAACAGTAATCAAGAACAGCCAAGAACACAAGGGCCTGTAACATCTGCGCCTCATGCATAGTCAATACAAGGCAGTAAGATGACAATTGAAGACATACTTCTCAGTATCGACGCCTCGTGGCCAGATCGATAGGCGACAAATGGAATTCTCCCTCGGTTACGATTGCTCATCACGTCTAGAACACGAAGCCATCGCATCACACCTCACTTAAGCTGCCCGTCTTGATGGCACTCGTTAATTCATATCGGTTAGCAGTCAAGCTTCAAGCTCATGGCCATCCTTGCTTAATCATACTATGCTTGCCCCTCATTCAAATCTCGCGTCAGGCTGCTGATGAAATTATCCTCCCATATGGGCCTCCCTCTGGCAATAGTCGGCATTCAACATCTACAATATGTTCCTGCTTATTGACATTCCGTTCTGCAATGCACAGTCCCAGTCTCATGGTGAACATGTCTCAGTGCACACATCTATCAAACATGTATGTCGTTTGCCCCGAGGTATACAGGCGGGATATCTTCTGAGGCATGTTCTGGTGAGGGCGCATGCACGAAACAGATATCATCGTGCCTCCAAGGAATCGGTCCTCGCTTGCTAATCGCTGGCGATGACCATTTTGGACTCGGTGTGGCTAGTGACAGAGGCAGCGGATGCTGAGGAAGACGGATTATGTACAGCTACAATATATCTGTAATCATTCCAATATGCACGACTTCCTTTGCAGTACAATGCGCGAATTGCTTCTGCAGTGAAGTAAAGACGTCTCGTCGTGAAGTATGCCTATCTGTATCGAGCAGCGAAGCGGCAGCAAGGTGTGATATTAATGAATGACTGAAGGAATGGACTAAGCAGGCTGTGCTTGGCTGGTTAGGCCCGAAGTTGCTACTACGCCCTGACTCTGTTATCCACTGCCACCCTTTACCTTACCTGCCGTCCCTCATTCTTCTCTCTCCTCCTCTCGCTTGCCAACGTTCTTCTGCTCTTCCTTCTCGTGGCGGTTGTCTCTCACTTGCGCTTGATTCAGGCAATCTGATACCTTACTCTTTAGTCCTTGCGCCGAGAAAGCTGGTCTCTTCTCTTCTCAAGCCCGAGGTTTCGTCTCACGATCCGGCGGCCCGAGCATTGCGATCAATCGCTCTCCTGATCAGTACTTCGCAAGCCATTTCAAGAGTGAGTAATCTGTTGCATAGTCATTCGCGACCATCTTGGGCATGTCCGACACCATGTCAAGCCTTTTCTTAGTATCCCTGCTGCGTTCCTGTGTGACTGTGCTGGCGCCCACCACGGCGCTTGGCAAACTCACTCAAGCTCAACATAGTGAGCACATTATGTGTTCTTGAGGCAGCCGCCGCTTTCTCAAACCATCACCACTCTCTCATTTGCAGACAATCGCTAACAGCATATTCTCCACGATACAGCTTCGAAATTTGGCCTTGTCGTCCTTTACTCAGACAAACCGATGCGACATAGTCCATTGCTCGCCCAGTCTCTTGTCTCAAGATACACCCGCCGCCTCAAAGAACCTCTGATAGACCGAGAACACTGGGCGGATTGCAAAAAGAGCGTTTGCCGCCCTCAACATGAATGTCTCAGATCTTCTCGTCAATGACCCCACTACCGACAACCCACGCATGCCGACAACAATGCTTCCACCACAAGATCATATCTACTCTACACACAGAGCAAGCTCTTCCCTACAGACGGCTATGGCTGGTCCATTTGCGTCGGGAGTTATGCAACCACCATATCAACCACTGGCGCTTCCAGTGCCCATCCAACCGATACAGCCGAGGGCTATGCCCAAGACTGTAAATTTCCAGCTTCTCCTCTCAGATGCACCACAACATCGAGCAAGACTACCTCTGAGGGTACATATCCAGCCTCATGATACTACCGACTCGATAATCACAACCGTGAAGAATTTCTACGGTCTTTATGACTACGGGGTCAGCTTTCAAGATCACAATGGTGTCACAATTATTGCTCAGTATGAGAATTTGGAACACAACACGACTGTCCATGTTCGTGTCACAGCAGAGTCAGTGGCTGATGCGATTGCTCGCCGTACTGCACTATCTCCACGAAAACCACCTCGTCTTGGTCAGCCTTTTCAAATGCTACCACCACAAACTGGTCATCCGTACTCGAGACCTAGCTCCAGGACTAGTAAGAAGCGAAGCCTGTCTCCTTCTATGCGTCGGAGCATGTCAGCTCGAGCACAGGGCAAGCCCAAAAACAGGAATGGCACAAGAAGTGGATCACAGGATGACACAGATGGCGAGAGTGATACGGGTAGTGTTTCAGTAACGAGCTCCCGTCGTGATCAGCTCGCGAGTGCTGACATTAGCTTGGACAACATTGTTGAAGGAGGTCGGCGTAAGAGAGCGAAGTTCGAGAGCTCGGTATGATGTGCTTGTTCATGGACAAGAAACAGCTCACTAACACAACATGCGCAGGAACTTCCGCTCTTCGCGCCACCACAACAGCCAAGCGCATCTATCTCTTCCATGTCACCTCAGCGTCGCCCTGCCACGAACATGCATTCACCAGTTAATCCTCAGTACAACTTCGGCTATGGTCAACCACTACCATCACCCCAAAGTTTCGGTCATCATGACTACATGAGCTCCGGTCACTCAAATCATGGTCATCAGCAACATCCAACCATGCATTCTCGAGCAAGAACATACAGTGTCCACGGGCCATCAAGACTATCGGGCGGAAGCGTGACAGGTCTACTACCAACACCGGATCCTACCATCGGTAGTGTCATTTCTGATGAAGATGTTGCTCTCCAGCTAATGCGCTTGGGCGATGCTACCAACTTTTCACAAGGTCGCACATCCACTTCGACAATCGATGACTCCCTGAGTGGTAAAGCAGATGTTTCCACTGACGGCGAGACTGATGTCGAGGAACCTGAAAAGCCTGTTGCAAAGCGCCAGAAAACACAACCCGTCGCCAAGAAGCTCAGAGCCATAGACACTATGCACCAGTACCAGGACAATACTGAAGGTGAAGACGAATACGACGACTACAATGATGGCTCTTTCAAAGGAGAGAGTGACGAACTTGGTCCAGGCGCTTTCGCTGCCAATGGCGGAGGAGCACGATCCAAGTCAAAGTCTATCAAGCCACGCTCAAACAGTGTCTCCGTGAAGACTCAAGCCAGACCTATCGTTCCGGGACTTGTCAAGAGCAAGTCAAAGTCTTCCAGCACCAGCAAGATACCTCCATCGCCATATGCTGTTCCCGCACCAGTGCGCAAAGGTTCCAGCGCATCTACAGTCAACACATTGCAGCTCAACATCGACGAAGACGATCTATCCTCGAAGCCACGTTGCCAACGTTGCCGCAAGAGCAAGAAAGGTTGTGACCGTCAAAGGCCATGCCAGCGCTGCAAGGATGCAGGTATTGGTATAGAAGGTTGTGTCAGTGAAGACGAAGGCAATGGTCGCAAAGGACGATATGGCCGCCACATGGGCGTGATTGTCAAGAAAGGCTCGATGGATGCTATCAGCTCGATTGAGAACAGTATGGAGGGATCGCTGCCTGCTTACTCTCCTGAAGCTGTTACTGCTGATCCGAGCAAGAAGCGAAAGCGGTAGTGATGTGGCCTGCCACGACGAAAAGACGCGCATCGCATGAAGGAGCTACACTCTACATCACCACCACTTGGATATGTTAAGATTGGCATGTTTCTCGTCATGAACTAAATCCTTTATATTTCCGATTCAAACAGCTGTGGTACGACGTGCACGTCCAGCACGTTCTCAGCCACACTGAAGGTCTCTGCTGCTATAAGCAAGCATGACGACCACTTTTTCGCATTTACACCACCACCAACAACAACAACACAACGCACGAGGAGGAAGTGAACTCTGCGCGGAGAAGGACGACATGGAACAGGTCAGATGAGAAGAGATGAGCGATTGCATGCTTCACGGCGGATTTAATTGTTCTGCCGTGCATTCTAGATGATATCTGGACAAAGCCGGACTGCATTGCGCCAGTCTGATAAACGCGGTCAGCGAAAAAGACGCAGAAGGGGAAAACAGAGAGATATATTTCGGATACTGTAGTTGCAGAGTTGAAATCGCATCCCCTCACTGTTTCACAACCCCTGCCAAACTCTATCCCTCTCATCTCATCGTCATGCTCACCCACTGTCACGTCGCATACCTTACTCCCACCTGCACCAAACGCATCACTCCATTGCTGCCTTCGTTTTCGTCCTTCCTTCACACGCCCGTACACTGCAAGCCATGCGCCCAGCACTATGTGAACCATTGCAACTAAAAATCCCAATGGAGTGACGTCTTCGAGATCTGACCTCGGCTATGCAATGGAGTCCTATCCGGTTTTCGGAGATGAGCGCGAGACGAGGGGATTGGCCAGGACCGAAATAGAGTCAATCGGGGGGTGCTTATATTATGGGGACTGCATGATCGACAGACAATACGAAGGCATATAGTAGGACGACAGTGAGACAGGCATAAGGTGTATGAGGTGTGGGTAGGAGTGTAGTCACTGTCTTCGGGGCAGGCATCGGAGAACATGGGAGAACATGGCATGGATATGAGAAGTACCATCTGGTGATGTCGAAGTAGAGTCCTTGTGATGAGATGAGGCGGAAGCGAGAGATGAATCAAGGGATCGGATGTGGGTCCTGAAGGATAGTAGGTCAAGGAGGTTTGAGGAAGGTTTGGAGGAAGAAGAGGATGCGGTCTACTGTGGTATTCTGTAGGACACACACTGGTGAATACATTGTCTGCCTTGGTTTCGAACCATCACATCACTAATCCAAAGCCGGTTGGCGTTGCAAAAACGCCCGTCAGGGTAGCTCTATGTGCTTGCCAAGTCATGAGTCAGAACTGCCGAGGTCGATGTCAATGTCGCCAAGGTTCCAGAAATCAAACATCCACGCAGATCCGAGCAAAAGCACTCTATCCCAACTCCACCATCCATCCATCCAGCAGTCACCCACTGAAAGCTCTCCATCAGACCTCTCTCGAGCATCTACAACCAGTATCAGCCTACACTAGCAACACCTTCAATCCTTCCCACTACCACCTCAACACCACCTCGTACTACCAACACCAACACCTCACCAACATCCACACCCAGCAGCACCATAATGTCCACCCCCCTCCCAATACCACCCCCAAGCACAAGCATAACGCTCCACTGGCTCGAGAAATCCCGCTCCCAACGGATCCTCTTCCTCCTCGAGGAACTCCACATCCCCTACACCCTGAAGACGTACGCGCGCGGTGCGGATAAGCTAGCCCCGCCTGAGCTGCGCGCTATACATCCGCTGGGGAAGTCGCCTGTTATCGAGATAAAAGATGAGAGTGAGGCGGGAAAGGGAAGAAAGCCGGTCATATTGGCGGAGAGCGCGCTGATTGTGGAGTACTTGTGCGAGTATTGGGGACGGGGGTCGATTCCGGCACGGTTTGCGGATGGTGTAGGGGGAGAGGTAGGGGGAATTGGGCAAGAGACGGAGGCGTGGTTGCGGTATAAGTATTACATGAACTATGCGGAGGGTTCACTGTAAGCATTCGCGAAGCACGGGATGATCGTGCAAAGCTAATATTGTCTGCAGCATGCCATTTTTGGTCATGAAGTTGGTGATAGGGAGTACGTACTCCCCCTCCTTACCGTCTCCCGCTCCTTCACATACCCAGGTCATCGAATGCGGCATAATACCCCAAATCTGCAACTCCCAACATACTGACCACCATCCACAGGCATTGAGAACGCGCCCGTCCCTTTCTTCATCAAGCCCATCACCCGCCGCATCGCAGACACAGTCTACACTTCCTTCCTCAACCCGAACCTAACTCGGAACTTTGACTTTCTCGAATCCCAACTCGCCTCGTCGCCTGCTCCACTCTCCACTACCTCTTCCACCACTACCACCACCACTTCTTCAACAGATGACAATAGCGGCTACTTCTGCGGCGCCCTCTCCGCCGTAGATTTCCTAATGGTATATCCACTCGAAGCAGCAGCGGGACGGGTGCCGGATTATACGAAGAGCAAGTACCCGCTGATCTTTGCGTGGGTGGAGAGGATGCAGGGGAGGGAGAGCTACAAGAAGAGTGTGGAGAGGATTGTGAAGGAGACGGGGAGTTATGATCCGAAGCTGTGAGGGCAGGGACCGGATGAGGAGAGAAGAGAGAGAGGAAGAGGGGGGAAGGTAGGGAGGGCCGGGATAAGGAGGGAGTTGGCATGAGACCGATGGGAGGAAGTGTGGTCGTGGCGTGTTGGCAGCAGGAGAATGAGATGGACGAGTGAAAGGTATAGGATTGGGTCCCATTCACTCATCCTTGTCCTGATCCTGATCCTCATCCGGCCTTGCTGGCATAAACAATGCGGGACAGGACAATGCGGCGGTACCGCTCGTCGCACGGTTCGAGAGCTTTTGGTACTAACATAAGGTGTGACGCGCTCCACAGATATTGATTCCATCGAACGCAACAACGGACACTACGCACTCCACCAGATACCCAAACGATGCTCGCATCTTGCGCACAGTCCGTCCATATCCTAGCTATACAACCATCATCAAACGCAGCCCCCTCACTTCCCCACCGTCAAGAACAGCCTATCTCCCACATCCCCAAGCCCTGGCTTGATCATCCCATTACCATCGACATCTGCATCCACGCCCCCCGTCCAAATCTCAACACCCTCGGGCCACTGCTCTGCTGCCTGTTGTAGCCCCGGTGCAGACCCGAGAACGCTGAGCATGATGACACGCTTGACGCCCCAATCGCGCAGAGTGTCAATGGCGGCGCATGCGGTGGCGCCGGTGGCGATGATGGGGTCGAGGAGGATGGTGAGGTCGGAGGGAGCGGTGGATGCGGAGGTCGATTCGGGTCCTGGTGTGTGGGATGAAGCTGATGGGAAGGTGGTGGTGGTATTGGTTGAAGAAGAGGTTCGATAGGGAAGGTTGTTGTAGTATTCCACGGCTGAGAGGGTGGCTTTATCGCGGAATAGACCGAGGTGGTGCACGGGCACTGGTATGGGCAGGAGCTGCTGCACTGCTGTATGAATCTGTTAGTAATCTGCCTGTCACTGTGATCGTGTTGCCGGCGGGGCTCTATGATACTATTTCCGAAGCACTGCGTGTGATCTTCGCCACCTGCTTGACATACAATCACCCATCTGACAAAGCAGCGATCGTCGTTGTAGCTTGTGTTCGGACCTTCGGAACCACTTGGTTTCTATAGGAGCAATGAACTCACCATCTACCATAGCTAATCCACTCCTTAGAATCGGCATCATGCTTATCCTCTGTGGGACTACCTTCTCTATAGGATACTCGTACCCCAAGGGAGATGCATCCGTGCCCTCTGCTATGATCTCGAGACTAGAAGCTAGTGCCTCCACGGCAAGAATGGTCGCTATATCATTGATGAGTGCTTTTGTGTCGCGTGCAGAAGTGGATGACGATCGCAAAAGTGAGAGCTTAGCGCGGAGGAGAGGATGCTTGGAGACGTGCACGTTCGACGGGAGATTCGTGGACATGGTCTGGTGTTATCAGGAGTGTTTGGATCAGAGATGCGCGATCTGGCTGGGGAACAAGTGGGAGGAAGTGACAAGTATGGCTATGAACCAAAGCAGGAGCAGAGAGGAAGTGAAGGAGCCTCGGCAAAGAGGGAATGTGAAAGGGTGAGCAGCAGTACAGTATCACCAGCTTGTTGTTATTGTGCTTCGTATCTAAGCACATGTACTTGTGGTGGTTTGGGTGAGTCCAGTCGGAGATAAGCCGGGTCGACCGGATCGAGCGCTCGACGACAATGATGGCCGCCTGCAGCTCTTATATTCTCATCTTCATTCCCTCTCTTTCTTCTCACAGTTTCTTATCTTCGGTGGCGTTTACGGGATTGACCTACGGGAGCTCGTACGGAGAGCTTCTTCTATTCTTCCTTTCTCCCAATCGTCCAGCATTGTACTCTTGTGATATGAACCACCCTTCCGAATTTCCATATTGCCAGTACATTCACACCGTCCATCTAGCAACAATAGCATATACATAACATCTACGACTTCGATAAGTTAGGCAATCTTGTGCCTGACTAAAAGCGATTCATAAGACGCCGGCATTGGTGATCCGACATTGAAACAACAGAGGCATGCTTTCTCGAGATTATGGAATTACAGCAATACCCTCAACGCCAACAATATTCTGGACACCGGCAAGGCTTCCAGCGGCAACAGTATCCTGGACGAAGTGACGACAGTCTGAAGCCAGAGAGTGAGAAGGTCGACAGCGACGAGGACGAGGGTGAGGACAATGAGGAGGAGGAAGATGATGATGGAGAGAATAAGCTTTCAAAAAACTCTGCGCCACGTCCAGTTCAGGAGGAACGATCACAGCCTAGCCACTCCTCAAGAAGACAGAATCATGGCCAGAATGATGACAAAGATGGAGAAGAAAACCTAACATCGGTTGCAGCGCCTGCGCCGGTGCAAAGAGAAGACGAATCACACGAGTGGCGAAGGGACGATCATTTGGAGGAAGGCGAGGAGGAAGCGAAAGAGG
>Ga0058698_10001092_pt1 | contig 12945 bp, 16 predicted proteins | sample AgamicAsSfe_FD_67288 | JGI IMG/M metagenome (GOLD analysis project Ga0058698, IMG submission 67288) | Agave microbial communities from Guanajuato, Mexico - As.Sf.e | ecosystem: Host-associated > Plants > Phyllosphere > Phylloplane/Leaf | place: Guanajuato, Mexico | collected 2012-05-30
ATACAACAGCGGGGATTCGCTAGTGGTCACCCACCTAACTACTAATCCGCCGGTACACTGCTTGTATATGGCTGAGCGGACGGGAAGCCTAATTTTCAGTGTCCTATGGTCGTATGTGAAGGAACTGGTTGTTCTTCGTATTATGACCTACAACGTAATGTTGCTCAAGCCGCTCGGAATGCGTACACAATCATGATACGGGCAATCCCTCACCTGCGCGCTATGTCAAGAGGTATTTAGGTCTTCCTGTCAGCTACTGATAGTCCAAATCAAACAAACCATCAGATTATAGGGTTATGTGGTTGGCCGGATCCGTGAAGCGCAAACATCATTCTCTCATCCTTGAAGCACCATCCATCATATCAAGTCGCGTAAAACCTCTATTACTCCATCACTTTAGAATTATCGAGAGACTCCATATATCTTTATAGCACGCTATGTACTAATATTCACGTTTTGTATTAAGTTTGAATAGTAGTCTACATTGCATATCTTCCAAGGACCTTTCCGCATTATGATGGGGAGATCGCGATGGAGATAGATTTTTGGTTGAGTCTTCGCCAAAGTCGGCCACTCGCCCGTCTTGTGTGTCAAGTGCAAGCTCATTCTGACTCCCATGTGAACACTAAGTACCGAACACGTAGTCTATGAACACATATGGTCCTATCAAATGGCATGAACACACGAATTCCTTCCCTATAAAGTATCATGGTACTCCTCTAGGTTGCCGAACCTGGCGTACCAGAGTGAAGAGCTAGCGCTCACTCAATTGGCCGAAAAGCTTTATCTTTACTCTTGGTCTTCTTGAATTCTCCCGAGCACACAACATATCACTACTACCTTCGATACCTTCTTCCGTACAAGAACAATGTCCACAAGCATCCTATGGATGAACAGCCCATGGCGTAACCCCGCGATTGTTTTCGAGGACCTGCCAGAGTCGCTCATCCTTGAAGACCTAAAACGATCGTGGCACTTCCAAAGAGAGGCACACTTCCGCTGGATGCAAAAGTTTATTTGGACCACGAACGACTGCTATCGCATTGTCCTTCGTAACGTCGAAGGCATGGTAGGCGACATAGCAAAGGAGATGTGCAATAAGCCTACAACTTTCTATTGGCTTCAGTCTGCGCAGAAAGGTGCACCCGATGCCGCCGAGAAGTCTAACATGGCTGGTATAGTCTTTGCAGCTATATACGAAGAATGGCATGGAAGCTCTGTTGGGCCAAACATCGAGTTTGGTCATTTCTTCGCAGCACCCGTTCGAATTACAGCTACGGGCCCATCGAGCCTACCACAAATCTTGAGGGCACATTGATCGCTTTTTGCTCAAGCACAGCACATCTCTCCGAACACGGATAACTATTCGGTGCATCCTCTTCTTCCTGCTGTCATCCTTGTATGCGACCGACGTGACTATAGGGTTGAGCGACGAGATGGTTGCTTCAGTCTTCGCGAAGTGGCGAGCACGCAGACTGTGCTAGTCGTTCTTACCGAAATAAGTCGAATCAGCACCGATGTTCACGTTACTCTGGATCGTCTCGAACAATTCGCTTTGCCCATCGAAAGAGCCGATGCCACTGGCCTTAATGTCCTGCGAGTGCCCCTGGATATTGCTGTCAATTTTGTCGTTGAGTTGGAGGGTAGGATCGACGAGCAAAGGAAACCAAGCATTCAAACCTTAGACACAAGCCTCTGTTGTCACGCTACACCTGTCGGGTGCAATCACGAGATCACGAATGATCCAGACACATGGGCTGAAACGATGCGAGCAGAGGCAATGAAAATTGGGTTCAAAAAGTTGGAGGATACGGAAAATGCTGCCGTACGCGTCCATGCACACTTTTCCGGACAAGATTCAGATTACGAGCTAGAACACATACCCTTTAGCCAGTGGTGGAAACCCTGAGCCTACATGCGTTTTTGGTTGATCTTTCCATGTGGGATCAATGCACACGCCGAGTGCAAAGCTTGGAATTGGTTTCATTAGCAGTGACTGGAGAGCTGGTGAATTTCAAAACGTAAGGATATCAACTGCATCTATGCTATCCAGGGATCTTGTTCCACCTTTGGATGATTCCGTTGCTTTGGTATCCGGGTGTGGGAGAGCGGAAAGAAGGAAAGAGGGTCGGAGAATTGAAGGAAGGGGGGATAGAGGAAGGAAGGAAAGGGTGAAGAGAAAAGAAGCTACAAGTGTAAATTTTGAAGAAAGAGCTTCTCGAGATAGTTCCTACCTCGCATAAGAAGGATGTTGTGTTTACTATAACTTCTAAGCTTTCTCATCTGTACACTACAGCATAACGTTCGCAGAAATGTCCTCACAAAGCCCTCTTGAAGTCTACGAATCGGCGATTACGAATGAAAAGAGGCCATGCAGAGAGCTAGCAAGTTTCGAAGCGCAACCGCCCTTGTCTGCCTCGCTCGCATCGTGCGGCTACGGGATCGTGTCGGGGAGGTTACGCTCCAACGCTGAGAATGCGCTTCGACCAATGCTACTATCTTGCGGAATTATAATCAATAATTCGAAATTCGTCGAAATTCGCTCTGAAGGTGTATCAGAGGATGATGATGCCGCTTATGTCAACTGGTTCGACCCAGATCACGGACTCATAATCTGTAGTGAGAACTACAAGTCGAGAGATCGACACACTGGGGCCAAGATGATTTGGCCGTCAAATGTTCTCTGGCAAACCTGGAAAAGCACCGCTTTGGAAGCCGGAAAGCGGGCTTCAGACCTTCGTGCAATCGTTCGTCAGACAATCATCAATGAAGAATCAAAAATTGCCATATGGCAAGCTTCAAAGCATTCGTCGTTCTCAAGAATCGAGAACCATGACCACGTCGAGTACACCAGCCTAGACAATGGCTTTTATGCCATCTTGGGTACTCCAACGGAGCCAGCACGATGCGGATGCTTCATGACCACAAACAGAATTGAGTCACCCCATCGTCGAGAAGGTTCTGGTTTTCGGGAACGAAACCCTTGAGATGGAAACGCCAGAGACTCGCAGCATTGCAATCATCCTTTCCGATCGTCGAAGCCCTCCGTCCCTCCGTCCCATTCCCGTTTCGTGATGAATAATGCGAGATGTTGTCGCATGCTGTTTTGGAATGAGCATCCACCAGCCAAGACACTACAACTCGTCGACAGCAGAGCAAAGGGAATTCTATAAGCAGATGTATGCTGCCGTACTGCCGAGCGTCAGGATTCAAGCTCATCGGAGGGCCTGGCGGAGGTGGCACCAAGCAAAGATATCAGAATACCCGGTGGCACCTTCGTGCCACTACACCCACATGTGGCTAAACTACCGTTAGTACTAACTCGAAAGAATCGAATTTCTTGCTAACTTCTTCTTCTAGTAATCCTCTGGTATCATCCTGGCTCAAGGATGCAAGCAACCGCAGCGATTACTCGGACACTTATGCAGGGCAAAGGGGATGGAACCACGCCTCCCTCGCTTTAGCACGTCCAACAGCGTGGAGTAAACCATTTCGATACTCTGGGGAACGATCAAATTTAACGGGCTCGTATACTGGATGTATTAAAGCAGTCGGCCCTTGCTTCAACATGTAACCCCAGGTACACCTCAACGAACCCTTACGCTCTTTTTGAAGTATCAAGTCCGCCTGTGGTCTCCACTTCCACACTCTTCGATCACTATACATCATTATACATACCTAATACTTAATCATGTCGTTCAACATCCGCAATGCCCTGACTCTGGGTGCCTTCTCTGCACTCGCGGCAGCCCAGACTGTACCCCCGAAGCTTGACGCAACTTGCGCTGATGTAGTCATCTTCATGGCTCGCGGCAACGACGCACCATACCATGACGGTCGCACATTCCCCTTTGTCGAAGCTACTTGCGGCAAGTTGACTGCCCAGGGCAAAAGCTGCGATTACATCGACATCCAGTTTGACGTTACTCTGGGTGGTGACTACTGCAACCAAGTTGCTGAAGGCGCTCGCAATGGTATCTCTCAGATTACGGCCTTCCATGAGAAATGCCCTTGCTCGCACATCGTGGTCAATGGCTACTCAGAGGGAGCGCACGTCGTCGGTGACGTGCTTGGTGGACCGGTAAGCTTCTTATCACTTGGGTCAATCGCATGGAGATACATACTGACTCAATGTTTCTATATAGGGTGGTTGTACTTTTGTCTCTACCGGTCTGGATAACAACTCTGCTGCTGGTAAAGCGGGTAAGCAGATTCTTCGATGGCGTAGCTTTACCCATGCTGACATACACAAGTCGCGGCAGCTCTTCTCTGGGGAGACGTGATGCATACTGCCAACCAGCCCTACAACGTGCTCGACGGTGCCGACAAGCAAGCCAACGGACGCAAACCAGAGGATCTCGCACGCCTCAACCGCTACGCACCGGTGCTCCGCTCTTACTGCGCTGCTGGTGACCCAGTCTGCGCCGGCGGTAATATTGTGGCCGACCGTAAGTGTTCTTGTACGAACTGCATGTGAGACATACACTAATTTCGTACACCGACGTTTAGACCTAAATTACTTTGAGCTCTACACCGACGACGCTTCTTCCTGGGTTGTTTCCAAGATTGACAGTGTCGCGCCTCTGCCGTCGTGTGCCGTGTCCAGCTCGTCCGTTGTCTCTTCGGCTACTAGCGCTGTCGTCACCCAGTCCTCCGCTGTTGCTCCTACCCTATCTTCCATGGTCACAGTCACCGCTACACCCACCATGGTTGAGTCTTCTGCGACCGAGACGCCTTGCTCGACTTCGCCTGCAATGGTATCCCCGTTTCCCTCGCCCGTCCCATACAACCCAGGCTCATGCGTCCTGGAAGTCCATGTAGAATATGCATACGTTTAAAGTAAGGGAATGGATAGCGAGAGAGAGGATGGAAGGATCCTGGGTGTCGAAACAATGTATGAGAAGCGCATCTTGCAGGAGCAGCAGTATTGTGACAATATATGACGCGCGTCATTCACGCGACAAGTTAGCCCTTACTTACCTCCGGTTCATTTATATCACTATGAAGTCTCCACCGTGCGCAAGACCTGAGCGTTTACCGAGAATAGCTCACTTTTAGCATCTGGAAGTAGGCCACTATTCTTGATCCTGCGCTTGACGTGGAAGCGTGCCATGCGGTGCGGCTGAGGAAAGAACGAGCAAGCCTTGTTGGTGGATGACGCTGGAATACGTCCGCGAAACCAAGACAAACTGTCAGCAATGACGAAAATAGTTAATAACGATGATGATTGAGGAAGATCGCGAGTGGTCGCAGCTGGCGTTGAGGAGAAGATAGCTCCGAACCAAAATCTTGGCATTCCCGCGGACTTCGCTGTACGTCATTCCTCACTAGATATATGTCCAGCCAAATCCCACTCAGGCAGCATCACCGCTCTGAAGCGCTTTCACGATGCATCGAGTACGACCGCGACTCAGCGCCTTCCGCCCTTCGCCTCGTTTGCCCCAGCATGCACACCAACCCTTCCGCACCCACTCACAAACACGCGCCTACCAACAACTCCCCTTCGGCGGTCGAGGCAATGGCCCCCAGTACAAACGCTTCAGCGCACAGTCTGGCGGTATAACTGGTCTCCTGTATCGCTGGGCCCAACGCCCAACTTTCTACCGCGACGTTGGCCTGATCAGCGCAGGCACCGGTGGCGTTTACCTGTACAACCTCGAACAAGTGCCCGTTTCCGGTCGCCGTCGGTTCAACATCATCTCACCTGGTATCGAAGAAGCGCTGGGGCAGCAATCCGTCGAACAAGTCCGACAAGAATACCAAGGCAGGATATTACCGGATAGCGATGCGAGAGTCCGGCAGGTGAAGAGGGTTCTGGAGCGGTTATTGCCGTATGCCGAGGGTGAAGGGCTCAAAGATCTGAACTGGGAAGTCACAGTCATCGAGTCTCCGGAGCAAAACGCTTTTGTTGCGCCTGGGGGGAAAGTCTTTGTTTTCACAGGGATTCTGCCGTTGTGCAGGGACGAAGATGGCATTGCGGCGGTGTTGGGCCATGAGATTGCGCATGTCGTTGCGCATCATACCGCGTTAGTGTTCATGTTCCCTTCCCTCGAATGTCTTGAAGGCGTATTAACTGGAATATAGTGAACGCATGTCCCAAGCCCCTTTGATTCTCCTCGGCGCCCTCGCCCTATCTATGTTCGATGTGTCCTTCTACTCAGGCAAAATGCTCCTCGATCTCTTCCTCTCCATGCCCGCATCGCGCAAACACGAAGCCGAGGCTGATTACATTGGCCTCTTGATGATGGCGCAAGGTTGCTATCGACCAGAAGCCGCGATGCAGTTCTGGACGCGCATGGAGAAGGCGGGCGGGGCGGGCCCGCCGCAGATACTGAGTACACACCCGAGTCACCACAACAGAGAGGAGAAGATTAGAGAATGGCTACCCCAGGCTATGGAGAAGGCTGAAGCGAGCGACTGTGCAGTCACAAGTCAACTAGCTACTCAGTTCAGCTCCGCGATTGATGGCTTTGGACGTTGGTGAGGTATTGCTAAATTTTGGGCGTCAAGGCGCTTGTACTAACACCCTGTATAATACTGCATGAGTATACTAACACCGAGTAACGATAACGACACGATAATGAATACTTTCTCACACTTGGTAGAAGTACCCGGCTTGAAACACGACCCTCGATATAATGTCATAATTTCTTATACTCTACTATCCTCGGCACACCTGTTCTAGTCAAAACACGCACGTCCGCTGTCCTTGTTACGCCAATACTAGGCCTACCCATCGATTCCGGATAGACTGAATCCCTCTCCCCCACGTCCGATATGCTATCATCAAAATAACTGTTTCCCATATCCATAGCCTTTCCCATCTCCTTCTCTGTAACCGTCAGTCTTCTCTCCCCATCAAAGTCAAAAGCGCCACCCGTTCCCTTCTCGAGGTCGTCATCGTCGATGCTGACCAAGTTCTTTTCCCCCCAACTCCCCCGGTACCCTGGTATGGTGGGTACTTCAGAAGGTGTGGCGGTTCGGTGGGGGCAGTGGAAAACTTGCTTAAGTAAAGGAGAAAGGGATGGAAGAGACGCGGCAAGTATACCGATGTCAACTTCGATTTGAGACCATACTGGAACCCACGACCAGCCCCTGTGATTGGTATGTTAGTTGATTTATTAGTACGGGAGAAACATCGGAAGTGGACGTACCAGCTGAAATCCACTTCTTGCCAGGTGCTTCCTGGTCTGATGGGACTGTCAGACATGACAATCTCGCAGAGACGCATGGAACTGGCTACAACTGGGATGACGCCGATAGAGAGAATGACTGCTAGAGCCGCTGAAACCATGATCAGCATTACGCATTTGACAACTCCACACGTGCGTTGACTTACTTCTTTGTCTCTTGTTAAACTTGATTACCCAGATCAACGGCAAAGGGAAGATCAACAAGACGATATCTGTAACAACATTGATGGCACCCGAGATGACCATGAACATGGCGGCATTGATGCATCCATCAGGTTGAGCTTCGATGTCCCAGACGCGTGATACTGGTGTGCAGATGAATAATTGGGTCTTTCAAACATGTCAGTCATGATCACTATACAAGCAAGGACGGTGCTTACGAGAAAGACAGAGAAACTGAAGGCAGTCATGAAGGCAGCTACTGTCCATACGGCGGGTGACTGTACGATCCATGGCAAACCCTGTTTGCCATATCCAATCCGGTAGTAGAGAGCTAGGATACTCATCTTGACAGTCCTGCAATTACGTTAGCCCTGATATTGTGTAGGAAGAGCGATGGTGCGGCATACCAGTTCGCCACAAAATAGATCAACATATTGATCCATTGGTACTAGTCGGCTGTCAGTACGAAGTGAAATGCCTCGATATGAGTTGATATTACCATGAGCATCTCATCGAACTGCTCAACGTGTAGCTCCGATGCGTGTCGTCCTTGTCCATGTTCGATCTGTAATATGATGGTAACTGTTTGTGCAGCTCCAAGTGTGACGGCGATGGCGATAAAGAGGTCGTCCAAGCCAAATCTCTTGACTATGTATCCGCGAGTAAAGCATCTATTAGACATCAGCAATGCGATACCGGGTTACCACAAAGTTGCGTCCTTACCGAAGAGCCACAACTGCCACTGCCATTGTGTACATGGCCATGCTGACTCGGCTTATTACCGGCCCCTGGTCACGTCCGTTCGCGACATACACGATGTGTCCCATTGCGAGTTCGGTACGTGGCTGAGCTATACGACGTTCGAAGGTTTGACATGAGGCTGCGAGAGTTAATCTTACAATGGCGCAAAGATTCCAAAACGCCCGACTAGAGAAGAGGAAAAAAAGAAAGAAAGTAAAGGATGATCGTCAGACTAGAGTGCCAAATGGGACCTGCACACATCTAATACAGCGTGGATAAGTTACGACACCGAAAGTGCGACAGCGCGATCGGACGTTGCAAGACTCCTGCTCGGCATGATTGACGCGGCGCTGCTTGAAACTGAGATTACCTTCCAGAAGCATATCAAACGGTGCACAAAGAGACACGCGGCCTGTGCATACCTCTTCTCGGCATCGGTATTGTGGATTGTCGCGTGGTAATGGTGCGGCGCGCCCTGTCGCAGCGCGCATCTCGAAACCTTGTTTAGACCCACGATCCCGGGACATTGGGTATCGGAAGTATGTTGGAAGACATGGCCTCGGGTTCCGAGAACCGCAGCCTGAACGAATGGTTCGAGTGTTTATGAGATAGAATGCGATTGGCCGCGTGGTGCACAAAGCTAGACGGGATATCCCGGTGTGGCTGGTGAAGCATCGCAATGATGGCATAAACGTGTTCTTTGGTGTCTCAGGAGATCGTTGGACAGACGACTTTAGGCATATTAGGACGCGTGCCAGAACCTGGAGCTGGGTAGTTTATGGATTTGCATCATAGTGCATCCGTTGCCGATCGTTAGTTTTGTGTTTGCGATGGAAACTTGACAGGTGAAGTCAAAGCACGTGGCCCAGGAGAGGGCTAGCCACTGAACATAGCTCACCGGGCGTGGAACAGGCCGAAGACAAAACAGAACGGTTCATCATGGTCGCGATGGCAGCAATGTTCGAAAAGACATAATTATCCGATGTAGCTCCTTAAACAGCACTACCACCCAGGTACCTACAGGCATAATCCGTTTGCTGTCTTGCGCATGTGAAGGTGTCTGAAGATCTACACCGCCACCTTGAGCGATATGCAGTCGCCACTGACGCTCGCGATGGCTACATCAGGATGCGTCAGCTAGAGATTGATGGCGCTGGTTGTTGCTGGTGCTGGGAGAAAACGAGTGAAGCTTACATCCGTAGTGCTTGGGGTCGGACCATGCGGTGGAGGATCGCCGCGGAGAGAGCTGTCTTCGGTTACGGGTGGCTAATGAGGCCGTTGTGGTGGGCCAGCCTGTGGACATAGCGCGAATAATGCTGGACGTTGCATTCACGTCACTCTTGAAGCATAGCAACCCCCCGCCAAAAGAATGGAGGCTCGGAAAGACGCAGGGTCTGCCAGAAGGGTGCGGAGATGCGCGATAGATTTTAGAGGCAGCGCAGAGGGATTTACTGTGACTGCAACCACGATACTGGTCCCAACGTCCACAAGCTCCCAAGCCCTCCACATGCGCGCATCTCGCCCAACGGAACAGGGAAGCCGCAACTCAACAATCGAGCCGCTCCTGCCTTGAAGCTGCATCCACGCTTCCTTCAATACCTCGGATCGATATCTCAATTTTTTGCCTTTTGAGGCAAGCACATTTCTTTTCGTGGGAAGCAACTAACGGCTTCTCATCACCCCACCGCGCGGTAAGCTGCTATCCTCGACTGACACTCGCAACCCCTCCCTCCCCTCTGTACTACACCTATTCCCCTCCAACCCCCGTTGTATGACCGGACACTCTCGTCGCCAGCGTGTACGGGCTCTGTGGCCTACTAGCATACCGCCATCTTCAACAACTAACGATATTCCTGTCCCAGTAGACCCTACCCATCAACCGCCGCGGCTTCCCAGGCACGCGAGCGATCCTGTATACCCCACTCTTATACCTCCACCTTCTGAGCCTCTGCTGCTGCGGAACATCACCGCTCACGACACCATGGCCGGCCATGCGACCATCACCTTCTCGCAGACGGGCGTGCAGCCACCCGTCTATGTCACTACCTCCATAAACGACTGGACGCCGGTTGAGATGGACGTGAATGAAGACAAAACTGCCTCGGACGACCTGATCTTTCGCAAAGAGTTCAATGACGTTGCTGAAGGCAGCTACCAATACAAAATCCGCGTGGGAGAAGACCATTGGGTATTGGACGAGTCAAAAGAGACTGGTATGTTAGCTCATGTAGGTATGAAAAGGCTTTTTTAATGACCTCACGCAGCTGCCACCGACGACGGCATTCGCAACAATGTCATCCACGTCAAAGTCGCCAGCGAAAACAACTCGTTGAAATCAGCACCCGAAGCCACCACGGTACAGGAAACTCCCTCCGAACAGGAATCGCTGAAGGCTTCTCTCGCAAACCCGTCGAAGATACCAGAGGATCGAAAAGACAGTACAATGGGTGATCAGCTATCCAGTGTTCCAGTTTCCTCCATGGTAGTCGGCAAGGTTGAGGACCAAAAGCAGCCAGCCTATGGCAACACCCACCACCTCGACCTTCCTGTAGATGCTGCTAAGCGCTCGGCCGACGCAGAGCCCGACTATGAAGAAACGAAAGTGGACTCGCCAATCAAGACAGAAACACCCAAATCGCCTGAAATCCCGCTTCTAGTTGTCGACAAGACGGATGATCGGCCCGCATATGGAGATGATTTCGGCGAGGATGCCACGACTGCTCAGAAGGTTGCACATGATATGAGGGCCTCAGACACACAACCAGACATACTTACCATCACACCAGAGTCTCATACAGAACCAGGTGATACTGAAGACGACCAAGCTGCTCCATTATTTCGTCATGAATCTTTTCAGACGGACGACGACAAATCACAGGCACCTCCAAAGATTACTATTGACGATGATTCCACACAATCATCAACGGATCAGACCAGTTCCGGAGATGCAATGGATACACCTCCTGAGCCTGAGGATGGTGACGAGCTAAATCTAGCGCCCTTGCTTAGCCATGAGACTGAACTCAGAGGTAGCGTAAGCGAAGCGAGAGACGGACTACAGGTTTCTCATGAAGGCAATGATGACGAGGACGATGTTGACGAATCCGGCGGCGCCCCTCTTCTTCCTCACGAAACCGGCTTTACCGAGGACGATGGGGCTGACACCGAATCTGACGACGAGAGGAATGAGCTGGACAGATACCCATTACTATCACACGAAAGTGGTTTTTCGGACTATAAGAGAAGCGAGACCCTCACTAAGAGTGAACATTCTGAGAACCGGGAGCCACAGCACTATGGAGCATATGGTAACGAGGACGATGACGAGGGTAACCGTGACGCTGAGGATGACGACACACCTCTTCTTCCACATGAACGAGAATCAGCCTTCGTCAGCAGCACTGGCTCAGACTTCTCACAGGACGATGCTCCTTTCTCTTTGGAGAAGCAGCCAACATTTGGTTATGAGACTGACAATGCGCGAGAGTTGTTCGGCGCAGCCGATCGACACGACTTCTTCAGAGGACGAACGGGGAGTAATCTTCCTCACAGGCTACCTCAATCAGACGCGGAGGACCAGGACCTTAATGACCCATCCTTGGAACGATTCCCAACAAACCGAGAATCGATTTTGGCACGTGTAGCGACGATTGGTATGCATCTTCCTGAGGATGAATCGATGCATGAACGCCCACATTCTCCGCAGCCATCTGTCCTGTCTCAAGCCTGCTCTTCCATCGATCTTGTTCCCGTCAAATCATATGCTTCGTTGGCATCTGTACCTGAGGACGAGAACAGTGATGAAGATGAAGGGTACCATCATGATCTGGATAGTATGCCATCACCCGTGTACATCAGTCACAACACCACCCGTAGGTCCAGTCCGCCGGCCAGATTCGTGCGAGACCCATATGCAGCCTCTTTAGCAGATGATAACGAGCAACTCGGAGATGCATTCGACACCAAGATCGACGAGCCTGGCTCCCATACCCAGGAGTCTAGCGAAGCGGAAAGTGTTGCTAAGCATGACGGCGCCAAAGACATCTCAGTGGCCCACAGCGCTCTGCTCGATGCCATCTCTGCACCAGTCAACATGGCAAAATCTGCAACAGAGTTAGTCACATCTGAGCCAAAAACCACCACTTCGGAGGCCCATCCTGTCTCTAATCTGGACTCTGAGCTTCGGCAGCGCAGAGCAGTATTGGAGGAATCCTCGCAGACAGAAGAAGAAATGCCAGAAAGCGCCGCAGATGATGTCAGCATCACGGACAAGATCGTCGAGGCAGCGAAGCCTGCACTCGCACAGCGATCAGATTATCGCAGAGACAACTTCCTCCAACATTTGTTCCGAGCTATGTTTGCTGCTTGTTTTGGCGATCGGAAACGAGCCAGGTGAGCAAACACTATTTCCTTTTCCCTGAAATTCTTGAGTATGTGCCTTGTGGCACTCTTCCTCCACTCGTTCTTCGCCATATAGTAACTGAACTGAGGAAAACTATCGCTAACATGATATTACAGTGCTTCCGCTCTCGTTCTTGGTACAACCGCTGCAACTTACTATTACGCTGCAAAAGCATCGAGATGAGAAGATAAGCACAAAGTGGGACACAAAATGATCAAGATTGGTGTGAGGTTGAAGTTGGCATTGCACCACACTGTACGATATAATGGGCACGAAATGAGCATAGCGACGCGAGAACTGCCATGCATTGCACTGCATACGCGTAACGAGATTAATGACCTGGGTTTCACGATACATAAGCATGCGCTCTAGCGCGCTGGCGTTTCATATAGCATTCACTCTCCTCTTGCTCAAGCTCCAACAATCCTATCTTACAACAAGAAATGG
>Ga0058698_10001093_pt1 | contig 12944 bp, 16 predicted proteins | sample AgamicAsSfe_FD_67288 | JGI IMG/M metagenome (GOLD analysis project Ga0058698, IMG submission 67288) | Agave microbial communities from Guanajuato, Mexico - As.Sf.e | ecosystem: Host-associated > Plants > Phyllosphere > Phylloplane/Leaf | place: Guanajuato, Mexico | collected 2012-05-30
GTCTGCTGTAGCGTTGTGATATACTGTACGTTCTCCGCTGGCAGACTCTTCACGAATTCGTCCATCTTGAATTGATATGTCATACCAGACTTTTTGCGTTCGCCAGTAGCCGGTATCAGATAACGCCGGTAGGTGTAGAATAGACTAGCAAAGCACCGCACGAAAGATGCACGCACTTGGTCGGGTCGGAAAGCCGTCGGGCAGACGATGCAGATCATATCCACGCATCTACCATGGGCGTATGTGCTACAACCTTCACGACATTAGAAAAGCAAATCACACTAAGCGAATCCGAAACTCACCGGTACAGCGATAGAGACCATCATCGGATTTTTCTTCGCATATCGAGCAAAGAGCTTTATCCTCGTGCGGTCTCCATTGCAGGCAATGACCCTCTTGCCATTGCATTGTTGCAGTGTTCCGTACTTGTTGCATAGCCATACCAGGCATAATCGTCGAAGCAGCCAGTGTTGACTGAGCATACACGGATGGGGCATACGAAGACCCCGCCTTGTACTCATGACTCAAAGACGATGTTGATGCGCTCGGCGCGTGGCCAAGGAACGGCTGAGAGGGGCGCCGAATTTGGGGTACACGTTCGAAACCAAACTAGTCACGTTAGTCAATGGACTACCACAATGAAGGGTGTGAAGCCAAACTTACCGATGAACTTCGCCGACTTGAAGTCTCGAAGTGGGCGGATCGCTTCTCGCGAAGATTGGCTTGGAGAGCATAACCAGAATCGCTTCGCGATATAGGGGTACTAGGCATGGGTGGAAAGACCGTCGAGACTGGGGAAACCTTGGGCGAAGGCGGCGATTGGTACGTCTTTATGGTGGTGGCTGTGGATGGTCGGTCGTTGCCACGGCTCGAAGCACTTGACTGCAGGAATGCGTTGTAAATCAAAGGCCTGGAACTAGGCGGTCCGACCACAGTTCCAAAAGACGTAGAATTTAGGCCGACATAGTTCTGGACGGTCGAAGGGTGTGCTCTGTATGAGAAGACACCGGGGTTCTCAGAGGCGAACGTATCGTACGGGAAAGCTTCTACAGCATAAGCTGGCGGTCCAGTAGGCACGCCGTATCGTATATGATGCGGCGCAGATTGTTGAAGTAGAGACATGAGCTTTCGTCGCTGTTGGCGTGGCAGCGATGGTGGTGGTGGACCGTTGGAGACTATTGAATCAGCATCCAGGTCGACGAGAACATAGTCGTCGTCAGGGTAATCAGCGGGCTCATAACGACGCTCGATACCCACGATATATGGGCATGGCGCCTCTATCGTCTGTACCAGACGGGCAGGCAAAATAGGAATGAAGACACCAGCCCATTGGAAGGGATACAGTAGGTTGGTTATCGCCATACTAGCCAAATGTAGCATAGCCGTGTGAGAGGAAAGGAGAATGATTCTGGCTTCCGAGAGCACATACTCAAACAAGGTGATGATGTTGGGTATGGACATGCATCGGAAGAGAGCATAGATATCGATGTTTCGGGAGCCGGGGAGCTCGTTGACTGCCTCCTTTCGAGCGTACATGCGAAGCTCGCGAACTGCTAGTTCAACTTGCGTAATGGAGGTGATCGGACTAAGAGCCTCTGCACACAGATTGACGACGTATCGCTCAAGCGGCTGCCACATACCTACTCGCGGTGAGCTGGCGGGGACTCGGAGGATGGCACCCGTGGTCATTGGGACAACGACGGCCTTTAGCCACTCCTTCCAGAAGGGCGTTAGACTCGCATCTCGACCCATGACACCATAAGCACGGGGTATCCAGAGTCCAGTGTCTCCGTCAGTAAGACCCTCGATCTTGGATGCTGCACCATGCCTCACTGGGCGAAGCAGATCGGTCATCAACTGGATTTTTTCCTCTACAGCGCCAATCTGGTCGTCCAGATCTTCGCGCTCCTCGGAGTCAGGAGCCACGGATGGAAGCTTAGTTAGGAGTTGGGATAGTTTCGCGCGTTCCAATGCTAGACGTTCACCCAGGCTGCTCGCCAATTCTCGCTCTTCTGGGTTCATGTGCAAGTTTCTCCATTCTTCACATTGGCGCTCAAGACCCTCTGCAGCTGTGGCGTTCAGTGGCAGCCAAACGATGATGCAGATGCCATAAAGTTTGGAGCCGTCTCCGTTGGTCATGGCAAATCCATGCCATTGGCTCTTTGGTCGCTCGTCAGATGAGACGACACTAACATCGTTGGGAAATGCAAACATGGGCACGTAGTCAGGAAATGGGTTCCGCCTCTTAAGTTCCTCGACCATGTTCCGGGGTGGATAACGGTCCAGCAGCACAGGCTCGTAGCGACGGAGAAGAGGATGCATGTCTGGATCAGGCTGAAAGGGCTGTGGTGCTGGTATGACAGAGTTGTACCCGGACATGCGCTTCGACGTTCGAATTGAGGCTGTATGCACGTCAGTCAAGATCGAGGAAAAAGCAAACGACCCATGTCAGGTCCAAGGCCCAGCCCTGCAAAGATCCTGGTCGGGCGTGAATGTGGAAGGTGACTTACATTGTCTCGCTGTCGACGACTGGCGCTTCAGGCTGCTCTGCATGGTGGAGATACGGCGACGGATGCTTCCAACACCGGACCTGAGATTTCCAACGCCGTCGTCATTGTTGGCTTGTGACACGCGCTGTGGTCTGGGACGCGGCCTTGTGGGGGTGGAGCGGGCCTGTTGCGCAACACCAGCAGTAAACTGTATTTCCTCGAGAAAGGTATCCCGCTCGGAAGCGAACTTGCGCAGTGCAATGTCGAATTCCTGGTCGCTGAGGCCAGAGCCGCCAAGCTGCAGGCCCTTGATGGTGGCGCTGCTACGATTGCTTGCAGTCTGCTTGGAATCGGAGCCAATGCCGACGATTGTACCATTGGACTGGCGGTTTTCGCTGAATCGGTTCGCAGACCTCCGTCGAGTGGTGTCAGCATTGGACAGGCCGTCCTGGGAGGTTGGGCGGATTGAGTCTGTCTCGAGGGCGCGGTCCTCCTCGATGGTCTCGTCGACCGGGGGTTGTGCAAGCGGCGAGGTTACTATGCCATTGTTCTGGGTGCGCTCGTCGTAGACCTGCGAGGACTCGATGCCAGATATGAAGAAATAGTCGGCCAGCGGGGTGGACGACTGGTCGGCCGTGGACGAGGGAGCGGGCGCCATGTTAGGTCGTGGGCATAGGATATCCAAAAAAGATGGGCAATCAAAGAGCGTCGTGGGGTGCGCGGGCGCGGCGTGTAGGACGTCGAGTCGGCGTGTGTCTCTAGGTCATTGGAGATTGGACGCCAGCTCCAACGGTGGTTTGTGATGGGGCAGCGTACGGCTTATGCACGGCAGAGGCAGAGCGTGTGCGACGGGGACAGAGAAAGCGGTTGCACGGGCGGCGGCCTGGCAGCGAAACGAGCGGGGGAGCTTAGCCGGAAGCTGCGACTGGGCAGAGTGGTCGCGAACTGGTGTCGCAGAGCGTCTTGTATAGCCAACTGTTGCTTGTTTGCGGGCGAAAAGAGTGAATGGGGAGAGGGTTGGCGGAGAAGGGTTCAGTGCACACTGCGCTCGGTCACAGGCGATTCAAATGGACAGGCTCCGGCCTGTTCGAGCAACTAACCCACATGCACCCTCGTCGCAGGGCTCACACCCGCTTGCGCTCTTATCGCTCGCAGAAGACAGTCTAGCGCTTAACAGCTCCCGCGTCGACTGCCCCTCGGCCTGGACCGGACTGCTGCACCTCGCAACAAGCTCGACCTGTCAGCGTTGCCGGCGGAGAGGCGAGGCTGACGATGCAAGGCACCCGCGCACTCCAAAGTGTATTTGCGCCCAGCGTTTGGATCCAATGTCGCCATCCGTGGTACTCTCGCCGTCGCGCCCCATGGACATGCTGCATCCAGCACAGGCATATCCGTCGCTGTGCCGTCGTCCCATGTCGCCCTGTTAGACCCTGTCCTCGGAAAGCACGACCAGGGGGCTGCGCATGGATTGGGAAGGCACGGCCTGGGGCCTATCCGCTTTGGGACGGCGCGCGATTGGCAGAGGGCTGAAGTGGGATTGGCTGCGGGCCAAGCACTGGCTGTCGGCATGGCAGCATTGCGCGTTCAGGGGTCGTCAAATGGCTGCTGGCGACCAACACGACTGTTATTAGGCCACAAACACTGGTGGTGTGCGTCCAATTTGCATGTGTTTCACCTTCGGCGTACAGCACGCATACACGGCATCGCACTCTGCCCAGGAATAGGGGCACACATGCTGTGTACCCTATACGATCCCATACTACGGTTCACTGCCTGCACTGCACATCTTCAACCTCCGAAACAAAGAAATTCAAATGCCCCACAACCACCTGCAAACGGCCGAACATTTCTCTAAACGCCCATGGCATCATCTACTGTACCTGTCAACAGCATGCTGCACTCCTCACTGCCAACAAACACTCTTACAATCGCCGCCATGCCTTGTCTTGTCTTGCCTTGCCTCGTCTCGCCATGCATGTGCATAGATAGCTGCCGTACGCCAGCCCGGCATCGTATGCTCTGACCACCATCTAAACCGTTGCCGTTTCAACTCTGCTTGCCGGACTGTACAAAACGGTGCATGTCTTCCTACGGGACATGGTGCCGCATATGTCTTGACTACCGTGCTCGAGCTGCGCATCCGTCCAGCCAGAGACATATGTAGGATATGCACATGTCGATCCCGCTGTGGATAGCCGATTCCGACACAAAGTCCTCAACCGTCACTGCTTGTGCGAGCGCGTTTAATCTGACAGCTGCAGCCACCTCGAACAAGTCAGTCAGTGCTCTCCCAACTTTCGTATCTCACAATTGAATGCATACTTGGTGGCGTGATGATCAAACATATCAAAAGCCCACATTTGACCGAGATAAGATGACACCTCTGCGATCGCCCGACCCTCGAGCAGTTCGTGAGATTGTCATGTCCAGTTCCCGTGTCTGTCGACTCGTCGTACCAGGATTAGTGACAGCGTCTGGGGTACCCTGCTCTCTCTGCCGTGCTTCACCAAATTCTCATGTTGATTCCCCATCGGCCTTGTCGGACTTCATCAGAGATGATCGCTTTATCGCTCCATCTGCTTGTTGCATTGGAGGTCAATGCTGCAAGTCTATAATTGCTTTCTTAGGAGAATTGTTTCCGTGGTTCTGACGAAATCGATGGCTTGATCATCGACGCTGCCCTTGCTTTTCCGTACGCTTCGCCTGGCGATCGTCCAAGAGATCCTCCTCCGCATTCCGGCTGTCTAATTCGAAATACCCATGTACTGTGTAACATCACTCTGGAGGTGGATCGTTATTACAAATTACCAACAGATTCTTCGCAAATCCCCACACCTCTGTTACGGACATGTATATAGCCGGTGGCAGACAAACATGCTGTGGTACGCATATAAATATAGTCCAAAGTTTACTTTTCACTGTTCGGCGATGTTGTTTGGACCACTCGACTCATGTTGACATCACGCACGGAGCAGGTTCCGAATGTCCAGGTGGCTTCAGCAAGTGCAAGGCTAGTTCGATACTGCCAGACCAAGCGCTTGGAACTGCAGGTACCGGCGCCAGAACCTTCGGTCGGAGATATACAATCCCTAGCGACGTTAGACAGGGCCATGCAAACTTTATTGTAGACTCCCTCAGCGTCGAGCCGTAAGCCATCCAGTACTGAGAGAGCCTCTGTCGCCCAATGCACTTCGCCATTGGATAGCAAGCTGGCCTAACACTCTCTTGTTGTCTTCCGTAATGGAGTCTGTCATGTCTTCGTCGTTATCGCTAGGCTGGTGATCAAGAAGAAAAGCTACCTGCACCACGTCCCGTGGGCTCAGTATCGGCGCACTGGGACCTGAAGGTTGCATATCCCAATTAAGTGGTGTCGATCTGAGAGGTGGTTTCGGGTTTACACTGACTGCCTATTGGGAGTCAGTGGTGGTTTGATGCCTACTAGGGCTATGGTTGTTGTGGTAGGCTATCTGAAGCAGCGAAATAGCGCCGGATCTACACCACTGCCGGATCGGACTCTGCGATCGAGCTAGTGATGGAGCCGAAATCCTCAAGTCAAAGCCACACGGCCTGACTCGTTGTTTGGAATAAATGAATAGTACCGGAACATGAATCGTGATATGTTGAAATCGCTGACGTACCTCTAGACACACAGCAGCTTCTCCCATGTTCTCCAATTGTGCTTCTAGGAGGTATCGTGAACATCCGTTCTTTGGGCCCATCTCTCCGGCTTTTGTGCGAACGCTCAGTAACTGTTGGGCCACGAACTGATACAGTTTGCGGAACGTCCGAACTCTTCCTGACGCTGCCCTCCCTTCTCCTAGGGCCGTCTCCGTATATGTGACAGTGACTGCCAGGACATGATTGCCCTCTTCCTTAAGTTCAAATCTTAGGATACGTTGTAGTGATTCGGCTGGTCCTGGAGAAGCGTTTTCCACCTCTCCTTGCAAGCCAGACAGGTCCAATGGTGAGCCTGTAGGGTTCGAGGGCGTCTGCATATCACCCTGTATCCGCACACCACTAATCGCTTTTGTGTTGTCGGCTGGATCGAGCTCGTTGTTCGCGCATAGTGTACAGGAGAAGGTCTCGCCAACATAGGCGCTCCCGAATGCTTCAGGGAGATTTAGCACAGGACTCAAGACAAATTGATCGTTTGCGTCATCCGGCGTGGGATAGGCGAGTGAGGCTTTGGGAGATATGCCTAGATCTCTAGAGTTCGGGAGAGGGTGCTGCACCGCAAGGGATGGACGAGACAATCTATTAACATCGTTAGTTTGCCAGCTGTGTATTTGACCGGCAGTCGTAGTATACGATGAGGTAGACGAGCCGCTATCAACCTCCATGTAAGATGATGCAAGCATCGGTTTCGTCATGGGCCGGTGTGCCCAGGCTGTGCTGGAAAATCGACAACATACCGCAGAACCTTCAGACTGACAGAATGCGCAGTCTTGAGAGTGTCTCCCATCGCCTGCCCTCGTTGCTGAGCCATATCGACAACCGTCGTGTCGCAAGGACTTGTGACGAAAGCGGCCAGCGTGAGCGGAAGCTTGAGTGGGGCGTAAACCGCACCTGGGTCCAAGCCTTCGGACCGCGGAATTAGCGCGTTGACAAAATTTTGTGATTCGATTACCAAAAGTGATGTAGGAATCGAACTGTGTTGAGATGTTTACTTGTTTGTACACTTGAATCCAATTCCATCACTTTGCAACGTACCAGGATTTTTCTAATTATTATGGGTGTCAAGGCATCATCAGACGATATCCCGCTCCAACGATGTCCAGACATCGCTATCAAGGTTGATACACCAAAAGGTCCGTTCTCTCAGACATCGCGTTCGTTGTAAACAACTGACGTTGTATACAGGGCGTGGTGTGTTCGCTACCAGAGACATACCAGCGCGGACGATCCTAGACATATGCCCAGTATTGATTTTAGGAATAGAAGAAAACAAAAAGCACATAGAAAACACCTCGCTTTATCATTATACCTAGTATGTAATCTCCCACAGCAGGCAGTGTCTTTTCTCACAGACATACATACACTCAGTTTCCCCCAGCCTTTCTACTCATTACTACAGACAGTTGCACTAGTCGCGTCTTAACAGCATCGACATGACTAATCGATGCATCTATTGGAAATGGGATTAGAGATGTTGCAAGTATGAGAAACCTAACTCATCCCAGCAATTGGCCAATTGTAGACAACAATGGCAATAGCAAAGTCGCCCAGGCCGTCATATTCGGATTGGGAAGCATGTTCAACCACTCTACCCAAGAACAAAACGTGGGATGGATGCGTGATACTCAACGCCAAATTATTACGTACCGAGCACTGAGAGATATTCCCGCAGGAGAAGAGCTTTGTAAGTGAAAGAGCTGAAATTGATAGACGGTTGCGCTAACAAATGCAGGCATATCATACGGAAGTCATCTGACCTTCAAAGACGCAGATGCTACACCTCCAACGCCACCGGAAGACGAAATTGAACAGCTTCGAATGATTGAGCCTTATTAAGTAATCTTTGGAAGTACAGAAAGTACAGAGGTCGCAGAATCGTTTACTGCAATACAAGACGCCTACCGGAATGAGACAGAAATTTGGGGGAGATGCGGGTACTGAGTGCGGGGTTAATCATCTACGCCAACATGTACAGTGCCGATGGAAGGATGAGGACATATCATGTGCTGAGAGGCTCAGGCTTTTCTGTCGACGGTGTAACCTCAGCAGAGCTGTTGTTGTCTTCGGCGTCGTTCCTCAGGTCGTATGCGAGCTCGAAGCATTCCTCCAGAAGTTGCGTCACTCGACCTTGGCCATCAGGTATCTCGTCGCCCACCATGAACTTGCCGTCTACTCGCATGTTGTCAATGGAATTTAACTATATTTGAGTTAGCAGGCGTGACAGTGTTTCGATGACGTGGTGCACGAACCTTCATACTGTAGGGGTACAGCTCCCTTGGTGAAGATACACCTCCCAACTTCTTGACTTCAAGCAGGCATTTTCGGAGTGTAGTTAGTTGGTTGTAAATCGGCAGTAGAGCCTCAGATACAGGCTCGGATGTCAAGAGCAGTTGGTAAATGAGAGCGTAGCTCTTCCGGAGAAGGTACAACAATGTCTGTAACTTGTTAGTGGGTCCTCACATTTGGATCTACAGAAGCATACTCTCTGCTCGTAAATCTCCGATGGCCGTCCAAGCGCATCGACAAAGTTACCGTCAACTCGGGCTTCGTCTATACGATCAAGCTGTCGCTGAAAGTCCCAAAGATCCGTCTCACGAAGAGACCATGCCTGAGTTAGGGTAAGCTTTTCGAGCTTGTTTCGTATTGAAAGAAGTTTGTCATAGGTATCCTTGAAAGCGGGCGCAATACGTCCTTGCCTGTCCGTACGTTAGCTGGATTCGTGGGGATCATGAATGGTACCAACTTTTGCTTGATCAACGTAACCCATAGCAGATTGCGTCGTAGCAGGGTGCCAATGAGTGTCTTGGCGTCTGGCGCCGGCTCAGGGTGTTCGGTGGCGAGTTGCATTTTGTCGACCATTTCGGCCAGCTTCTCTTCAGTAGTTCCTTCTGTCTCATATGCACGAATGCCGTACTCTTTTAATTCCTCGTCAAGTTTGTTAAGCTCCTCTGAGTACTCCTCAACTTCATCATGTGGGAACTAGATTCCTAGTTAGCATGGGTTATGGAATCGCCATGAATTCACTGACTTTGGACCTTGCGTTGCAGCCGCAAAGTGATCTTAGTATTGAGACCAGCTTCTCCCATTTCGGTGTCAGCTCGGGTGTGAGCTCAGACAAGTTGAGCTTCAGTTCTGCTAGCGTCTCCTCGCAAACCTTGATGCGGGCGTCAAGGAGGGTAAGTAAATGAGGGCTGTACTCTTCTCGACCTCTCTCAACATATCGTCGGCAATCTTGTAGGTTCTTGTCGAGTGCTTCCAGGTCCTTTTGTGAATAGAAGGTTGCTTCTTTGAGGTGATCTAGTAAGCGCTGTTTGATGTCAGGAACGTACATAATAAGCTCCGACATACATAAATACCTTGATCGTTGAGATGTAGGAGTATCTTAACAACAGTGTCAGCTGGATCGTAGTAATACATGACATGATTGAAAACTAACACTGCTGGTGGCTCGTGGTTCTTTCCGACGGTCAAATAGGCAAGTGAAATGAGCTGAAAGCAGTCGTCAAGCATGTAATCAACTATGTGACCATATCAGTAACAGCAACCTCCATCGGGCAAGTGGCAACGTGACATACCTTTGTTCTGCTCCAGACGTTTGGTTTCGCGTATCTCGTTGAGGATCATAACCTGCTCGATGACTTGGTCGTACAATTTCAAGACATCTTGGCTCTTGACATAAGTTGACCGATCACGCTTCAATAGTTCAAGCTCCGTCCGTATAGACTGCAGCTTGTCGAGGATGGGCTGCTCTTTCGGATCCAGCGGGATCCGCGGGAGTGGGGAGTCGGTCATCGTGTGCTGCAGACGCGGATCGGCAACAGATGGGGAGATCTTTTGGTGGGGTTGAGGCTAATCCGAACGGTGGTGAAAGCTGCAACTCTGCGATATGCGAAACTTGGAAGTGGCCGGTCGGGAAGCCAAGACGCAGCTTGATAGCGGGGAAAGTGCTCGGACGTCACCGAGGGGCAACCGCGAGAATGCGCTAGCTCCCAAACCAGCTAGACATCGCTAAGCGAAAGCCACGGTTAGCGCCTTCCACACCATCAATTCAATTCACCAGCGCCGAAACTCTCAACATCTCGACTCCCGACAGTATCACGATCACAACCGTCGCAATGTCTACCTCCGAGCTCGCCACCTCTTACGCCGCTCTCATCCTCGCTGATGACGGTGTCGACATCACTGTACGACTCCCGAGGTGCCATTCGCAATCGCGGACACATTGGCTAATTTGAACAGGCCGACAAGCTTCAATCCCTCATCAAGGCCGCAAAGATCGAGGAGGTCGAGCCCATCTGGACGACCCTGTTCGCCAAGGTGCGCATACACGAACACGCTAGAATTCCGAACACGAAATTGATATGTGAATAGGCTCTTGAGGGCAAGGATGTCAAGGACCTGCTACTGAACGTCGGCTCAGGCGGCGGTGCTGCCCCCGCTGCCGGAGGCGCTGCTCCTGCCGCTGGCGGTGCTGCTGATGCCGCACCAGCTGCTGAGGAGAAGAAGGAGGAGGGTATGTTTACCACACGCTTTTTGTGCAACAAGGAACAGAGACTAACACACAACAGAGAAGGAGGAGTCGGACGAGGACATGGGCTTCGGTCTCTTCGACTAAGCGTCTCGTTTCCCTTCCTTTCTTCGACATTTGCCTTTCTCGGGGTTGCAAAACGGATTCATCAGCGGGCATATTCCCATTGCTGGGGTGGGACAGTCACGACTATTCGGTGACACGACTTGCATACGGGCCCTCCCGGAAGAACAAAGACGGCGTCATGAGATATGTTAGGTCGGCAGGTCAATGAATACTTCGAAAAGTGCAAAGAACGGACACATGATGTGATGTCGCAGAACAGAATTACTTCGGCTGCGACAACATTTCAAGAACGGTGATCCATTGGTGCATGGCCTTGGACCAGAAATATGGTGCATGTGATACGTCGACACGATTCTGTCGTCCAGATCACCCACTAACGTTTTACGACTCCGAGATGTAAGCCTAGGGTTACCCTAAACAACTTTGCTTACTGTCCTCAATGTCCTATGGTGCAAGGCCCAGCACCGCACTAGCGTGTACACATCGCCGTCCTTCTAGTTCTTTATGTCCGCTAGCCTTTACCATGACTCACCTTTTCAATTGTTTGTAACCGTCGCTATCTGCCTCAGAAACTCGAGTGATGCAACCTTGTTCCTCATGCCCATCCCAGACTTCGATGTTGCCGTACCCATCACCACCCTGCGTTTCATGCTGGATCTAAGCACCCACCAGAAAGACTTGAAGATAGTACATTCAGTAGCGTTCGATCCTGCGCCTTATGTATGTCTTCGAACTTGCACCACCTATCGAGGAGTACTTTTCGCGGCATATTGCTTTCTCTAGTGTGCTTGTACGCTCTTCTAACGCTAGACATGGACGAAAAAGGTGTCAGTGCACATGTCTTTGCACTATCTATTGTGGCACGAGAGCACCCGATGAGTGGCGTCTTAACGAAGACGAGGAATGTTGAAGTTTTCACTCCTTTAGCGCACAGGCTCGTCTCTTCTCGGTCGACAAACTGGGGATCATTGGAAGATTCGGACCAATGATGGACGCTAGTGTCCGGGTGCTAGGAGTACTTCATCTGAAGCCAACTCGTGAAGACTTGCATATTAACAATGGATATGTCGCCTAGTTGAACAGCACGAACACTCTTGTTCCGAGAAATATGAGCGAAATCGAGGGCATGCATGGTGAGCAAGAGACAGAGGGCAGTGAAAGCCCTAGTTCCCTTAGTGTTTGAGACTGATATCAAAAGTCTCCTGCGTAGGGTATGGCTTAGCTGATCAGCAATAGCACAGCAGCTTAGTATAGAGACCTATAGCTCTGCTCCAGTGCACGTCTCGGAGTATACTTGGCTGGTCATATTGATTCCACTGGCAGTAGGGCGAGATAGTGATCGTTGAAGGTACGGGAATGAGAGACCTAGTTAAAGTCGGAGGCTAGTGGTTATTCGTTCTCGAGCTAGATGTGAGAGAAGAGGCGAGGCTGGATAGATAGTGGCATGAATGTTCTGCTAGCTCTTGCTTCCTGTGTTGAGCAGAGAAGATAGTGTATTGTCGTGGTACATGGCACGATAAAGATATCTAAAGACAAAGATAGAAGCTGCGATACTTGTATCTGCAACAAATCAACCGAACAGCTTTCGTGTCTTATGGCGAAACCAAAAGAAGCTATTTACAAGTAGGGTCGCTGTGTTTGTCTTTCTGCTTGCTCACCCATCTACACTCTGAGCCCTGGGCTTGCCCAGGTGTTTTAGAAGCTATGTACTTCAAGTCTTTCCATCATCGCCCGCTCTCTTCCTCTTATTGGAGCCCGCACCATTGTCAATTTGTCACCTCTATTGCGCCTACAAAGACCCAAGGTGCACATTTGGATTCACTTGCTTCGGTAATGTTGATTTCGGAGACACTAGCAAGAATATTGCTATGATGTCAATCGGCGATGGGATCTAAGGTGTTCAGTAATAAAAAAGGGCAAGCTTTTTCGGAGCACCCTAAACACTATTCGGGGCAAGAGACAGGGGAAGGCATCTCCACTTTAGAGAGCATTGGATGTCACGCCTATACGGTAAGTCGGCGATGAAGATAGAGACTGATATCAAGACCGGATGCTGCACGTGCGTGCCATGATGATTGCTGTGCTCATTGTGACATACTCGGATCCAGGATAGTTTACATATCCGCTCCGATATAAGCAAAATATGCGCCTACTCCATGCCCCTATGCAGATACAGAGATACAAAG
>Ga0058698_10001095_pt1 | contig 12931 bp, 8 predicted proteins | sample AgamicAsSfe_FD_67288 | JGI IMG/M metagenome (GOLD analysis project Ga0058698, IMG submission 67288) | Agave microbial communities from Guanajuato, Mexico - As.Sf.e | ecosystem: Host-associated > Plants > Phyllosphere > Phylloplane/Leaf | place: Guanajuato, Mexico | collected 2012-05-30
GCTTTGTCATTTCCGCGGAAGGGGGGATCGTAGTGAAACACCGAGCGATGATCGCTGACAAAAGTACATGCGTTGTAGTAAAAGATGGCAAAAGTATATATGTCTAGTAAGAGGTTGCGAGATTACCATGATGAACATAGAAAGTCGATCCATACAATCGTTCGTAGGCTCTCAAACCCGTTTGCACATACTTCGTCCGCGATGCGAACAAAACAAGATACGCACCTGAATGCCATGTGAAGAGGCACAGTAAACCGTTTTCCTCAAAGTCAGCAGGGCTCCTTCCACTTTTCGTTCGAACGTGTTGCACAAACAGCATAATTTGACATGTGATCAAAGACCGTGTTCTTGTTACAATCTCAATTCCATCCTACGTATTCCACACCACCTATTCTAACGATATGACTGCCACACCAACAAGGATATACAGAAGCCTATCCCGTCCTCCCCACTCATCCCCTTTTCTCCGCCATCCCATCAGCCGAACGAACAAAAAAGTCCCGAAACAAAACCACCAACACACTCAGAATATATGAATCGAAAAAAGAAAGATATTACCAATGCACGAACCCGCTACTACACGCCACAGACGCAAAGGTAAGACAGGGGTGGCTCTCAGAGCCTCACCTGTTCATCCTTTTTCCCCCGCTCCGCTCCGCTCCCAGAATAGTCAGAAACAAGTTTCATGTAGACTCGGTAGATCGAAGCTAGGAAGGAGAAAAAAGAGAAAAAAGACATTTCAAACAAGCAAAAGGCTTATCAGCTAGTTCATCCGGGAAGCCAAAAGCCAAGCGCTCGGAGCCGAAAGAAGCAGAGAAAGAAGAAGAAAAGAAAAACGAACATATGTGTTGTTACATGTTGGCGTGCGGGTGACAGAGGGACCGAGTCCGGTAGTCCTGGTGATGGTTGTTGATGTTTGTGTGTTGTGTTGCGTAGGATGATGGTGATGATACTGTGTTGTTGCCTCGACAGCCGTGTACTTTGAGGAAGAGAAGCTAAAGATTTGCATTGTTCGAATGGGATGGAGAAAAAAAACGCCCTTGGCTTGTCAGGAATGGAAATGCTGGTCAATACGCCTGCTTGAACACATGAAGCTTCCACCCCGCAAAACCCTACGCCTTGCACTCCTTGAATATGTATAAAGTGTCCAGCCGTTTCCTTCTAGTAGTAGATCATCAATGGGAAGCGTGTTGGAACGAGGAGAAATGATTATGGCGGGATTCCTATATCTCGACAGTCTTGAGATCTTCTGTTTCGGCGGTCGCAGCGATAGGGCTCTTCACCGACTTTGGGCTTTTCAGTGAAGAAGGCGTTTCAGGCTTGGTGTCTTGGTTCTCTTTGTTGTTCTCCTTATCGCTGCTGAGACTGTCGCGGGGAGTAGGTAGGCGGGCAGTGGGGAGCTCGTCACTGGGCCTTGGTGTGTCCATGGAGATCAGGTTCTCCGAGGGTGTGGCAGCCTTGGCATCGAGGTTCGTGTGGACGCGGATCGGTGCTGGGTTTTCTTCCGCAACTCGGGCGAGCGGGCTTGAAAGTTTGCCACGCGGGCTGACGCCTTTGGGTGGTTTGGAGAGGCGGTGGGGGCTTCGGCCGCGGTCTTCTGGTCCCATTACAGGGCTGTGGTAGGGGCTGCTCGCAGTGCTACTGGGGACGACCATACCCGGCGCGTTGGGGTTGACACGCAGACCGCTGTTCGGGCGTCCCTTGGGCCGCCGGCGACCGTGCTTCTGATCGCATCGCCAGCGGAGGACTTCTAGGTAGGGTGGCTCAACGTTCTGCTTCTTGAATGCCAACAGCTTCAGCTCGCCCGTCTCCTCATCCATGTGTACGTCCTTGGAGGCAAAGTCATCTGCGGCCATAGCTAGTAGAGCGCCCCACGAGCGTGCGACGACATATTTGCAGTCGTAGTCGCGGCCGAAGATGATGATCTGGCCCCATGTGCCATTGGGACCCGGAGCGAGATCGACGGCAAGGTAGTTGCCTCCCCAGTCGCGAGCCAGAGGGATCCATGCTGGGTGGGCATAGGCCTTTTGTACGGCATTCGGGGGCTGCGAGTCCTGACGCGCGAGGAGGTCTTGTCGCCAGAGAGGGTTGCCTGTGCTCTGGACTGTAGCCACAGGAGGAGCTGTAGAGGAGCCGGCGAAAGCCTTGACTGGGATTTGCGGTGTTCGGTAGTCGACCTTTGTGGTGAGGTATTCCTCAGCGACCTTTCGCCAGTTCTTCCACTCCATGACAATCTCCTCGCAGTCGAGCAACATGAGACCAAAGATGACACCGGTCGGGAGACCGCCGCGCTCCTGGCCGTCGTGGACCTGCAGCGACTCGCGAATGTCCATAGGGAGCGTCGCATCGAGCTCGTGCTCCAGCTCGTTGACGTCGTTCGATGTGCAGCCCTCGCACAAGTTGTCGAAGAGCTCTTGGTAGTGGTCCTCGACCCAGCGGTCGATACGCCTCCACGAGTGGCTAACAGGTGGTGGCGGGGGCAGGCCCTCGTTGAAGTCCTGCATCTGGATCTGGCCATTGGCGCCCTTGTCGAACGTGTCCGAGTCCATGGTGGCCTGGCGGCTCAGGGAGCCACGCATTCCAGGCGAGTAGGGGGAGCTGGGAGACATGGGGCCTTGGGGGGAGCCGATGAAGCCATTGCTGGTCGCGAGCTCGTCGTGCTGGTAGGGCGAGTGCAGGTCAGCGCGGGACTCGGCGCCGCTCGCCGTGATGGAGGTGAGGGCAGCGTGGCGGCTCTGGGGAATGGGGATGTGACGGCCGGTGCGGTACGGCGAGTCGTGCGAGGCGTGGCGGTCGTACGAGGTCATGGTGTGCCAGAAGTCCTTCAAGGACGAAGTTATTCTGGGCAAATGTTAGCCATGTCTGCCAATGTGGTGGTGGTTGTGTGCGCGGGGGGCGGCGCAAGGGAGGCGTGTGAGGCATGTGAGGCCGGGGTGTCGTACTGTTGTGCCATGGTGTCGACAAGTCTTGGGGGGAGCGGAACAGCGAAAAGAGCGTATGGGTGCGCTCTGCGCTGTCAACCTGTGGGCGGTGTTCCGGGACTCAGCGAGTGTCGAGTGCTTGTCGCTGGGAGCAGCGGTCTGGGTCGAGTCTTGTGGTTTGGTAAGCGTTGGCAGGAGCTTGGATTGGGAATCGAGAAAACGGATTCCAGGTGACGTTAAGGGGTGCCGACGCGCCAAGACTAAAGCACGACCGGGATGGCCCTAGACAGATTGACGAGCGTTGAATGCGCAATGCTGGCCCACTGCTTCAGGACAAGGACGAGGAGCAGGTGACAGCCTCAGGGTGAATGCGCTCGAGAGCTTGTCGTGGCCGGCGCCCGCAACTATTATGGTACCAGTCGTGTTGTTGTTATGGTTCGTCGGCTGCATAACAAAGACCTGCAACCACTCACGCCGGCCTCTGGGCAGCCGCGACCTATCTACTCCCTCCTCAATCTCTCCACTCGAACCCCCCTCTCCCTCGACCACGGAGCCAACTTGAACTGACCCCCTGGCCATTGGCGTTTATTAATAGCCTCTTAGCACCCCTATGTATCGCCATTGCCACCCACATCACACTGACTTTCCTTCTACTTAACCAACAGTATCCCCATTTGGTCGCGCAATACCTGTTCGCTTTTGCCGTGGCCAATTCACTCCCTAGCCGACCCCCATGCGGCCCATTTTCGCCGCCTCACATCGGCGCCGTTCGTCCAACCGTGGGCCTGTTTCAGGCTTCGGCGGCGTCGTGCGCGCCAACGAGGGGCTTTACCGGGTGGCTTCGCGTAGCTTAGCTTCTACCGCTCCCTACCCCGTTGGAACTTAGGAGCTGCTTCTGCATCTATGGCGCCCTCAAGGCGGTGTAAAACGAAACGTGCCACTTTTATGCTCTTACCTCGTCTTAGCAAAAACAATCCGACACATGTGCGGCATATTTCTTCAAACACGACATATCTATTCAATACTTCTGCCACGTACACAAGCAATTCCTTGACAACACCATCATTAGCCTGACGCGCGCGCACGCGCGTTTCTGTTTCGTGATTACATCGTCCATCTCCAAATCTTCAGCTATGGAATCCTTCGATAGAGATAATGCGCATCCCCCGCTAGTCCTGCACCAGATCTTCAATTTCCGCCATAATCTCCTAAAGGGTTATGCCTAATCTTGGTCCATGATGCGGTCAGCACAGCTGCCTGTCTTCATGACGTAGACCGATAGTCGGCAAGCACGTATCGCCCGCGTAACGTTGACGACCATGCATGGTGTGCAGCAAACCAGAGTTAATTGCTATGACCTTGGGTATGTTTCATATTAACATGGCGGGCAGTTCCGATCAACTATCTGATCCGTAGCACCAATTGCGACTCGCCCTAAGCTTCCGTCATCTTCTACAGAGCTTGTCCTTGAACTTTGTACCTCGCCAAGTGCGTGTCCCTCCACTAGTAAAGCTTCGTGTTGCGCCCTCTCGGATCACGATATTGCCGCGCATCCGGGAACAGGCGTTTGTGGGTTGTGTGATGTGGTGAGAGCCGGCGGGGTGCGGGGTGTTGCAAGGCTGTTTGCTGATATTTTTAGCCGCCGCGCAACTCTCTCGCCACATCGCATGGTAACCGATGTGGCTATTGTGGAGTAACACTCATGTCCTCATTACGACCCCATCGCTCGACGTTCAGTTTGACTTCGGAGATTTGCTGCGCTAGCCTGGCCTGGTTTACCCCAGAGTCGCACGTCGTATTGCCTGGCGCGTGGGTCAGATACGAGGTGATGTGCGTTGAGTAAGCGCCCTTCGTCCCGACCCGGTACTGTAGCGTTGAGGCGCGGCCGTGGTTTGTTTCTTCTAGTCTTTCGCTCGAGTATTGTTATTGAAACTTCAGCTGGATGTTGTGTATCGTTTGGTTGCTTGGTGACTATCGTTCTTATGGTCTGTTGTTGGACCTTGAGCATTTTGGTGGTTTAGTCTCGCCATGCAAACATGATCGGAAAACGCCGTGCTGACAGGTTGGGCGCATTTTCTTGGTTATTCCTCTTCTTGTTCTACACGTCTCCAGCATCGTAGACTGAATCTTGCAAACCGATGCTGTGTTGGAACTGCTCTAGTCTTGTGCTGAAAACCTGTAACATTAGGCCAAAGTCTTGCCCAAGAACTGGTTTAGCTCCTCCTGCAACGGCAGTACGATATTCTCAACTGCAGCTTGGAGGCAGTTGGTGTCCTGTAAATTAACCGTGGGATCGACAGACTCTTTCATACAATAACTGACTGCACTTTGATAAGCAGCAGACAGTTCCCCAGCTTCGTTTTGTATCCAGTTATGTACCAAGGTAAGGAGGTTATATTTCTGATCTGCTGAACCGTCACCAGTTTCGTTTTCAAACTCCGACTGGTGGTATTTTTCGGCAGTCGTTCCGAAGTAAAGCTCGAGCAATGCTACGGCTAAAGCGAGCAAGAAATTGTTCTTCAAAAACATTTGGTTGTGACCTTTCGATCCGTTTTCAGAACGGTCAGCTGCATTCGGAGCGAGGTATGCGCGATCGAGATCGATCGGACACGTGGTATCTGATGTTCGGTGGAAAAGAATGTCTCGCGCAGCCCACTCGTTGGCAAGCCAGGGCGTCGAGTTAAGGTAGAGTATACTGGACGCTAATGTCAACGCTAGGCTATATCTCTCTTTCCTGCTCAACTTAGAGCGTTTTCCGTTGATGACCGGTGGCCTCTCTAGCAGTGTCTCCAGAGATATCAGTTCTGTACTAGGAATCTGTGCTTCTGCCGTGTCGACTGAGTAAGCCCCTCGTAGTTTGCTTTTACTGTCTAACGAGAAGCCGATGGTCGGGGACTTCTTATAGAGTTGTTGAATAGATGCGCAAAGGTCTTTGACCTCCTCATATGAAGGTGGTGAAGTGGTCGCTGGATCTTGAACTGCGTAAGGAGGAAGCGATCCGAAGCTGACATTCCTTTGCATCCTATTCGGTTTGGGGGAGGCCATCGGTGAAAGACAGGCATCGTCCTCCTCGTCGACGCAGATCCTAGCGGCTTGAAAAGTCCACGAGACGCCACTGCTGTCAGGCGAAATGGTCGAAAAAGAGATATTGAAACTTGTCTTGTTATTGCGGAGCGCCTCCCGAAACTTCGGCGCAAATATGTCTCCGCGAGGGTCGAGTTGGAGACTTGCTGTATGGGAAGACTTGCATGAGCATGACCAGCACACACAAAGTGCGTCGTGTAGAATCTTGGCATAGCGCTGCAGCTTCTGCAAGCGTGTAGCATACGAAGGCTTGCTCGGTCTATGGTAGGTTTCGATCTTTTCACTCTTTTCCGTGAACCTCTCGAGCTGCCTGTTGCACTCATCAAGCTTCTCTAGAAGTGCGCTTAACTTCTTCTTGCTCATACCAAAACGAACACGCTTGCGGAATTCGAATTTGTCGTTGGACTTCTTAGGGTTCGCGGCAAGCAACGTGTCGAGATTGTTACGAGTAAGCTACAAACGGCGTCAGTCAATGATGCACTGAATATACCCCATGTATTTACCTCGGCTGCGCCGTCCAAATCTAGTCTACTCGCGATGCTCTTCGTGATTTGTTCGATCTCCGCCATGATACTTTGATACGAGTTGTAAGCGTTTTGAAGCTTGTCTTGGAGCGCCGTTTCCTTGCTCTTCCACAGTCCCCGAGATGCCATGGGATCAGTAGTCATTTTTGTCCATTCGGCTTCAGAGGTGATGGAGCCGAAAAGTATCCGAATTGTCAGCTCGTAGTGATCGTACTGGGCCCTGAGTTTCCTGAGAAGGGCGGGATACTCAATGTCTCGATCCCACATGCTCCTCAAAGTACTAAGTCCTTCTCTGTAGCTATCGATTCCTAAGAAAATAAATTAGTAAGCCGTTTACTGATTGTTGGTCGAGATAAAAACATTACATACCTTGAATAATCAGCGGCAAAGCGCCAAGTACAAGGCCAGCTACCTCGATTCCGCTCATTGTAGCTTTCAACTTAGGACTCGGGATAAATGTCGATGTTGCGCGTCATTGGCGAATGGTGGAAGAAACGAACGCCGAGCGGGGTTCGAGTCTGAATCTCTTGACTGGACCTCACGGTAGACACACGAAGAGACGCAAATGAGCCACAACTATTAGCTATGAGAGAACCATCGTTTTGCGAGGGAGAGTGAATAGGACGCGCGAATCTGTTGATTTGCGAAGGACACGAGGTTGCGAGAAGGTGCCACTGTCTGCGAGGCGGCTGAACTGCGCCCCCCACCAATCTGGAAAGAACCTAGCATCGCCTCACCCCATGCAGTCATTAGGCTGCACAATGGCACAGGCGCTTACTAGCCAAATGCCATCTCGTTGCGGACCAGAATGAACAAAGAACATCTACCAGCTTATACGACTCGACTGTCTGGGTTCACGATACCTTTCTACTCCGATGTCTGAGACCCCTCAGAGCCGCAAGTCCCCGCTCGCTTCCGTCCTCGGCATGCTAAGCTCTCATAATGTCGACCCTTAGGCTCGCAACAGCTGCTAACATACGCGCTTTCCAAATTTTGACCGATGCTCTTCGTGCAAGCGACAGTAAGTCTACGGAAGAAGTAGACAGCGATGCGCTCGAGGATGAGATCGGAAGGTTCAGAGTATGGGCTGGTAATCTGGGTGCGCTGCAGAAAGGTCACAGCTCGCTAGACTACAGGCTACGCGACTCCCCGAATCTGCTTAGCAGTGCACTCAAGCTTCTGAACGAGCTCGAGCACAACCTCAATGAGACCTTTGCAGTCATATCCGGAGCTCGTCTACCTTTCGAGGCGCAAACATCGACGGAAGAAGTTGAGGAAGATGAAAACGACGATGGGTTCTTCAGCGAAGAAGACGACAGTGATAGCGATGGACCCAGGAGCGAGTTGAAGATGAGGTTTGAGGAAGTGGTTGACATCATCGACAATCTCTACAAGCTTAGCGTACGCATCAGAACGCCTAGCATACACTCGAGATCACTTAAAGCTTCCTCTTATATGCCAAAAGATCCAGAGACGGGAGTGGATATCCTTGATGCTTATGCTGAGCTGGACAGAAAGCATGTTCAGGAGCTACTCCTGCAATTACGAAAACAGCATCCTTCGGGGGCTCAAGAAGAACAAGCCTCTCTGATTGACAGGCTAAGCTCCTCTATCACGCTACGTAGGCGGCATTTCAAGTACTGGAAGCGACATCGTGACAAACTCGGCGCTTCCGCAATTCCTGAAGAGGCACCAGAGCCTGTCGTACCTGCTTCACGTGAGGCACCTAACACAACCCGTAATGACAACCTCGAAGCCTTTCCAACAACCCCGATGATCACCACCTCAAGACCGACGCCAAGCCAGAAGACTGGCAAGACTCTCTTGTCAGGCACGGAAGCGACACACCATCATCAGTCTCTAGATGACATAGTGGATACCAAGTCGGTGACAAGCTACGCTGTGACAGTGAGGGATCTGCACGGGAAAGGCATTGAATTACCGCCTCCGCCCAAAGCTGCCAACGGCGACAAAGACTTCGAGTGTCCGTATTGTTGGATCGTTTGCCCTGCAAGATATGGCAAAGGACGAGCTTGGAAGACGCATCTGCTACAAGATCTGCAGCCATATATCTGTACATACCAGGACTGCGAGAGCTCTCAACAGCTCTTCCGTAGTCGCCGGGAGTGGGCCGAACACGAAGCGACTCATCGTAAACTATGGCGATGTCCAGAACACGCAGCGGCCTTGTATAGCTCTGTTTCTGGTCTTGAGAACCATCTTCGACAAGACCATAATGGCAGCTTCCCTGAAGATCAGATAGCAGTCATTGCCAAGATCGGGGAGACGACAGCAATGGATACACGCACTAAGTGTCCGATCTGCTATGTACCTGCAGATACTGCCAGTCTAGGTGATTTACAAAGCCACATCGCAAACCATCTGGAACGCTTCGCTACCTTCGCACTGCCTCACGGGAGGGAAGACGACGCGGAAGGCGCAAGCAGCATCGCAAGCCGTGGGAGTTCCAACTCTCAATCCCTACCCGACTCGTTCCGCACAGACACGAGCGCTGACGAAATCGAGCTGGATGATACTCCAAAATTATATGATTCGTCTGAGATCCTCCATGTAAAGGAGCCTGGACAGAATTTACTGTCCGCAGAGAGATTGCAGCAACTTCCCGACGAGAGTCATAATCGGTTAGCCATGATCGCAAGCCAATCGAATGATCTGGAGGATTCGGAAGATGAGCAACCTGATAATCAGCAGATTGACGAAGACGTATCGCTTTCACACAAGAAACACCTAGACCATGTGGAAGCATTCAGACAACATGTCCTGACTCTTCCAGGGGCCTTGTCCGTTCGATTCTATCGACGCTATGGTTCCTGGCGTGGCTCGATAACTTTCGCTGATGATTGGGTTGGTGAGGAGGCGCTGAAGGTCTTCGATACTCAGCGCTTCCCCAACATGGATTTCAAACCCAAAAAGGACACGAGCAAGTGGAATTTCACCAGGATCAACCCACCAAATAGTAAGTGGATAAATGAATGGCGACTAGGCCGCTTGTAACTGTTTGAGCATACTGACGATATTACTGCTACAGAAAAAGAGCATACGTTCAATCGCCAGTCAACGGCGGATACACAGACTACCGAAGATGCTGAGACATTTTCAACTGGATCTGAGTTGTACGACCAAGAAGCCGAAGATTCAGAAAAACAAGCAATCATCTCAACAGCCGACATCCCCACATTGCGTTCCTTATACCAATCTCGGCGGCTGTTGCAGCGCGATCAGAGCTTTGCGCCAAACGATGCCTATAACCAGATGATCTCGTTCTGTCATTACGATCTGACAAGGCTGAGAGTAGATGCCATCGTCAATAATGCTCCATCTAACTTCAAGGCCCAACCTGATCCAAAATCGTTGCATTATGTTATATACCAAAGGGGTGGATCAGGTCTCAGGAATGAGGCAAGATCAAAACCTAGAGTCAAGGCGGGTCAGGTCGAGCTCACTCATGGACACGATCTTCCGGCTTCGTGGGTGATACACGCTGCAGCGCCAACATATACCGGTTCCAAAGGTGTCGGTCAATTCAACATTTTGAGCGCGTGCTATCGTGAGGCTCTGAAAACAGCTGCTACTTACGAACTCAAGACGATCGCTTTTCCTTGCCTAGGCACTGGAGGTTGCATGTTTCCGCCACGTGTTGCTGCACGCATAGCGCTGCAAGAGATCAGAGAATATCTGGACGCACATCCTGAGCATCGCCCCGAGCGAATTATCTTTTGCGTAAAAGCAGCGATCGACGAGAAGGCGTACACAGACTTCTTACCGGTCTTCTTTCCACCTACGCATGGAGATCTCGACAGAGCAAGAACATCGGACTGGTCAGCGAATCGCGCCGCGTTATCGGCTCAGATACTAGAGACACGTTCACAGCTTCAAAAGGCCTTAACTGACATGTCCGATACCTACGTTTTTAGATCGCAGACTGCTGAGACTAGCGCATGTGCCCACGACATGGGGAGGATCGATTTCGCGCTGTTGTCCATGCGCAACTATCTTTTGGGATCAAAGGAGCTTAAGCGGAGTCTTGGAGATCTCAATCTACTGTGCTCTGTCATTTCAACCGCATGTAGTACCATATCGGAGATCGCAGAACGAGCGAAAGAAGTAGGCTTCACCAAAGAGGAGCAAAATTTCTGGGACGAAGCCAACACTGGTATGCAAGCCAGCCATGGATTTGATCTTTCAACTCTCTTCGACTATTGCTGGATGTTTGCGAACAGCTTAGATGGCGTCATAGGAGGCGATAGGAAGGAACCGGATTCGATGGCAAGAGCACGGCAAGTCTTGGAGAACTACGCTGTCAAACAGAAAAGTCAAGATGCGAAAGGTATCCGCGATCATTTGGACGAAGTCATACATGTGCGCAAATCCGAAGCACCTATCTCGAACAATCGAGAAATCATCCAAGTCCATCAGATACCTTCCGTTGCGCGGCTCTATCTACTTGGCGACCTTGAGGCCAAGCCAACGATGGCGCAACCGTCCACTTCATTCAACCATACTGTCTGCTTGCTAAGAGAAGATATCACCAGACTCGCAGTCGATGTTTTGGTCAACTCTACTGACGTTTCCTTTTCCGGCATGGGTACCTTGGATCGCACGGTTTTCAAGAAAGGTGGGCCGGGGCTACGTTGGGAAGTCGAAGCTGAGCAGATCGGACCATGTAAAGAAGGTGACGTCAAAGTAACTCCTCCTTTCCTCCTACCAGCCAAGCACGTTGTTCATGTCGTCCCGCCTGGTCAATTCAGAAAGGATACCAAGACGATCTTGAGAGGCATCTACCGGGAGATTCTACACACTGCCGTAGAACTGAGGGCGAGATCCGTCGCGATACCCAGCATTGGAACTGGTATGCTGAATTATCCGCGACGTGACTGCGCATCATTAGCCATGGAGGAAGTGAAACGATTCCTTGAATCCGCAGAACCGGCTAATGGTCTCGACAAGATCATCTTCGTGGTCTTTTCCTCCAATGACGAGTTCGTTTACAAGAGCCTTCTGCCGGTCTACTTTCCGCCGCCGAAACGCAGGGTTTCCGATGCATCACAACGCGAGGAGCAGACCTCCGCTCAACACCAGGCAGCGATGACCATAGATGACCACATGCGAAAAGAAGCTGAGCGAGAAGAGAGAAAAGATGAGATACGAGAAAGATTTGCACAAGATACCCCACTTCCAGCGTCTTTTCGACAAACTGATGAGACCCGAGAAGACTCGTCTTCATCAAAGCCATCTGCTACAATTCTTCCTGCCTCATCTGACTTGCGGAAGCTGTCCGAGGTCAATGAGGAAGTTAGACAAATGCGTTACCGACAAATCATTCAACAGACGCAGATGTGGACCCACGAGTCCCGCCCCATGGATAAAAGCGAAGAACATGCATTTTTCCAATTCGAATCGCATGTTGACGACTGTGATACGTGTCATAATGGATTATATGAGAGGCGCCATGAACTCTGCCAACAGGGCTACCGTCTTGGGGAAGACATATGGCAGCGTGTGGAAATGTCTCCACATGCAAACGTCCATGCCAGACGAGATAGATACAAATTGGAGGTACCAGCGGATCGTTTGCCTAGCTCCATGCTTTTGCTCTCGACTATCGCGCAAAACGCTACGCAAAGCACACAGACGGAAAGTGGCCTTGGACATCCGTTCTTCCAGACAGTCACACCTCGCGAGGCAAAACCAAAGGACCCGGCTCATGAAGATGAGAATGCGTCGCACCATTCCGTAGTTGAAGATGAGAAGTCCACTGTGTCGACTACAGAGCCACCTGCGGTGATCCATGCCTCAGTCCTTGCTCCGTTGACGTTGGGGGACTGGGTGCACTCTGTTCTCCATATCCATCAGAGCAAGATCGAGCTATATCGTACAGATATTTATTCTGAAGACATTCCGTATGCAACGGTAGATCTTGCTGGTGCCAGTTCATCTTTGACTCGAGGCGCTACATTGGACTACTCTAACCAGCAGGCGCAGGCCAGAGCCGCAGACTATCAACAAGCGCTGATATACCACCACTGGATGCTGCAGAATGGTTACCCGAACCACCGACCGCCTTCTCTCCATATCTTCCAAGACCCACATGTTTCCGCTGTGCGTCTACCTCTACATGCAACGTCTTTGTTTGTGGTAAGATGGGGAGAGACGAAGGGAAAAGGAACACAGGGAGTGAAGTTGACTCGAATGATGGAACGATGGCATTTTCTCGACGCATTCGCTCCCGAAGCTCCAGCGCTGTTCGACGCTCTTCAACGGCTTGTCAACCGTAACAACAAGACCCAGAGAGATCTGGCAACGCTTTGGACGATCGGAAATGAAACCGACAAAGACTACCTCGATAAGCGGGAGAAGAGCCTGCAGTCTTCCGCACATGTC
>Ga0058698_10001096_pt1 | contig 12918 bp, 11 predicted proteins | sample AgamicAsSfe_FD_67288 | JGI IMG/M metagenome (GOLD analysis project Ga0058698, IMG submission 67288) | Agave microbial communities from Guanajuato, Mexico - As.Sf.e | ecosystem: Host-associated > Plants > Phyllosphere > Phylloplane/Leaf | place: Guanajuato, Mexico | collected 2012-05-30
CCACCTCCGCCGCCTAGCGATGTCCCTCCGCCGCCGCCACCGCCTCCGGCTTAGGTGTGCAGATGTGACAGTGTAGAACCTGGGTCGGCGCATAGCCAGCCTATATGTCTATGCTCACATGGTTTTTAGGGTTATTGATGGAGGTAGCGATTTCTTTGTCTGGGAAAGCACTCGCGGTAATTTCGTGAGAGTTTTTGTACATGTAATTCAAGCAGCTGCCAGTATAAATGGCTCCAGGTAAGCTTGTTGGCCAAGCCAAGTAAGTATGTAGCATGTTGCCTGTTTTGCTTGTGTACCTGAGCTCTAGATGTGCTCTGCACTGGTAGTAAACGAGGTTTTGTTCTCGCGGTTGAACGAAAGCATTTTCTCTTGGGTCAGTTTTTTTCCATGCACTTGGCTGTGTTGTTGTGGTGTTGATGGAAGCGTTTTGAGAGTCAGGTCAAGTGCAACTGCGACGTGCAAGTGAATGTTGATGGATAGAGGTGACGACTGCGTGCTAAAAGCGGACACTCAGATGACGCTGATCGCCAAGATGCTAAACACAAGCGGCGGGACAAGGCATGAGCATGACAGGGCAGGCACATGCCGACAAGCTCATGTTGACCATGCGCGCTGGACAAGGCGACGCTCTCATCTGCCTTTATCCTTCTTTCTAGATGCTTGTCTTGTGTGTCGGGTCATATTTATAGCGATTTCACACCCCGCTCCGGGCCACCCGCACTCATTGTCGCATGTCCTTTAGTCGCCATGGAGCGGATACGCGTGAGCAAGGTAAGAAACGCCGCCGAGACGTGCAGCTCTGCTGGAGCACTGCTTTGAGTACGCTGACACTGCCTGCAGGTAGAGGACGTCTACCTCCTCCGCAGAGGCACGCGCTTCGACGGCACACTGCACCTCATGCCCCACCATCTCGTCTTCAGCTACCTCCCCAGCCTGCCCGCCGACGCTCCCGCCAACGCGAAACCACCGCGGCAGAAAGAAGTATGGATTACCTATCCCATGATCAACTACTGCTCCCTCAAATCGTGTCCGCCCGTCTTGCGCCAGGAGCCCTCGATCCGCATACGATGTCGCGACTTTACCTTCTTCGCCTTCTTCTTCCCGAATGACAAGAAGGCGCGAGACGTGTACGATAGCATACGGGCGCTCTCATGCAAGATAGGCAGACTAGACAAGCTACTGGCCTTCAGCTACCAGCCAAAACCACCAGAAGACCAACAGAATGGCTGGAACATCTACGACGCGCGCCGCGAATGGAAGCGACTGGGCATCAGCCCAAAGGACTCGGAAAAGGGCTGGCGGATATCAGAAGTCAACTTGGAGTACAAGGTACATGGTATGCCACATGTAACGTTGAGGAAGGTCTTGACGAGTGGAACAGTATGCGCCGACGTATCCCGCCCTTCTTGTCGTTCCCACCAACGTCTCGGACAGCGTTCTCAGGTACGCAGGTGAATACCGATCGCGACAGCGGATACCAGCCCTCGTTTACCGCCATCCTGTCAACAACTGCTCCATAACGCGAAGCTCACAGCCCACACCAGGTCTGCGTGGGAATCGAAACCCTCAAGATGAGCGGCTCGTTGCAGCCATCTGGGCGACTAACCGCGGGTGGAAACCTGCAAATATCTCCTCCTCCAATTCTGCAGAGCTCACTCCTGATACAAGCGTTGTGAACCTGAACGATTCCAGTGCTAATAGCTCTTTTGTCGGTGCAGTGGAAGGGAGTATCGATGCCGGAAGGACCACTGCAGACGACCTGACAGCGTCTTCGGAAACAGACGCCGACGCGCCAAAAGTCTACGGGGCCCAGCAGCGGAACCTCATTGTTGATGCTAGGCCTACAGTAAATGCGTACGCGATGCAAGCTGTTGGGCTTGGTTCAGAGAAGATGGACTATTATCCAGGAGCGGAGAAAGCATACCTCGGAATTGATAATATTCACGTCATGCGGAAGTCGCTTGATACTGTCATTGAGGCCTTGAAAGAGTCGGATCTAGTGCCGTTTCCCCCAAACAGGCAGCTTCTGGCCAAGAGTAATTGGATCAAGCACATTGCTAACATACTGGATGGAACTGCGCTGATAGCCCGCACGGTTGGCATCATGCACTCGCATGTCCTCATTCACTGTTCCGATGGCTGGGATCGCACGAGCCAGTTGAGTGCACTCAGTCAAATCTTGCTAGATCCCTATTACCGGACGCTGGAAGGTTTCATCGTCCTCGTTGAGAAGGATTGGCTTTCCTTTGGACACATGTTTCGACATCGATCAGGGTTTCTGAGCCATGAGAAGTGGTTCACCATAGAGAACGAAAAGATTGAGCGCAAGCACGACGGCACTGGAGGCAGCAATGCCTTTGAGAATGCTCTTCGTGGTGCGCGAGGGCTGTTCAACCGCCACAACGAATCGAACGAATCTCTCAATCAGCTCCCGGAAACGAACATGCCAGAAAATGTCACAGATGTTGCCGATACTCCCTCGTCGAAGCCTGTTCAGATTGGAGCTGCGGAGGAGCATCGTGTCACCAAGGTGAACGAGCTGTCACCCGTGTTCCATCAATTTCTCGATTGTGTATACCAACTACATTATCAGCACCCAACCCGATTTGAGTTTAGCGAGCGCTTCCTGAGGCGCTTGCTCTATCATCTCTATTCCTGTCAGTACGGAACGTTCCTGTTCGACAATGAAAAGGAGCGCGTAGACACCAGGGCTAAGGAGCGAACAAGGAGCGTATGGGACTATTTCCTTTGCCGCAAGCAAGAATTCATGAACCCAAAGTACGAACCAGAGATTGATGACGCTATCCGAGGCAAGGAGCGCATGATCTTCCCTCGAAAAGGCGAGGCGAGGTGGTGGGCTGAATGTTTTGGTCGTACTGACGAGGAGATGAACGTCTTTGGCCCTCAAGCGCCACCAAATCTCACACCCCAGACCAGTAACCAGAGTACTGGAAGGAGTGGGACGAGCACTCCAATCGTCCAGGAGCCCATTGTCACAGGTACAGAGTCCGCGGACGGAGCGACTGGAGCAGGTACAACTGTCCAGCTTCCTCCTACACACGCTGTTGGCGATCGCTCCCCAAGAGTCTCCAACACACCAAAACCTCTTGATGCTGCAGCTGCGCTAGGGCAGGATCTAAGGCAAGGAGTAATGGCGGGTTTCGAGAAGCTGGGCATCACTAGCAACACGAACAGGGCAGTAAGTCCAGCTGCAGCAACCAGTAGGCCGAGCGAAGACGTAGCACGAGAAGTCGTCAAGCCAAGCTCGGATCTGAGTACCGGTACAGAAACGGGGGGAAATGCCGAAGATGTCACTCATGAGGCCGCTGAAGAGGATGTGAAAAAGTCGTTGGAGGACAGCAACAGGCTGAGTTCCGAGGCGAGTACGGAACAATCCTTGGAGCCTGCGTCGACTCAGATCGCCGATTTGGGACTGGGGGCGGACATAGTGGAGAAGAAAGCAGAGAACAGGAGTAGAAGTCGGAAACCCACCCAGGCGGCGGAGGCAAAAAAGGAGGTTGAAATGGAGATGCAATAACTGTATGTGCTACTTTCTTAGTAGCAAGTTGATTGTTCCTGCGAGGTATGGGGTGGTGATAGAGATTTGATGAGACATGATAATGCACAATCACGATGAATGCAACAAAGATACCCCTGGCAAGTACTTTTTTTTCCTGTTGATATTCATGATGATCTCCGCATGTAAGTTGTGAGGACTATTACAGTGCGAAGCCGACAAGCAAGGGCTGATGGAGCTACTGGAATCTCGTGCTTTGGTACGCCACATACGCTGAAATCAGACTCGTCAAATCTTCTGCTGCATGTCAAGAAAAGGCACCTACTAAGCGACATGTGCATGGCATGAACCAAGACTACAAAAGCACCTCCGCGTTCGTGTTGTCAAGAACTCACAGCGATGAAACAAAAAAGTTTCGTCCGGTCTCATTGGACACAGCGACTGTAACCCTCGGGTTGGTGGGAGATTTCGCAGTTGAAGGACTAGTCTAGTGTGACCTAAATCGAAGCATCTTACCTGTAGCGTCGTGGTGCTTCATACGTATATGTAAGTATCCGGAGCACTGTCGATCTTTTGCGGAGACATAGTTCTTCTCAGTACCCCGAAAGGCAAGACTACCGCCGCTACGGCCAGTATTTGAGCTTTAACTTGGTCAAATGTACGTCGGCTGATCACACGACTCCGTACCTAACTTCAGAGAGTGAAGCTGCGGTATGGCTGACTTTCTTCATACTCCATCATTACGTTGGAAAATATCGCCTGATTGGAATCTTGTTTACAAGGCTCCCATCGAGACACCCGAAAGGTTGTTCTTCTAGTAGCCAGCGATACCTACTAATTACCAAGCCCTGGCCATGGAGAAAGCAAACTAGGTCACCGAGCGAACAACAACTGGACTGGTCTTTCAGTACCTCCGGATGAAGAAGGTAAATTGTGTTGGACAGATGGGATGTCTGAGGGCTCCAAGGCACTTGTACATAACCACCATGCCTCAAACGGAGTGAATAGATGCCAACTACCGTTCTGGAGATGCTTCTTCGGTGTGTCTAATAGATGCGAGCGATCTGTTTGGGGATCTATCTGCGGCTAGCCAGTTGCATTCGATGAATGAAAGGTAGTGAAGTTGCCTGTACTCTTCGAGTACAGGGCTAACAGCTTCATAGATCCTATAATAATCGTTTGGCATCCGATGGTCCGTCGTAGCATCGTACCGAAATCCAATCATAAGATAAGCCTGTATCACGCAACGGTGTCGTCTACGAAAGTTATCGCGAGACTGATGGTACTTTACCGCGGCATAGTTGCACTCTTACTGAACTTGAACATCGGGAATTTTATCCAGTTATTGGTGTGATACTGCCACTTCCGCCACGCACAGCACCTGTCAGAGACAACATTCGGGATAGCAGATGCCGATGAGATAGAAGTAACTATGTTCAAATGCCAGTGGGAAGAGTGTGTTGGTACGACCTTTGATCGCGTGCAAGAGCTGAAGAGGCACGGTAAGACAAAACATGTCAATTTTTATGTTTGACGCCCAATGCTGATGGCGATCGTAGCGAAAGCGCTGCGGGCAGTCCATTCCCTATGAAACAGAAAGGCAAACTGGAGGGGCATGCTAGACTAGTCCACAGAGGTGAGTTTGAGGACTGGGTATAAAACTTTACGTACATGTCCATGAGCGTCGTGCTACTACATACTATGCATATAACCATGGCCGACGTGTGAATAAAGCAAAAAAGTATTGGTTACTTCCGATTCTCATTTACTGCGTTTGTCCAAGGCCCCACGAAGGGTCTAATATATCAGCGTTGAACCAGTCAAGAGAAGGTTGCGATTGGAACAACTGCCACATCATGTCGTCATTCCACGATGAAGGCATCATGCTAGGGGTTACATCACTTCCGCCGCTGTTTAAAATATCAGGACCATTGCCGAAACCTGCTGGTAGAGGACAGGTCCCCAACGGTGCAGCCGATCCTCCATTCGGTTGTGGTACTTGCTCGTGAAGGTCCGAAGTCCGTACGAGAGGTTTACAAAGACCCAGCAGTGTAGCGCACAGCCGATGCAATCGGTGAACATATTTGTTTTCCGTAACGAGCCCGGAAAGGCCGTCAGTAACATCTTGGAGGAGCTGGAAATCTCGAGCGCTAGACGTGCCGACCACGTTGCAAAAAACGACGAAGAAGGGGCAGAGTGGATAAGAGAGCATACTCCTGATGGTCATTAGTTACGGATCCTTCACTGGAACAGCTTTACGCTCACCAAGCGAGATAAGGGTCATAGCCTTCGATGAAGTGATCCAACGATCTTCCAAGTTCTTCTATATCCTTGGCGCACTCCAATGCCTTCCGGGCACTTTGAAGACACTCCTCTCGTTCTGATGGATTTGTCGTAACGGTAGGGCTTAGACGGTGGACTGAAGTTAGGGTAGAAAAGTACCTAAACTCCATACCTTTCCAGTGTATGAGAGCGTCAGTTCTGCTATCTAGGAGATGCAGTTGTCGTTCCTAGCAAAGTATGAGCGTCTGCTAAAGTCTTAATTAGGAAGGGGTAGGTCTGCATACCTTCTCCATAAGCTCGTAGATGCCCTGCATCTTTGTTCGCAATTGCGCCACCTCTTCGTTCAGTATAGCTGGCGACGGCTTGGTTTCCAACGATAGATCCAAGATCTTGTCGAGTATAGGAAGTAGTTCTAGAACACTCATGGGGCTGGCTGGATCGGCTCGCAACAGGTACGAAGCCTTTACCTGGAGTTGAGGAAGAGATCGTGGCCGAAGTAGCAAGAGGCTCATCACGCTATCAAAATAGGCACATTGACCGACTATGGCATATATCTCGCTCTCGGTGTCAGTTTTTGGTATCGGTTCGTCAATATGATGATAGCCAAGAGCCACGATAGTGCGCGATGCATGGGCAGTAAGTTCCCAGCAGCTCACAGGGTTGCCCATGATCTGCATCATGGTAGCCTGCTCTTAATTAGTCCATCGTTCCAAGTAATACGACTATGGATACCTTACTCCGGTAACCAATGCCTGCGCGAGTAAAAGAGAAGGCGCAGTTAAGAAGCTGACTTTATCTAGAGCAGTAAGCGCTGCTATCAGGTGATTAAACTCCATTTGTTGGATGTGTCGTTGGACAGCTGCACTCTTAGGGCCTTGCAACTGGCTCGCATATAGTACAACAGCTGCCTGAAAGTGAACGATGACTCGATACAGATTGAGAGTCTTCTCATCAGCAGTACCTTCCATAAGGGCAAGTGCAATCTTCTCGAACGCCTTTGGTGGCACATGATCGACAGTATGGTAGCGAACGGCGGCGTTGCCTCGTTCCTTGAATTCAGCTGACCTCACTATCAGCTTCACGTCAAAGATTTCATAGAGGCATACTTACTACCGAGGATGACATGAAAGATCTCGTGCTTAGTCATATCAGTAGAGACATGCATCGACTGATCAAATGTGCTGCGGTCTGGCATGGTTGGTGTGGGCGTGTGGGACAATTGGTCAACAAATGATATGGCGGTTTCGAGGACTGAGCGTTGATGGCTCGACAGTAAGCCATTGGTAGAGAGCTCTTTGCTGATGTGGATGCGAGCCTCATTTGCTGTCTGTGGGCTATTGTCGACATCCTGAGCTGGGGCTGGGGCTGGCACATCTAGCGAGCTGGATGTCCTCTGTCTCTTTGCTGGTCGATCTGAAGTCGCTTCAATAGTTGGCACAGCAAAGCTATTTACGGTCTCCTGCTCCTGTGCCAAACTTGGGCTACGATGGACACTTTGAACAGAATGTTCGAGATTTGAGAGCCGTTCTACTAGAGCTTTTATTTTCTCGTCCCTACACATGATCAGAGCCGAAGGGTAATGATAGACTGGAGCACCTGGACAAAAGCAAAGCCTCTACACAGCCTAATTTGGTCGCGGGACAGATGATTGCTTACGTTCGAACTTTGGGTCGCGGGACGCGCTTGTGCCGATTGCGCAGACATTCAGCCTTGGCCGCTACACAGTTTGCGCATGGCTCTTTGCGATCGCATTTCACCTGGTGTTTGTCAATGCTTGTGTACAAATGCAGGTACCCACATTTAGGGCAGACCTTCCGAGCATGGCATAAGTCACATGCGGGCACACCTCCGTGGGCAATCCAGTTCTCTTCCGGCATTTGGTAATCGTCGAAGTAGCACAGTGGAGTATGCAACAAAGAGAGTAACCTCCGACTCTAGACTCGCTGGTGAGGATGGTCCGGAGAGCTTGATGTTCGGAGCTCTTGGCAGGATTCGGAAAGGGTACGGCCCGAGGTCCGAACGTGAAGGACGCCATCGTCGCATGTTGCCCAACCTACCCAGGTTTGCCTTGTGCATGGGAAATTCCGCGGGAAGTTACGCATTCTCATCAAGACCAGACTGGATGGCTAATAAGTTGGGGGTTCGGGAGGTGCAATAATAGTGCCGAACCGCTCTGTCCGTAAGCAATGGTGACGACGGTTGTCAAAAGGCCCTATTTCTCGCTGACGCTGACGTTGTTGATACGAAGGTAAGCGTGTCCGTGTTATCGCAAAAACAATTCATCAAACAAGCTTCGTAGGCTGCGCGTACTTTGGGGCCTAGGACGTTGCCCTATCACGAAAACAGAGCTCGCGAAGAGCTGGATAAACCCGACCTAAAGCATGGTAACCTTGAAAGACGAGGATTTCTTCGACCTGGCGTCTCAGCACACGGAAACATGCAACTCTTTGAAAAACAAGTGCGACAACCACGCCAATGACTTGCAGCGAGTCCACAGCGCGTGGCATAACATGTGTGCAACAGTCTCCAGCCGCTTCAGGAAGGGATCGATATACATTCCACCGCTTCCCCACGGATGCTCCCGCAGTGAGACTAACTTTCTTGGGGCGGAATTGTTGGGTTGGCCAGAATTTGGATAAAACGCCAGAAAACGATTGAGAGTACAAGCCGCGACAGAGCAACCGTCAGCGATGCGATGTCATTGGGCGAGCGCACAGTTGCAGCGCCGAGGGAGGAGGATGGTACAAGGTTGCTGTGTAGGCGTGGGATATGGCGGTTGTGCAACACGACTGAAAGAATTGGCAAGTTGCACGAATGTCATAGGAGTTCTCGAAGGAGCAAAAGTGCAGTCAAAGTTTTGAAGGATTCGGTATCTATTACCCCATCGGTTCCACCACAATGGAAACGAAGCCATGAAAATTGATGAACCTGCCGCGCCGTGGGATGAATTAGAATGGCAAACATCGTTCACGTTTTGCCTATGGTAGTTGACTGGAGGCGACTTGGACCATCGGTGTGCACTGCATGTGTAACGTCTTTACGTGGCGTGGGATGTCGTGGTTGAGCTTGGTACGCGTCCTGCAGCACCATTTGACATACCGTCTCATGTGACAGCGCGTTGGACTAGGGCGCGTGCGATGCAAGTATCGTGAATGGGCAGCGCGAAACTAATGCCTTGTTCACGCACCGGGCTCACATGAAGACAGTTGAAGGTGATTAGGTAGGGCGAGGGAGAGGGTTTGTCGCACGAACAGAGGGTGGCGTATGTGGCGTACTCGGGTCAGCATCGACCTCAAAGTTGAGGTGAGAAAGCGTCGCGGTGGTCATGCATCAGGGAAGAATCACAGACGGAGAGATGGAAAAGGATGCGGGTGAGGCTGGCACTCAAATACCAATGAGGCAGTTGCGTCTTCCCACATCGAAGACGTCGTGCAGAAGGAACGACGGGCATTGGGTCGGTTCTGGTAGCAACACATGCTGTGAAGCACAAGTGCCGGGTGGATGAGTGCAGCCATGGATTATACATGGCCGCCGGCTGGCTTCGCATTGAGTGAGTTTGCCACAATCGGGCGACAATCTGGCTACTCAGCGCGCTGGCAAAAGAAGGCGGTTCCAAAGTTGTTCTGCGTTGATGCGATGGCCCTGAGCAGGCCAATCAGATAAGCGAACCCCAGGCTGCGTGGGGTGTATCAGGAAGTCGCGATAAGGAGCGGAGGATCACAGCTATTATCGTGCATGGACGTCTACAAAGCTTCTGGTACGGGCTATCGAAGGGTGACGGTCGTGTCCACGGCAGAGTGCACGCGTGCCGACCTTGGACGAGCAGATGCTATGACGAAGAAGTGTTACAAATGGCCTCAGGCCTGGTGGCTCGGCTCGTGTGGGGTTTCGCTCACCGTCAAAGGGCGTGGAGACGCGCGCATATGTGGTGCTGGGCAGCGTTGCCAGCAACAATGCTCGGTCCGTGGCCGCGATAAAGCGTGGTGAGCAGGTGTCGAGAGGGCTGCAGGGCATTGCGGCTGCAGCAGCTCAGGCACGCAATAAGAGAGCAGATGGGCCTGCGGCGAATCCAAGGCCGTCTCGGGGCTCCCACGCTGGCCGTGTCATTGGCGCGTTTTCTGGCTGAAGGCGTGAGTCTTATCTCTTACTCCTGGCTCGGCGGCCACCACACACACCCCAAACTCCAGCTTCAACCGCACCCGCAACAGCACAGCACTGTCCCCGCCGAGGACAGGGCTGGCCACGCCCGGCGCGGGAGCTAGTTCCAATGCCAAAAACAAAGAGTACCTGCACATCCCATGGGCCCCAAAACCTGAGCACCACCGCCCTCACGCTCCCTACCGCTGCCCCAAAACTCCCTCCCCACCCACGGGTGCACAGGTCCTGCCCGTCCTTTTGATTGTGCCACCTTCCATTCGGATGCTCCCGCGTGCACCGCCTGTCTGGCACGGAATCTAGGTATGCCTTGATTGCTTATCTTGTGCACTGTATATTGCTAGAGCCTTGCCCCAGCTAACCCTCGTACCCAAGGCTCTTGGCTCCTGGCTCCGTCCCTACTGCAGTGCAGTCCGCATCCATATCCACAGTCGTTCTTTCCCAATACACAAAGACCCTCGAGACCCCCTCTCTCGGCCTTCCATGAGCCACCCGTCACCCATACAGCAACCACGCTACGACCACCACCTCGGGTCGACTCCTGATGTTCCATAGCAGCACTCAGGCCCCCGTCCATCTGCCTGCAGAGCCCGCGCCTGGCGACGAGGCACAGCTCCCGCGCGGAGAATGCGGCTTCATCATCCCACCGTCTGAGGGCAATGGCGCCCGCCAGCGTTGCCCTTGCCGTAGCTTCTATCCAGATTCCCTCATCCGCTCTCGCTGTGGGTGCGGACACCAGGCCTGGAACCATGAGGCTCAGCCAATCTCGACCGTGTCAATGGAGGCATACCTGCATGCCGTAGAACAAATGAAGCGACTGAAGCAAGAGGTGCAGCGTTTCGAGACGCTCGAGCAACATTTAAAGCAGGAGCTGTTCAGAGAGCGTCTGGCTCGAGAAGAGCTGGTACGGACAAACCATGCAGTACAAGCGCGCATGTACGAGAACATGCAACTTCTCAAACTCTCCATCGACGACAGGGTCGAGGCCGTGGTAGACAGAACAACGGAGCTCAGCGACCAGATCAAGGTGCAGGGCGAGCGCCTGACCATGGTCGACGAATTCAGCATGGATTTGGAGAACCGGGTCGACCGAGTGGAGCAGTTTAGTGGTATGTCGCGAGACGTAACACCCGCTGCTTCCACGCCAAAAGCACATCTGTCAACCCCAAAGGCCTCTCCTGCCCCACCAATGCCGCTCATGATGCAGTCACAGCATACTCTTGGTCAACTTCCGATCCGAACTGATAAGAAATACCCTCTGTCGTGGAGTGTTCGCGTTGTTTTCATTCCGCGCAAGTCGCAAAGGTTCGCATACGATCCTGACAGCAATGGCTACCGGCGATGTGCCTCACGCAAGCTGTTGCAAAACCTCGAGTTCCCCAGCCAGGACAGCTCCTGTTTTGCGAATGGCATCGAGACTGCCTTCAAGGGTGTCTTCCGCGGTAGACCCTGGATGCCCATGACCGGCCATCGCCCAGCTGACGAACCTTTCGGTCGCATGGCGCTGACGCTTCTACCACCCGATCTCGTTCACCGCGGCGTATGGGACTATCCTTTCCTAGAAGATCACTGTATTGCGCACGACAAGATGCAGGGAGACATTCTCTACATCACCCTGCAGTATGAAGACGTCACCTGGAACGAGATTCGATTTCTACCCCCAGTTACTGGTGTCGACGAGACTTGCTGGGAACACGACGATGAACTCGACGGTACTGCTAAATACAAGAGCTTGGACTCAGAGATTATGTACGATTACCAGGATCCTCCTCCTACTTATTCATCTCGAACTCACTCGATGGCGACTAGGGCGCCCTCGGGACTGGACGTCCTTGCCAACTCCGCTGCTATGCTGAGTCCGATCGAGCGCGCTCAAACGGCATCATCTGTTCATTCCTCCAGACTGAGTCCTCTTAGTCCTCTGCAGCGCGCGCCAACCCAGTCATCGAGCCATTCTAGCCACCCACGTTTCTCTTCCGAGCGTAGCAGCCTTCGCAGCTTCGATACGGAAACCACTGATGATGAGCATCGTGACAAGAAACCCAAGCTACGGTCGAAGCAAAGCATGCCCAACGTGAATGGCAACGGTCATGCACAGCAGCCAATGTATGTCTCGGGCCGGTCCAAGCGTAAGATGCCAGTGAGGGAAAAGGGCCCCAAGGAGCCCCTACACTTCAACGTTGCTGGTGTTGCAAAGGGCGGACTCAATTTTCTGCATCCTCGTTCTTCCAAGGGGAAAGAAGCGGCCCACAATCCATGAGGCAATAACGTTCGGTTTCATATTTCCCATATGTACAAGGTTTCTTATTCATACTTGGTACAGGCGTTCACGAGTAAAACCTCGCTTCTTTCTTTCTTTTAACCAGGATACCCATTGGCGTTGTATAGTGCGATTGGATGCGTCAGCTTCACAGCGCAAATTTCTCAAGTGCGTTCTAGGTCTAACGTTCGTCCCATGTTACCAACAGCCACAAGACGTAGTTAAGAATCTCGGGTTACGCAATTTCTCTTCTCGACCATAGACGATTCCGAAGATAAAATGCTAGCTCCCATGTCAAAAATATGCAATCTTTTAGTAACCCGAGCAACGAAAGCAATAACCTTTCCCCTACTGGGATGACGCTTACTAGCCTCTGTTTCCGGAAAATCGTCGTGCGCTCAGACGCAAGAAGTCTGTTAAAAGAGATGCTTGGTTGTGAGTACTCCGATACCGTATCGCTTCGTACCACCCGGCATTGATAACCCCCATTCGGTATCCACCAGCCAAGACGGCGTGCAGGGAAAAACATGTAACGCAGGGCCTTGAAGAGTAATATGCGTGTCCGACTTATTACTGCTTAGCTTTGAGCTTGATACATCCGGAAAGTACCATTGTTAATTAATGGCGAAGAAACACCACAACTATAACGCCATGATTGTCGAATTCGGGGCATCTATAATTGCCGCTCAATGCACGAAAGCAT
>Ga0058698_10001097_pt1 | contig 12915 bp, 14 predicted proteins | sample AgamicAsSfe_FD_67288 | JGI IMG/M metagenome (GOLD analysis project Ga0058698, IMG submission 67288) | Agave microbial communities from Guanajuato, Mexico - As.Sf.e | ecosystem: Host-associated > Plants > Phyllosphere > Phylloplane/Leaf | place: Guanajuato, Mexico | collected 2012-05-30
CTCCCTCTCCTCCCCCCTCAACTCATATGGTCGCCAATACACCACCGGTCTCGTCCTCGTGCCCAGCATCCCAGCCACCGCCCTGATCCGCTCATGCCGCACCCGCATCTCATACTCCGACCACCGTTCCTGCTCCCGCTGGCGCTGCGCCCACAGCTCGGCGGCGCGTTCGGAGCGCGCGGACTCGGCTGCGCGGGAGGAGAGGGCGAGTTTGGCGGCGGCGCGGGACTCGATGTCGAGGCGGCGTTGATGGGTTGCGCTGCTGGATTTGGAGGAGGCGGAGAGAGTGGAGAGGAGGCCGCCGAAGAGGCGGCGGTTGCGGGCGAGGTCGGCCGGGCCGCGGCTGCGTGTGGCGGGTTTTGAGGAGGTCGTAGAGGAGGATGGAGGCGCTGGAGCGGGAGAGCCTGGAGGTGGAGAGATTGTGGTGGGTGTGGTTGAGGAGTGGCGGATGCGCTTGTTGGATTCGGGGCCTGGGGAGGGTGATTGCCGGCGTTTTATGCCACCAGCTGTGGTATCTATCGTTTTCGGAATTGCCGATTCCGACGGTTGAGGCTGGGAGTCACGTTTTGGCTCCTGCGCTTGCACTATATCTTCCATTTGTTCTGGCTCTTGCGCTTGCACTATATCTTCCATCCGTTCTGAGGCTGTGGCTGACTCTGGTCTTGTGATCTGCTCTTGCTTCTGTGCTTCTTCTCGTGGCTGCTTGTCATTCGGTAGCGAGGTTTCCACTCCATCCTGCTGTGCCTCGAGTATTTGTGCTGCTGCTTCTGCTTCTGCTTCCTCGGGGACAATCACCGCGGAGGCTATTTGTGGTCTGATGGACTGTCAGATGTATCCTCTGCATCAAAGATGGTGAATACTCACGCTGCGACTTCTGCCATGTCTACCTGATGTCTCTAAAAGAATGCGCGAGGTATGGTGGCTAGGTCTTCGGACGGAGAAAAGAAGCTCGGTCCAATGCATAAAATAGGCTCGGACCTTTCTGTGCTTAAGTCCGACTTCCCCGCACTCCTGCCAAGGCCGGCCTTTCCCTTGCCTATCTCATGAGCGCCTGCTGTCTTGCATCAACAAGCAAACTCGCTAGCTATTCGACACATGCCATCACCACTCTACGTCAAGATGTCGACTACAGCAGTTCCGATCTTGAAGTTCGTCGGGACCATTTCCCTCGGTCTACTCACGGTATGTCGACCTTCCGCCACTTCCAGAGACCTCCGCATTCCCGTGCAGAGCCATCACTGACCCAGCTCTCTCATCATAGGGCGTATCCTACACGACTGCAACTCAATCTATCCCAGCTCTCCTCACTCTCCCCTCAGCAGACGCCGCCCAATCAACGATCGATTCACACAAGCAATCCACCTCCAAGCACCTCTCCACACTCTTCGCGCTCACCGTCGCTTCCTACTCGACCGCATTCGCGCTTGCCCCTCCTCGCGGCGGCCGCCATCCCTACCTCCTCTGGACCTCGCTCGCCGCCTCTATCGGCTGGGGCGCTGCTGAGTGGCTACTCCGCACTGATGCTGCCAATGTTCGCAAAGCTGCTGCTGAGCTAGCGCGGAAGCAGCAGGAGCATGAGCAGGAGAGACAGATTGATGAGAGCTATGTTGATGCTGGAACGGAGAGTGTGGCTGATCTGCGTGCGGAGCAGAAAGAGAGGATGAATGGGGAGGAGGTCAGGAAGAGTATGGAACAGTGGCGCGTTGCGGAGATTGTGAGGACAGGAGCGACGGGAGTGGCCTTTTGCATGGCTGTATTGGGGATTTGGGGAGACGGGAGTGGATTGCGGTATGCTTTGAGGGCATGAAGATGCTGATGCGTCAAGTAGTAGTAAGCTCGTGCTCAAACTGGACGGTAATGATATGATGAACTTTGGAATGGCGAATGATCCGGAAGATGCATACAATCATCGACCATGGGTTATAATGGAAATCTCAATCTCAAACATTCGCAATCCTAGTGGTGACTTTATTCATTCCTCTATATCGCTCCCAACTCCTTAAGCTTCGCAATCATCCCGTCCACATCCTCCACTTTGCCTCCTCCTTTCCGTGGCGGCGGTTCCTCCACCGCCACGGTCTTCATCCGTTGCTTCAGCTCAACCCCATAATCACTCATCTTCTTCTTCTCCATCGGCTTCTTCTTCGCCTTCATAATATTCGGCAAACTCGCATACCTCGGCTCATTCAACCGCAAATCTGTCGTTATCACCATCGGCAGCCTACTTCGCGTCGTCTCAACCCCACCATCCACCTCCTTCGTCACTGTCGCCACCAATCCCCCCTCCTTCTCCTCCAGCACAACCTTACTCGCCTGCGTCGCTTGTGGCCACCCTAGCAATCCCGCCAACATCTGCCCCGTCTGCCCCGCATCATCGTCAATACTCTGCTTCCCCGTGATCACCAAATTGCTGCCCTGCTCCTCCACGACCTTCTTCAGCAGCTTTGCGACTGCAAGCGGCTCTAGCCCAGCTTGATCTGCGGACTCATCGACTTGGACGTGGATGCTGCGGTCGGCGCCCATGGCCATGGCGGTGCGGAGGACGTCTTGCGCTTTGAGGGGACCGGCGCTGAAGGCGACGATTTCGGAGACGGGGACGGATTTGCGTTCGCGGAGGCGTACGGCTTCTTCGATGGAGAGCTCGTCGAAGGGGTTCATGCTGTGTTTTACGCCGTTGGTCTCGACGCCGGTGTGGGCTTTGTTGACGCGGGGTTTGATCTGGAGGAGACCGGTGGGTTAATTGGGTGTAGGCTGGAAACAAAGAAGATTGCCTGGCAAGCTAGTGGGTAGGACATCGAGCAGTACTCGAGCAGTACATACAGCATAATCAATGACCCGCTTCACAGGCACGAGGATCTTGAGACTGTTGGACATGATGTGCTGGGTGTAAGTTTGGTAAAGTTCTCAGCTATTGCTAGTTGTCGAGGACTGATATGAACGTTACAGTAGACTGCAGATCCCTCGGCAAAGGATACCTCACGTGACTGGTCATTTGGGGTATGGCTAGAAGGGCAGATGTCCTTTTCTCCTCTATCGACGGCCCGCAAACATCACTTCACAACGCTAAACTCTCCTCTAAGTGACGGCGAGCAGAATCATCAGCAGCATCGCCAGGTGAGGTGCGCGTCTACATATCAGTTCTAGTGTCGTCTCAGAAGAATTATACGTTGATCGCTGTGCAAATGTCCTGGTACCACAGACCTCCGAGAAGAGCAGGTGACATGGTGATGGTGATTGTGACGAGTGGCTATGCTTGAGCGCGGTGGCACCCCCTCCTCTTGCCTACCAGCCCCACCTTGTGTGCCTCTCACCTTCAAGGTCCCTCCGGACTATCAAAGCCCGAGCCTGAGCCTGCTTTTATTTGTGTGAACGATCTTAGATTCCCTTTTGCCTTGACCATTGCATCTCACCCTCATGGTAGCCTTCACAGAGATGGCAGTCAATAGCGGGCTTGCAGTCCAGGAGAGTAATACTCCCAAGCATAGTGCCCTGCATGTCGAAGCCGCTGGACTATATACGTCTTCCTCCGTGCCTGATGACATCGACAAGTCCAGATATAAGCATGGCGACCGTGCTCTCATGGTCCTGGGTAATGAGCGTGTCGTGTTGACAGAAGAGGATGTATGTTTAATACCACTGTACTAAGTCAGAAGTCTAGAAGAGTCCTGGGGAGAGTGCCGTAAGGTATCTGTTTCGACTTCAGCTCTGTGACAGTACTCTCGACTACGGCTATTTACTGACGCGACTCAGAACTCACGCATCCGCCGCAAAACCGACAAGACTCTACTCACCATCCTCGTCTGGATCTACCTCCTGCAAATCCTCGACAAATCAGTCCTCGGCTACGGTGCCGTCTTCGGCTTGCAAACGGATCTCAAGCTCGTAGGAAACCAGTACTCCTTCATAGGGTCCATCGCACCCATAGCCCAGCTTTGTATCCAGCCATTCACGTCCATGCTGATCGTGAAGGTCCCGCACCGAATTCTCATGCCTTCACTTGTGCTTGGCTGGGGAATTGCACAGGCTGCAATGTCGGCTAGCCATAGCTATGGAGATTTGCTAGGGGCGAGGTTCTTCCTGGGATTGTTCGAGGGTGGCTGTTTGCCATTATTCAGTGTGATCACTTCGCACTGGTATCGACGTGCGGAACAGCCTCCGAGAGTGGCGGCTTGGTATGGAACGAACGGGATTGCTACCATTCTGGCTGCAGCTCTGTCGTACGGACTTGCACACATCCCATCTGCGCTATATCCTTGGCAAATGTAAGTATCGCTTCCACCTGCAGTGCGATTGGAGAGTGCCTTGAGGTTTCAAACTCGTGCTTACAACCAGCAGAATCTTCCTCTTCGTCGGTCTGATCACCATAGCCTCGGCACCAATAGCATATTGGCGACTTGATAACGACATTGCGTCCGCACGCTTCTTGACCGACGACGAACGTGCCCAAGGCATTGAGCGACTACGCGCCAATCAACTTGGTACAGGTTCCAATGAGTTCAAGTGGGAGCATGTAGCTGAGGCATTCCTCGATATCAAGACGTGGCTGTTCGTGGCTATGAGCGTCCTTGACAATCTTGGTGCGCAGGTAAGTGCAACTGCTCAATCTCGGTTTAGATTGTGACGTGGACTGACAATACTTAGGTCACCAACACATTCGGTATGGCTGCTGAAGTGTGCCCCAACCTTCACTGACATATACATCTCAGGTCCACTCATCATCAATGGTCTCGGCTTTGATAAATACACCTCCTCCCTCCTCAACATGCCATTCGGAGCATTACAGACGATTGTGATCCTCCTCGCTTCCTTTCTCATGCAGAAAGCAAAGCTCAAATCCGTCATTCTAGCCGCCTTCATGGTTCCTGTCATAGTCGGTCTAGTGCTTCTCTACGTACTACCCCGCACGGCTGGAAACGAAGGCCCCTTCCTCGTGGGCTACTACCTCCTCGCCTTCCTGTACGGAGGTAATTCGCGCCCACCCTTCTTTCCAATGCGAGTCTGATTGTTCATAGGAATTCCATGTATCGTCTCCTGGATCGTCTCCAATACCGCCGGCACAACCAAGAAGTCCATTCTTATGTCCCTCTACAACGCCGGAGCCTCTGCGGGAAACATCATTGGACCATTGCTGTTCACCAAGACCGATGCGCCAGCCTACCACCCTGGTCTACGTAGCTGCCTCGGCGTCTTCGTCGCTCTGATCGGAGTGGTGGGCCTACAGGTAGCGAATTTACTCTGGCTCAACAGGCTACAAGAGCAGAAGAGGGTCGCCGTAGGGAAGCCGAGGAAGCTCAAGGATCACAGTATGGAGGCGAAGTATGTAGACTTTGGGGTGGGTAACGAAGGAGAGGTGGAATCGGAGGGAGGTATGCAAGCTGGTGGAGGAGAAAGATTGGGCGAAAAGGCTTTCCTTGACATGACGGATCGAAAGAACGACGAGTTCATCTACGTGTATTGAGGTATTATACCCAGCAATAATAAAACAACTACAAGCTCATGGATAACAGACGTAGCAGTAGCCATACTACAAAACTTGCACTGTGTCATCGTCATATAGCTTGACACTTCCTCACCCGTATTAGGAAAGCGGGCCATGTTCCCCGCTCACCCCGCGAGGCTTCACTTTAGCCGAAAGCATTCGATACACCAATGTTGGCAGAGCTGCTTAAGCTTCTCTTCATTCCTTCCTCATCTCATACCTTCTCGACGGACTCCTAAATGGCCATTGTTCCGAAAGTCCTGACCTTTGTCAGTCTCATCGCTGCTTTGGGCCAGACACAGAGCACAGTCGGGCCAGTGGTCAATCTGGGATATGCCCAGGTACACCCCCCAGGATATACTAGCATTCGTTACTGTACCATTGCAGTAGTGCTAACAGCAGCCTAGTACCAAGGCATCGCCAATGCCAGTATTGGTGTAACCAGCTACTTCGGTCTACGTTATGCCCAGCCGCCCACTGGCGAGCTCCGCTGGCAGCCACCGCAGGAGATCGAATACAAAAACAACTACGATCCCTCGACTGTCATCGATGCCACCAATACAGGCCCTATCTGTGTTCAGGTGACGCCGTACTGGAATATCACCAACACTTCCGCGACTCTGCCGAGTCTTAATCCGGGCTCGGAGGACTGCCTGTTGGCGGATGTGCTGGTGCCACAGACGCCGGTGAATTCGAGGTTACCCGTTATGGTAGGTAGAGTTGAGCTCATGGGAGGGGCTGCTTGCTGATGGTCTGTAGGTTCAAATTCATGGAGGTGGCTATGTTGGCGGTAACTCAGAGAGCTATCCTGGTTATGCACTTGTGAATCAATCGCAAGGGAACCTGATCTACGTCAGCATTCAATACAGGTAGGCAGTCAATGATGGGAGAGTGTCCAGGAGGAAGTTGTCAGCCTCATCGGCTGCATATGACTCCCTCACGACCACTGAGGGACTTCGAGGGCTGTTGCTAAGATTTTCATAGACTCGGCGCCTTCGGCTTCCTGAGCAGCGCCGACATTCGCGAAAACGGCGTGGCCAACGCTGGTCTGCTTGATCAACGGCTTGCGTTGAGATGGGTGCAGAAGTATGTGCACCTTTTCGGGGGTGATCCTGCAAAAGTCACGATTATAGGCGGCTCAGCTGGAGGCGGCTCTGTGATGAACCAGATGATTGGATATGGCGGGGAGGCAAATCCACCTTTCAGGGTATGTCCAGCATAGCATGAAGTGAAGTTTCTCGCCTCAAGCTGACTGTCGATTGTAGGCTGTCATATCAGAACGTCCATGGGTACGTTGAGAGTTACACCACTGCTTCACCCACAGGAAGCTGACCAGTATCCTAGACGCAGCCGTATCATAACAACAGCGTCCTGGAGATGCAATACAGAGAGCTTCTTAATGCTACGGCATGTCCCGATCTCCAATGCCTGCGCTCGATCAACAGCACCGTCTTGAACAAAGGCGCTCAGGCAGCACTTATCAACGCCTACCTCAACCATCCGGAACTCATCGCTTTTGGAGATTACTGGTATGTGCTTGCGACTGTCTGTTTTGAGGGGGAATTGAACTTGACCGCCATGTGTAGGTATGGTCCAAGTGTCGACGGCAGCTTCGTAAGTACGACCAAATCATCTTGCCACTATACCTAACCATCTCCAGATCCGCGACCTCCCCTCACGCGAACTAGCCGCCGGCCACTTCACCAAAGTTCCCCTCCTCGTTGACACCGAAGGCTACGAAGGCTTCCTCTTTAGCAATCAATCCCAACGCACCATGGCCGACGAGACCACCGACCTCCAGATCCTCTTTCCCTATGCCAAGAACTCCTTCTTCACCCGTCTCTACGAATTGTATCCTGCTAGTGACTTCAACTCGACACTTTTCCAGAGGCAGACTATCTTTGGAAACTTCATCGTATGTCTTCGAGGGTGTGTTCGAGGTAGAGCGTAAATGTGCTTGCTGACGTTGGGGTTGTAGATTGACTGTGTTACATATTACTTGGCTTCCGCGGTATCAGATTGGGGCGTCCCAGCATACAAACTCATCTTCGATGCCGGTACAGAGGAACACGGCGCCACTCGTCCGTTTCTCCACGTCACCAACACATCCCGTACGTTTCCATCCTCGTCATCCTTAACTCTCCCTCCTCTGCCACTCCACCACTACAGACCACTAACTCCCCAACCAGAGATCCCCAACATCACAATCGGCCTCATCATGAAAGATTGGTACGCCTCCTTTGCCATCGCCCTCGACCCGAACGTGCACTCCTTCAGCGGAACTCCCAAACCGTACTGGCCTCAATACGACACCAGTGCGATGGGCAACTATAGCACGAACATCATGACGGTGAATTATACGCAGATTGGTGCGACGTCGGATCCGGATGCTGCGCCAAGATGTGACTTTTTCAAGGGAAGGAGCGCGGAGGTAAGGAATTAGATGAGGGGAGACGCGGAAGGTGACGCTGTGGTAACCGACTGTGCTGATAGTATAGTGTGAACGGTGACGATTCTTCTCTCACATCCGAATATAGTTGAATATACAAAGTCTATGTGATCCTCCACTAAATTTCAGCTTAACCGCCACCCTACCACAACCATTCTTCTCATCCTTCTCATCCTTCCACCGCCTTCTTGAGCCACGCAGCACAGGCATGAGCTAGCGTATTCTCTATTTTCCTGTTTCAGGTAACGAAAACAAACACTGTCCCCAATTTCATGAACCTTCCCAGTCTTACACGCCTCTATGGACGTTGCTTCAGTGGATGACGCCTCTGTATCGACCTATGTGGTAGCAGAAGGCAGGAGGGTGGAGTGTGGTGCAGGCTTATGCACTCGCCTGTACCTGTTAGTGATAGACATGTACCACCGATCTGTCATCACCCTGCGACCGCCTCTTCATCCGCACACCTCCTCCCGCAACTCCTTCCCCCCGGTAACGTCGTCACCGGCTTTTCCCCACCTCCACTTCCATCCGTCGTCCATCTTGGTCTCAAACACTTTCCCAGTGGTACACGCCTTTACGAATTTCGCCTCGGCAGCTACTCGCAGCGCGGATGCGATCACGGCTCTTTTCCTTAGGTTGGTGCTTGAGTTTGTCTTGAGCTTGATGATGCCGTGGGTGCGGATGGTGGGGATGAGGAGGTTGATGGGGATGGGCGTGGAGGTGGGATGGCGTGGGGTGTTGTGTTTCTTGTTGTATTTGAGTCCGCCGAGCCGGGAGTGGGCCGTGGGGACGTTGGATACGGGAGTGGATTTTGCCGTCGCTGTAGGAGTGTGATTAGTGAGGTGATATGGATGGGGGCAGTGGAAGGGATAAGAGATGAAGAAGGTGGGGGGAGTACCGTTAGACTTGAAAGGTACCATCGTGGGAGACATGGTTCGGGTCAGCAGGTGAGAGGGATGGTATGAAGTGGTAAGGGGGATGTAAATTAGGGGGAGGAAGGGCAGAGTACGCTTTGCATATGTAGGAAAGCCATTGCTCTGAGCGCACATCTGAGCGTCTGCAGGCCCAACGTGCGATACCAAATCTTGGCCACGTCTGGGCGAGTCACTGCATGGAAGAAGAAGAAGATGTGGCATCAATCAGAATATAGTGTGTCTCGAGGAGTTTGTGAGGAAAGCGTGGAGAGGAATTTTATGAATGGGTTGCACGTTGATAAAAGAGGCAATGTGCGCGAAGGTGAGTAGCAATGTGGCTCCCAATAGTAAGTTCTGGCAGAATATGATGATCTGGCGTGCCAGAGTGACAGTTTTCGATCGCACACGCGCTATCATGTTGTTCCGCGTAGTATGGCATCCTGCTATATCAACTCGTAGAGTGACCTTTGGCTGAAGTGTTGTGATGGTGGTGGCGACGTGCTGTAACCCCGGTATAATCTCGGCACAACTAAGCAGTCAGCATTAGACCTGATAGAGCCGATAGCAACAACGCCGCGTGCTTGCAGACCTTCGATTACTGCTGCACGGTCGCCACTTCATAGTGTCATTGATTTGCATCGCGTCTGGTGGCGTTGTACACTGGCATTCCAGCCTTAGCTCTGAGGGTCATCTCCTCGTGGTTTTTGGCCCCCAATTACCGGGTATACAATCAATCTTTTCCATCACTCATTCGATATATCAACACGTTCATTGCGCTCATGGGAGAAGCAAGAGCAGCAGCGCCCCTGACGCGTGGCAATTGAAGTGAATGGAAATTTTACGACCCATCGCTCTCTCATATCGTCACAATCGAAGCATTATGCTCTAAGCCCGCAGTATTCCATCTTGAGAGCATGCACGCTAGTAACAATCGTTCGGCGATATCGAAGGCTCTGACCGATGAAGCCGGTCGTGGCAATCTTGCCGGTGTGGAAACCGTTCTGGAACGTGCACAAGCCGAAGGCACTTTACGAGAAGAGCTGATTCGAGCCGGGATCCGGATTGCAGCACGCCGGAATCATGCTACTGTCCTGAGAGCCATCATCGACAAGGCCCAGTCAGCGAATCTCCTAGGAGATGATGGTAACACGTTGAGAATCGGACTTCAGGACGCTTGCAAGGCTGGTCAAGAAGCTGCTGTAGTCGAATTACTTCGTGCTGGCGCTAGAACAGATCTGGTAGGATCCGAAGGTAGTCCTGCACTACATTGGGCTGTCACGCAGCCTACAACCGAGCAGCGGCATGTCAATATTGCGAGGATACTCCTCAGTCATGACTATCCTCACTGCCCGGCCGATACAGAATGGCGGGATAAGGACGGCTACACGGCTTTGATCTCAGCAGCTATCAAGGGCCATGAGGAGTCAGTCAAGATTCTGCTTCACTGCGGTGCCGACGTCAATGCTAGAGATCGAGCTGGAAGGACTATCTTGCATATTGTAGCAGCAGCGAATGCCTCGGATAGGGTGAAGTGGAACAATGGTACAGCGGACGCCATACTCTTTGCTGATATTGATGTCAATGCGAAGGATGGGCAAGGGAGAACTGCACTACACTGGGCTGCTTCCACGTCCAAGGAAGCTCTCGTCAAACAGATCTTGGCAAAGCGGTCCATGAGCCGCATGGCTGCTGTGGCGGACCCGAACTTTCGCACTTCTAGAGGGAAGACTGCTCTACATCTTGCTTGCGCAGGTCTGATCAACGAGAATATCATCGACATGTTAATCAGGCATGGCGCCGACGTTGCAGCTGTCAGTGATGGAGGCTGGACATGTCTTCACTATGCCGCCAGTGTGGCTGGAGGTGATGCAGTAATTGAAAAGCTCGTGACCTCCTGCCCAAGCTTGTTGAGTGCCACTACTTCAACTGGCGCCACAGTATTGCACGTAGCATGCCAAGCTGGGCAAATGGAATCTGTTGTTCGTCTACTCCAATATCCCGAGTGTCGGACACACGTCACAGATTCTTACGACTGTACGCCTCTACTCAGAGCCGCAAGTGGTGGACATAATGACATTGTTCGGCTCTTGGCGCCTCATAACAATCCGCAGCGACTGTCTCAGCACGCCGTCGATGCGTGTCATGGTTTTGACGCAACTATTGTCGACATGCGTATGAAGAGCGAACACAAGGTGCTAGTCCAGAAGAAATCTGTATACGACGTTCTGTATGGGCGCGACGCTGATGGCGGGTACCCTGTGACCACATCTGTCAGGAGTCTCAAGCACCCACCCGATCTGCGGTGGATAAATCTGCCTGCCAACAACATGGCTTGGATCAAAGCACTACTGACCAAGGCTTTCATCGAAGATGGCGCGACCGACGTCGAAGCCTATCGTGCAATGGAGAAGATCTGGCGACAACAACACCGTGGTCCACGACATCCCTTTATGCGCCCTTTGTGTGAGCGAGCCCCTCGTCGTACTGGAGTGGAAACACCTTCTTTGCCAAATTATGACCGAGCGAGAGCTGATCATTATGCAAGTTCACCTGAAAGATTGTCTCGACAGGCGATGAGACACCACGCATCTCATATGGACGACTCGGCAGTGGTGGAAGTGCGGACGCGTCCAGCACGCGACGACGCAGGTGATAGATTAAATGATGACTCTGCCTCTTCTCCTGCTGCACCTGGCACGTCCAAGCCCAAAGCGTCCAGTCGCCTCCGGCGGACTCAGAAACCTCGAAAGTCACCGCTACTGGCCTCGACGACTGGCGAGGAAGGGCCAATTGTGGCTGGTACATCTACGCCAACCAGTCGTATGGCGAGCTTTCCCATTTCAGAAGTCTCACTCGATTCGCAAGATCCCAAGGACGTCGGTGGGAGCAATACAGCATTCATAATGCCTTACTTACACTACGAGACAGATCGCGGCCGACGGAAAATGCAAGATGCTGCGAAAAGCTACACATCCAGAGCACATTCAGCTCAGCATAACCCTACCTGTGCCGATGAAGCTCTTGTACATGCTTACTTGGGAAGTTCGCTGCATTTACGCAGAACGTTAGACCAGTTCTGGCTTCATGGCGTGGAGACCGAGACTAGAGATGAGGATCAGGTGGTTGGCCGATGGTGTCGTGAGAAGAGCATCATAGAGAGAATCTACATGGTGAATCAGGCAAGTGCGCCCAGCTCATAGTACTGCTCTGCACGCTTCTGACAAGTCTTCCCAGCTTTGGCTATTCGTCCTGGGACCTAGGCTCGTCATCACAGCCTGTCCCCAGCGCTGGCAACAGCCCAAGCGAGACGACCCCCTCGACCTCGTCGAAGGCGTAATTCAGGACGTATCTCAATTCGCATCCTGCTCTTCCGTCTACGACTTCGTATCTCTTATCGTCGGCCGAGCTTCAGGCGTCTTCGATCGGCACATCTCCTCCCCGGACCTCAAGTTCATGGACATGTTCGAAGCTTCCATCGGCAACATTGCCGACAACGAAACCAAGCTATACTCCGAATTCTACCAGGCCTCCAATACGGTACACCACTGGCTGAAAGACCCTGTGACTGCCAATCGTGAGGCAGGACGAACGCTGTCACTGAGCTCGCGGCATTATCCTGTCGTGGTAGATCAATTCCTGGACATTGGTGCCGAGACGAGCGTACGCTGATTCATGTCCATTGCCGAACGTACTGACAATAGCTGACTCTATCTCTTTTTGCAGCTCCTCCAGGAAGTCAAAGACATCCGCGACGAACTCGCCATGCTCTCGATGGTCCTCAACCAACAACGCACAACCCTCCCCCTGCTTCAGGATGCCTTCTCCTCCGATCTCCCCACCGGCACCCGCACCACGGCCCGCCCCCTGCGAGAACTAAAGCGCCGCTTCGACGACCACCGCAAACTCATCTCCACCCACCTCTCCGAACTCCGCCGCATGACCGACCTCTCCGAAGTCATCGAAACCTCCCTCCTCAACCTCCTCGACCTGAAACAAAAACAAGCGAACGCGTTTGAAGCCCGCTTTGCGCGGGACCAGGCGGCAGGCACGGTGAGACAAGGACAGATTATCAT
>Ga0058698_10001098_pt1 | contig 12902 bp, 11 predicted proteins | sample AgamicAsSfe_FD_67288 | JGI IMG/M metagenome (GOLD analysis project Ga0058698, IMG submission 67288) | Agave microbial communities from Guanajuato, Mexico - As.Sf.e | ecosystem: Host-associated > Plants > Phyllosphere > Phylloplane/Leaf | place: Guanajuato, Mexico | collected 2012-05-30
TTCACTAACAGCGCACTCGCTTTTCGCCTACTGGTCTCCGCAACTATTACCGAACTTTGATACCTCAGCTCGACTAAAAATTTGTAGACCCCGGACGATACAAGCACCAGAGACAGGAATTGCAAGATGTCAACTCCAAGGTTCGTCGACGGTGTCAACGCCTCTGTTGGCATTCTCAACGACTTGCTGCAGACATACATGCCACTCCAAGTGGACTGGAGCATAGGACAGATGAGCTACACACTCAAGCTTGCAGATCTCACAGTTCGGCTTGAGAATCAGGCTGGCATGACTGTAACCGCGACCAGCAACACGATTCCTCGTAAGCAACTCGATTCACTCAGACACGCGCTTCGGAGCATTGTGGAAGCGGCGCTCGGCGAACTGTCGTGGTCAACGATGGGCTTCGGCGTAATGCTGCTTCAGCTAGGTGAAGAAGCTCTCTCGCATGTTGAAGCTTTCAACACCTCCCAGCAACTTCTTAAGTTGCAACGCCTAGGCCACACCCACCGCCCAGGAGAGAAGGTTCCAGAAGCCGCCTGGGACGCAACTTCCAGCGACTGGAGATCAGTCATCTCTAATCCTCTCGGAGTCGATCTCCTCACAGTGAATGACACTGCCAAATTCCTGCTTGGCAAGAGCATCACCCAGATCCTCGCTGACCTGCCAAGTGCGCTGCGCGTGCTGCATGTCGAGCCCGTGTTCCGCGATGACTTGGTTGCGAAGTTTGCACGCAGAAGGGAGACCATGCGAGAGCACCTGGAAACCTTGAGCGGCAGCAGTTTGCGCAAATGCATCAAACCATCCGAACTGCGACGCGGCAAAGACACAGTCAAGGACATGGCGGAGATCCTGAGCACTCCAGAGGTCACTTTCCATGGTGCTCCACGCAAAGTCATGCAATCAATTGTTCGATACGGATTCGTCATCCCTGGAAAGAAGATCGGCCAAACTGGGGTAGCAAATGAGATTGCCTGTGGTGCGTCTTTCGGAATTGGGATCTATTCCAGCCCTTCGATTGGTTTCGCATCAGTCTATGCATACGACAATACGCGCAACGGAGAGTGGCGAAACCCCGCCGATGTGCCTGGCATACGCATAGTCGTATGTGCAACCCTCATGGGCCGGCCGATCCAAGTCTCGCGTGAGGCTATCCGTCGCACTGAAGGGATTTCCGACCAAAACGCGGATCAAATGGCTTGGAGTACATCGTCTTCGATGAGGCGCAGATCATCCCGTGTTACGTGCTGCACCTTGACTACGGCTCCGAATCAGCAAAGAAGCATTTGGACAGATATCAAAAGCAGCCTTGGAAGGCGATCAAGTTGCAATCCAGAGTCGATTGCGCTACACCAGGCGAGATCGAGGACACCCCGGCGGCCAAAGTTGCTAAGAAAGAGGCGTTGAAGGCGGCTGCATCCAAATGGTTCCCGTACGGCTATGGACCTGCGACTGGAACTAACTTCGTGATCGAGGAGATTGGAGATGTTTCCGATGACGAGGAAGACTATGGCGAGTTCCAGGGGCTTCGAGCCGAGCAGGAGAATGAATGGGAGGCCTATCGCTCTGAGAGTGAGAAAGCATCTTGGTTCGACGAGTTCCAGACTGTGCGGACGACTAAGAAGCAGGTCCGTGTCGGGCGATAAATACGAGTTTTGAATCTAATAATCTTGCACAAATTTGGTGATTTTTCGTTTTCATGCAGTGAGCAAAATTCTCGCAAAGTGCAGACGGCTTTGGTAACCGCTCTGCGTCACCATGACCTTGTAAGCATAGTAGATTTGTGTTCATATTAGCAGATGACATTTGCAAAAACGAATTGCTCTACGAGGCGGTGATGGTGAAAGGCTACCTTGCTTCCAGATAAGTGCCTGTCAAGGAAACCCGACTATTGACGCTGATTTGTATTCTGGTGTCATCCGTTGGCAGAAGCACTGCATCTCAGTAGGCGACCTTCTCGTGAGGTCAGTGTGTCATAAAACCATACAGAGCACTGTGTAAGTCCGCCAAGGTAGCCCAGCGTTGCACGAGACCAGCCGCCATGAGCCCCAAGGCCGGATGTTCGGAAACTGGTGTCTTCCGATGTGCCCGAGTAAAGCGGTGTCTACCTTCGTGCAGAGGGCAGAGGGCAGATGACAGCACACTCGCTAATCACGGAAATGCATGCGTGCCTCAAGGCATGTAGTCAGATATTAGTACACCATCCAGATGATACGTATAGCCTTTGTGCCCGCAAGAGGAATTGTAGCTCGGCGACGTCGGGCCCATGTTGGTGTATAAGACAGCGTCAAAGTCCAATAGCTGAAGCGAACAGTCACAGAGTTTTGGGTGACGCCTTCGCGTGGCTGCAGGATCCGGATGGCGGCGCGTAGCGAATATGCATGAAATGCCATACAAGGATATGATGAAGCCTATCGGCTGTGGTGGAACCGCTCATCACCGGCCAACGTGGGCAGCTGACAGGCGCTTTCGCATACAAATGCGCATTTGATCTGCTGTACTGCTGGGCAGAAATGCCGAAATCGGATGTGTCAGATGACATGGTGATGTCTTCTTCAACCACAACTCTACGGAGTCTTCGGGATGCCGCGAATTGTGGAAATGTTGTGCACGGGCGCCGACAGTGCCGAGCATCGAACTTCAGGCCCTGGCATTAACCTCATTCAGACATGTATTGACACACCGCAAACGAGGACTGCATTAGCAGGAGATCTTGGCCTAGTGACTCTTGCTACCAGTTTGACAAGCGCTTGAAGGGATCGCATCACAGTGGCAGGCGGTAAGATGGCGACAAGCCATCCGCCACCACAGCACCAACACCAGGCAGCTGGGAGGTATCTCATAATTCGATCCCGAAGACATGGTTGAGTAGAGAGCACCTCTCATGGCGGCCACGCTAGCCAACAGCCTTGTGACCATGGCTACTCTAATATCCGGCAGTCAACGGATGCCGTCAGACCGCGGACCGTAACGCTAACACAGCCCTGGGGCCGATCCTTGCATGTGAACAAAGACTGGCTCGACATCGTGGAGGCTCTGGAAGCAGCATCACGTCAGACTACCCATCCTCGGACTTTGGCGGAGACTCTCTCACACATCGCCGACGCGAGCCTTGATGCCGCCGCTGCTTACCGATGCTGCCTGGCAACTATACCTCATTGGCGTCGCCCTTTGACAAACATACCGTAATCGATCGGTGCCAGGCGCAAAGGATCTTGAGCAAGGCTTGATTCATAAGCGCGTGAACAGTCATTCAGATCCTTTGCGTCTGTTACCTTGCTGACCTCTCATCACTTTTTCTGCTCAACGCGTCCTCTTCTTTTGACTACTTTCCACTGGTTACTTGACAGCTTTTGCATCCACCTAGAACCGCTGACCTTCGCGAGCCTACATCGATCAACTTATGCAGCCAAGCCGAGCCACAACCACGGCCTCTGTGGCGCTCCTACTTGGAGCGCTGCCACTGATCGCAGCTCATGGCGATGGACACATGGAGGCCGGGCAGGAACACAAGCCCAACATGATTGCAGGTACTCAACAGGCAGTACCAAATTACTTCAGACATCCACATTACGCGGGGTGGATGTACGCACACATTGCTCTCATGATCACAAGCTGGGTCTTTGTGCTCCCGCCTGCCCTTATGCTCAGTGCCGCGCGATCAAAACATCATCTCCCAGCTCAGTTGTTATTCCACAGTATCAACGGCCTAGGGATGTTTACTGGATTCGTCTACAATCATTCGACACCGGACTTGTATGTCGGCAATTCGCATCATCCAATTGGATGGGTCGTCGCATCAATTACTGTGCTGTGGACCTTGCTCTCGCTTGTGGTAGCGTACACGAACAGTGAGAAAAAGCACGAACACCAGAAGGTCGCTTCGCAGACTCCAAGCCAGAACCGTGTTGAATATGCCTCTTTTGAGGATTACGTGGACAGTCCCTCCACATATCGCTACTCTCGCGACTCGGGAAACTTCTCTGGCGGCTCCCGGAGCAATAGCTCAGAATCGATCTTCGAGAAAGATGAGACAATCCCACTACAAGACGATCAAGATCGCGGCAACAATGAAACCTACGATGCCACAGAGTCTAGTGGCTTCTTGCGCCGTAGATCGCTGAACCGTGCGTTTGCGCGCGCGGCTCGTTTGGCCTCTCATACACGAATTTTGCCGACTCTGCGCGCCTCACAGATCATACTCGAGAAGTTCTTGTTGCTCCTTGGCTTCGTCGCTGTGACAAGCGGCTTCATCGTCTACGGCGGCCTGTTCAAAGATCGTGAAATCTATTCCGGTCTTGCGCACTATGTGAAAGGTGGTATCTTCTTCTGGTATGGATTACTGACTCTCGGGCGGTGGATGGGTGCTTTTGCGGAGTTTGGATGGGCATGGAATGTCCGCCCACAATGCGCGCAAGTCACCAAGTGGAAATCTCGCGTGCCCTCTGCCGAGTTCACAGAGTCTTTTGTCATCTGGCTTTATGGCGCGAGTAACGTCTTCCTCGAGCACCTCAACAACTGGGGCAAGGCATGGAGCCCGCAGGACTTCGAGCACGTGAGCATCACCATCCTGTTCTTTGGTGGAGGTCTTCTCGGCATGATGATCGAATCACGAGCGTTACAGAACCTGACAAGCGTGCCTGCGCAACCTCGAAAGAGCACGTTCCAAGAGCTCGAGACAGACGACGCTGGCTTCAAGTTTGTCAGCGGCAACTTCGTGCACCCCAATCAGCACCAGAGGCCATCAGAGACGAGAAAGCTCTCACTCAACCCAATGCCAGCTCTCACAATCCTGTTCCTCGGCATGATGATGTCCGGTCACCACCAAAGCAGCATGGTCAGCACGATGCTCCACGCACAATGGGGCATGCTCTTCACAGGCTTCGCCATGGCCCGATCAGTAACCTACATAATGCTATACCTCAAGCCGCCCACTTCACAGTACCCTTCTCGTCCACCCAGCGAGCTTGTCGCAGCTTTCTGCTTAACAGCCGGCGGCATCCTGTTCATGAACAGCGCGCGCGATGTTGTCGTCACCATCGAGAGCAACGGCTTGGATGCAATGACTGTCTTCACGCTGACGATTGGTCTGACTGGCGTGATCTTGGCTTGGGAACTGGTTTGCTACACCATCAAGGTCTGGGCGGATAGGAGCGAGCAGCGCCGAAGCCGCATTTGATCCTCTGTAGCCCTCGACCGGCCAGGATGGTAGCTTAATCCAAGGAGAGAGCGAATGGAAGAGTGGGCAATAATACCTTATGGCAGTTCTCCAGCACCTTTTCCTTCGCGCCTTATACCCCTCTGCTATGCAAGCACGCATAGCAGAGTGGCGCAGTTTACTAATGAGATGATGAGACACGCTTGGCTTCGTACATAATAATTAATTGAAATATTTGATTTCCCGTAAGATGGCGAACATCGTCTGCCTCGTGTTTATCTAGTCGTCAATCGACCTCAGCGTGTCCCCAAAAAATCCCAATGATCAGTAATCGGTGGCCGACACAACATAAGTGGAGACTATCCGCGCCTCACTCTTCCAGTCCCGTAGTGAGAAAAGTCTACGCAGAGTTGAGGTGATGCCGGACAATGCTCACGTAGCGGCCACGCACAAAACTCCACCACTCACACATAACACAAAGAGTAAACACATCCTTTACAAAAAAAAATTCAGAACTATGGTATAGCGCTCGCTAGCAATTGTAACAAACAAAACGAAAACCCAGAGTGCACAGCCAGTAGCAATGGCAGTAGACAGAAGCCGCAACTGTCTGTCTTGACAGAGCAAGCAGCGATAGCCAAGATCCTCAGTGGTACGACAACAAAATCAAAGGAAAATGTGTGGTGGATTAAGTAGAAATTCGCAAAAAGCGACAACAAGAAAAAAACGCCCCTGTATTTCCACCCAACCCGTGTGACCCCATGGGGTGCTGCCGCTAAAAGTTACAAAAGAAAAGATGGCTGAGACGCGTACATTTCGGAGAGGGAAGAGGTTGCTGGTGGTGAAGTGGTTCGCCGCATCACACTTCTGAGGGCTTAGGCAAATCGTTGGCGAAGCTCTGCGAGCTCATCTCTGTCAGCCCTTGCAGGCGAGGCGGATAACTTCATGTTGGGGAGCGAGGGCAATTCTTTGTCTCTGCTCTCCACACTCAGGCCGCTGTTGGATTCGCCAGACAAACGACCTCTGAATCTATCGTCCTTTGGGGGAGTCGGAGGTGGTCCGCCGCCCCAGCTTGGCCTGCCTTCTCGTTCTTCAAAGGTTCCTTCGACTTTAGGAGGTGTGGGTGGCGGGACTTCGCCAATGGTTTCCGGGAGCATGTTTGCATTACCGACGATCGGTATCGCTTTCGGGAAGGACTTGCGCTGGCGGCTGAAGTTTTCGTAGCTTGCTTTGGGTGTCGGGTGCGGTGGAGGTGTCCTGCTGACCTGACTCGAGCTTTCGGCCGCTTCTCCTATCACGGGCAACACAGCTCCATCAGAGTCATCACGACCGGTGGCCCCGAGCATTCGGTCAGGGACATCTTTCTCGTTAGCACCATGGCGGGTGGTCTTTTCAGCTGAACGCTCAGCTTTTTCGATGACGCGGTTGGTGCCGGGTGGGTTGGTTTTGTCTTGGTGAAGATTGATGCCACCCAGCACAGGGTCGTCAATTGGAGGTTGGATGCCGGGTGGAAGAATGAGGCCAGTAGCTGCTTCCAAAGTCCTAGAGAGACGTGCATTTTCTGCGCGTTCACGAGACATCGTCATGCCAGAAATGAATTTGACAAAGCGATCACCGTATCTCTCTGGAGGAATGGGCGAGATCTGCGACTCATTGCCGCCCATGCCTTTCCAGAAGTGTTCACATTTCTTTAGGAAGTTGTACTGGAAGACTAGTCAGTAAATGCAGAAAAAATAGAAACACGAGATGCAACTCACCCTAGTCAAGCAATCAATAATGCCCAGGTAGTAGATCTCTTCACCCGGAAGGTCATTTTCATGAGTTGCTTGGAAACCGCCATCATCTGCGTAGAAGTAGAAGTCTTTGCGGTGTCCATCTTCGGGCATCTTGTCAAGCATTTGGTCCATAGGCACAGGCTTCTCTTTCTTAACCATCTCCCTCAGCTCTTTTGCTCGCTTCGCGGTCTCGAGCTTACTGGGCGTGCGAGCCAGAGCACCCATGGCAGGGTGGTTTTGCTCTTCTGCGTTGTCGCTACCCGGCTGGAAAACCTTGAGCGTCTTGTCGCGCAGTTGTTCTTCGTTGCCGCGTTCCAGATCGTGGATTCCTACCAACATTGAATAATCCATAATTTTCAACTTTTGCAGTAGCGCCACGTCGCGCTGCATCTGGGCAACAAATGCTTCTTTCTTCGTTGGGCCAAACTCAAGGTGCAGATTCCGTCGTAACCAGTTCAAGTCTTTCAGTGTCGCACGAGGGTTCTTCTCCAGTTCCTCCTCTTTGAAGTCCCTACCGATTGTGCTTCCTTTCAAATCGAACGTCCTATGAATATCGCGATGAGGAGGGAAAAGGTTGTTCATGACGACGAAGTGGATCTTCCTGCCGTAAGGAATTTTCACTCGGTGCAGACCGTAAAATTGCGAAAGCAGTGTGTTGGGGTTTTCGCAGACGTGGTCGTAGTACTGCTTCAAGATCTTTCGTAAGAATTTGTGTTCGCCATGGTGGATTGTCTTGATGATGTATTTGTAGTCTCGTGAGAAATAGAAGAAAGATCCACTTTTGCCAGGAGATCCGAGCTCGGAAAGGATGTATTTCGATGTCAAGGACATGAGGTACTCGGCCGGGTCCAGTCGGAACTTTGCTCGCAGGTCACGGAATACCCAAGGGGCGTAATCTTTGAACTTGAAGTCGTATTTGGCGCTCGGTGTGAGCTCGTTTCCTGTGATATCGAAGCTGAATTTGTGTTTTGCGTCAAAGTCAGCGTCGGTGAGCTTTCGGTCCAGTTTCGCGTTTGTCCTGCTGACAGTGAAGCGGATTCCAGTGAGCATGTTATACGCGGTGACATAGTTGACATGGTTTTCGTCCACTTTCGTTCCCACCACAACTCTGTCGTCGTCAGTATCCACGCGTGCCTTTTTGGAGGCTCGCTTGGCCTTGATGTGTTCTGTCCATCGTGTCACGTCTTCGTCTTGCGGGACATCATCATGATGAATGTTGTCAGAGTTGATTGACCTGGTTACTCGCCGTGCCAGCTGCAATGAGCCACGTCTTTTGGTTGGCGTGTTTGGTGAGAAGCGGCCAGTAGACGAGACAACACCATCCGTGGAGCCGATAGGGTGCTCTTGACTGTCCCGCGAAGAGCGGGAGGTAGCGAGCTTGGGTACTTCAAGGGTGTGTCTTTGTCGAAGTCCGTCTGGGCGACCAGAAGTGCTGGAACCTTGTGTATTGGGCGTTTGTGAGGACGGTGGCTGAAATGCTGGCGGTGAGGAAGCCCGATGGACCTTCTTTTCGGGTGCTCTCAGTCTGCCGTCCGGACCAGTATTACTTGTTTGTTGAGCTGGCGAGCTCTCCTTGACAACTGATAAAGTCGAGTTCGGTGCCATTGGCGAGATGGCCGAACTTGATCTCTGTGGTGTGCTGTTCACCGCCACCTCGGCATTAGGAGACGCCATCGCGGACCATGCTGTCGTTGTCTTGACCGGCGCAGTTGGCTTGCCGTTAGCCAGAGCATGGTGGAAATATCCTTCCTCTGCAGCTCCCAGCCTTGGCACAGCCTCTTTGATAGACTCGCCAGACTTCTTTCCGTCGTCCAACTGACTGCTCCTCCGTGACCGCGAGCTCAGAGCCGTGCTCCTGGCACTCGCGGCGCGCTCCTGTGATGTCAAACCACCTGGCACAGTCAAAACACTGCCATCTTTTCCTCCAATGCCCTCCTTGATATCACCGGCCGGCAGGCCAGAAGGTGTCCTCGGCCATCCTCCAGGGAGAGCGTCTACTGCAGGCGTAGCCACATCTTCCGCGCCATATCGTTTTCCTCCACCAAGCCCGTTCACGAGGCCGCCGCCGCCGTACGAGACACGGCGGCCGGCGTCCGCGTCCCCTCCAGCGGCAGCGGTAGCCGTGGCCATGTCGAAACTGTGCACCATGTAAATGCCACCGGCATTGAGATCTGAAGACTTCCTCAGAAGGACATTATTATCCCCCTCCTGGGGTAGGGGAGCCGAGGTCGCCAGTGCTGTAATCGTGGGAGGCCGGCGTGTCGATTCTGGGAAGCGATGCGGGTGTGAATACTCCAGCGGGTATGTCGTCGTTCGCGTGACGTTGGGTACCCAGTTCGCACCGATGCGAATGTCTCAGAGGCAGGGTGCCAGCCACAGACAGCAAGCAATCTCTCGTGTCCGCGCGGTCGTGGGGCTGTGCTGGCGGTGTTTGTGCGGGCGGTAGTAGAAGCAATCGAAGGATGAGCGGCGGTGGGGTATGTAGAAGGAAATAGCGGTGGTCACGGGCGGCAACAATGTCCAGCAAACGGGGTCATGAAGAGTGGGAGATGGGGGTGCGGTGGTGGTGGTCGAGAGATTGGCGAGGAGTGTTGTCTAGCGTCGTCCAAGCCGGGCTGCCAGCTTGGTACAAGGCTGCACAGACACCAGACGGGCATGCAGCGCCAGCCAAGTTAGCAGCAGCCTTACGCTCGCTCGTCATCGCCGCGCTATGACTGGCCCGGTGATACGAGTGCACGCATATCAGGTCGTTTATCTATAACTGCTGCTATTCTACGTACATATCCCATGCAGTGTCACTCACCAGCACTTGGCGGTGACAGAAACAACGACACTCAGCTCTCAGGTACCTGTATCGAACCCTTCCTGCCACCAAACTCTTTTCTCAAACTATTGGGAAAAGTCCCATCCGCGTCGGTCCGCGACACGCGTTGTGTACCATATTTATGCAAGAATCCTTATGAAAGCTTTGGAAATCTGTAACATGCTCCAAGGAATTGTGGGTCAAGGGGCTCCCTTTAGAGGAATTTGTCAACTAATCTGAGCATTAGGGCAGCTAATCAGTCATTGGCATGAAGCATATTATAGAAGTGTCTCGTGGACCAAATAAAAGCCACTGAAGACGTCCGGTCATGTTCTGTTCAATATTATACCTTGGACGGTCAAGCGGTTCTGTGTGCCCTCGAGATACACGACCTCATTTACGCTGGCAGCCATAACCTTTCTCCCTTCCACCGCAAAACTAAGATACATGCACTTCGCTCGTCTTAATAATCGCCCTTCCACTAGCACCATCAGACGTCTGCCACCCATTCAAGGGAGCCTCATCGCTTTCACTGCCATTTTTACTCGGAGTGTCCCAATGCACATACCCCTCATTATCTGTCCGAAAAACTTTTCGAGGCTCATGCATAGAGACAACATGCGCATTATACGGGCCTTTTGCTCCGCTGAGTTGATCCAGAGAGTGACCAGATGGGTCGCGCTGTTCAAGATATCCAGACCGGCCATGCGTACGTCCGGTGCGGCCGGCTGTAATGGCGCGGGCTTTTTCGAAGAATGTGATGAAGAGCGGTTTGATGGTTGGGAGACACGCGGCTACGATGCCGATGTTCATCTCGACGATTTGCCAGACGTCTGTTGTAACTCGATGTTAGCATTCATATGCTGTAAGATCAGGTATCTTTGAAATGGGGTCGGACATGACATACAATACCATGAGCCTTGGCCTGTGAAGTCTTTCACCTCGAAAAAGTGGTACTGCATTGGTGTCTTGTAGATAGCGGTGGCCGCAGCGAAGAAACCCAAGCTGAGGATACAGACCAGACCGACTTTCGTTCGTGTCGTGAGCTGCAATTTCCACACGAGCGGAATAGGCAGTATAGCGAATAGTAGGTCGGTAGCGATGTTGATAGCTACGATGGTCAGCGCTTGAGTAAAGATTGTGTGAAGCGCACCAGGTAATCTTACAGCTATTGAAGACACCGACTTTTTTGAAGATGTCTACGCTGTAGCATGTGCCGGTCCCGGTCGGCGCTCGCAGCGTGATGTCGTAGCCCGCGGCCACAGGGTTGCATTGCAAAATGATGGCCAGCACCGAACCGATGGTGAACATAACCAGGAATACTGACGGTTGTTCAGTGACCAGGAGCGTTTGCAAGAGAGATCGCAGACGAATAAATACCTAGTATGCCTCGCAGTGCCCACCTGTAGTTGGTCCGCTGTGTCAGGCGAAGCAAGAACACGGCAATTGAAAGCTTGATGAAGCTGTATGCGAGAATGACGAATATTGAATAGAAGTACAGCCATGCGAACATGGGTAGTACCCATTGAGGGTGATACTGGAGGATCTCGACGTGCTTGCCTAAGCCGAGGCGCGACAAGGAAACAATGCTGACGAGGCATGCTGTACTGAGGAGCTATGCAGAAGTGTCAGTCTGTATCATAGGCACCTTTACAGCATGATGTGAGTACATACCATCGCTATAGTCATAAGCCAATCGTCCAGACCTGCCATACTGATCAGCCTGTGTTCATATCCAAAATCTCACGGTACCATACCAAAGGCTTTCAATATTCGAGTCCGGACCCATACGCGCAGCAACACCGCCAGTAAGGCCAATCCATAGAGAGTCCCAACAACCGCAAGAACCTGTGCTGTATGATCTTCAATGTCCTTCTCCGGCGTCGACGGTACACCTGGGCCACCTCCCGCCTGTCTGGCTATAATCTGTGGACTGAGCATTCTGAGATTCCATACATGAGAAGTATGCCCGAGTCACCGCGATCGCTCCTCGAGGGAGAAGATGGAACAAATGAGCTTCAGCGCTTGGAGTGGCGAGCAACAGCATGAACAATGGCCATGTATACTGCTACTTCTCGCTTCACCTCACCAGCCGCCAGTCGACGTGTATGCACGTATGCGTTAGGGGTCGTTTCATCGCTTGCGAGTTGCTTAAAGAAAGACGGCAGACGGCACAAACTGCTGTGTTCGCTTCCTTATGCAGTAAGAGATCCGACTTGCGAGCATCCGCAGTAGTCACAGACAAGCGGTGGCTTTTCGACAGCCGCTGTCAAGTATATGCAGGCGATGCGGCCATGCCCTGGGAGCCCTCCCCCGGTGCTTCCCTGCGGCATATAGCTTCTTCTTTTACATATGCAAGCAGGGATGCTCGGTCTTAGCGGATCCGGGCAGTGAGGAGGTGCTCATTAACTGCTGCAGCTTCGTGCAGTGTCGTGCAGGGAGATGTCTTTTCAAACTAAAAAGCTGCCATACCTCTGCGTAGTTTGACATAAAAATCTGCAACAGCTTGGGCAGGCTCGCACAAGGTATCTAGATAGAATAGAGCTTGACTTGTGTGAACCGTAGGAGTTATCACTGCATGCAATCAACAGTCACGAGTCTGAGCCTAGGCACGCAACGCGCACTGGCGAGCCAGGATGATAGTAAGCGGACAAATGAGATTTGGAGGAATAGAGTGACTTGCAAAGCTGGCGGAGTCAAGCTGGAGTTCGCTTAGTTATAGCTCAAAACGTGGTATGCGAAGCGGTTCTCGGCTGTGCATGTTCCTTGTTTCTATCCGCGTATCCTTTCCATTGGCAGGGACGCAGGACGGCAATGAACTCCGCTCGATGTTCGGCCTTATCGCTCTTTCGCACTAGACCCAGTGGCAGTAGTCATCAGTAGTGCAAACAGAGGTTGATGTTGAATTGTAAAATGCTTTGAGAACAGGAGGATGGAGGGCATCAATAGCCCACTCCACGAGCTCTCGGGGTGGGACCGGCTGCCCGCTTCCGACCTTCCGAGATGCGATGTCAACGCACGAAAGAGCTTTGTCCTCGCAACGCTAACTTCCTTCAATGTCCTGCCATCCAGACCAAAGAAATTCATATGGACATGACAAGCAAGTGCCTTCGGATGTAGGGCAAGACCCTCAGACGAGTGCACTTCTCGGACATGCATTCTTCAA
>Ga0058698_10001099_pt1 | contig 12902 bp, 12 predicted proteins | sample AgamicAsSfe_FD_67288 | JGI IMG/M metagenome (GOLD analysis project Ga0058698, IMG submission 67288) | Agave microbial communities from Guanajuato, Mexico - As.Sf.e | ecosystem: Host-associated > Plants > Phyllosphere > Phylloplane/Leaf | place: Guanajuato, Mexico | collected 2012-05-30
CCCTCAAGCACGTCCTCACCCTCTCCGCAATCAACGCAGGCAACATCGTCCCGGCGCTTCCAATCGCCTTGACCTTATCCATCGTGCTAAACTTACTGTCATCCGGGACCAACCATACTGTATTCTGCGCTTTTGACTCGTCGGCGCATGCTTTGCGGATCGAGACCACTTCGGCAGAGGAGAAGCCTTTGCCTAGGACGATTGCGCGGGGGATTGGTTGGGGCGTGGATGAGCTGGAGGAGGTGGCTTTCAGGGTCGAGAGGTGGGATTCGGGGCCGTTTGGGAGAGGCGAGCCGCGGAGGATGAGGGGGAGTTCGGAGGTTGCTGTTTCGAAGGAGTGGATGCAGTGGATTACTGTGGGTGGGGCGGAGGCGAGGTGTTAGTGAGTGTGTTCTCGCAGCAGTGGTAGCGGGGGAAGAGGAAGCAGAGCAGGGTTCAAGGCGAAGATGAGCGAGAGGGAGAGGGAGAGTATGACACCTTTATATTCGTCGCTGTTGAGGGCGTTGGAGAAGGACTCTGCCATTGTTGCGGATTTGCCGCATAATACCAGCGGGATAGGATCCGACATGGTGAGCGTGCGGGTTTGGGAGTGGGTATAACGTAGGACTTGGCGGGAAAGGGTGGAGTTTAGTGTTGGTGGTATTCGGCGCGCAAAGAGCATACGGTGTCTGTGTCTGGGCAGCAAACACTAAGGTACCTTGCTGGATTTATGGATGATGTCTTGGCACTGCTTCGGTCTCCTATCCGTTGCTTCATGCTTACAAAACACGTGTGGAGCAGAGAGGCGGAGGTCAGAGCAACATGAAACAGTTTACGACTTGGAACGTGATATTACGGTAAATAGGGAAGCGCCTATCAGCAGAGCAGGAGAGTGGTTTCCCTGTTCCTCCATATCCCGCCAAGCTAGTACAGTAGTAGTGGACGCACATACCGGGTTATCTTTGTCTGAGATGCCAATACAGGTTAGACTTCTTAAACTCGACCCATTACTCACCGTGAGCTCTAACAACACGGTTGCAAGGGTCACAAGTGCCTGTCGGGACAAAGACCACGATGTCCTGGCTTCTCCGCTGCTTGCCCTCCTGCTCCGATGCCGTCCCCAAGCGACGGCAGGTCGCAGAGACAATGCACTCAGCTAGTATAACTTGCATCCGTGATTGGCGGAGCGTGTACTGTTCCAAATTCCTCATCGTAGCGCAGACTCGAGGGAAGATCTGATGCCGGCTTCACTCCTCTTCAAATAAGCTCGCATTCTCCTCGGTTCACCGCGCTCCTCACCCCACTCCACCGGACAAGCCATATCTCTCCTCTTCGCATCTGTATAGTTCTTTCCCCAGCGACACCCCCTCGATCTGACCTTCGACTTCGTTGTGTGCTTCCATATCTCTGCGACGCATTCATATCTGCATCGTCATCATCGTCCCTCGACGCAGATGCAAACCCACAGCTCACCTCCACAGGACCAAATGCATCGCCTTCAGCTTCCCTTCTCATTTCCTCCTCCTCCTCTCTGTCGACGACGACTCGTCCATCATGAAGATCATCCTCGGCGTCATATGCTCCTCGTCCAGACTTTCTGCTGCTTTGACTCCGTGGAAGGCCAAGACATCGCACCCATACCGCTTTATCGAGATCCGGACCTTCCACCATTCCAACACCTCCTGCGCCGGCTCGATCGTCCAGTCTACGGAGCTTGGGAGGAAAGCTCGAGAGAAAGGAGGCATTGTAGTGGTTCGCGAGCAAGGTGAGATGTTGCTGCACGTAGGCGAGCTCAGTCGGGGATAGGAGGTCTGCTGTGAATGTCGAGGAAGGATTTGTGGTTGATGATAGGATATGTTGTGGGTGTGCATCGATCTGTAGAGGACGAGACTGTTATAGGCGTCCGCACTTCAAAGGTAAAGCATCAGATTGCATACCTTTGCTATTCTCGATCGCAGAAACGACCTGACCAGGAACTTGCATCTTTCGAGCTCGGTCTGTATGATAACTAAGGCAAAGGATGTGCCGGCATCCATGCGGGATGTTCTGTCTTCTATCGTTTCAATCTGCGCTGTGCCACACGCGTATGGCGTACCGTCAGCTGTCATGCTTATGAAGCTCGAGTGTCGTTCTTCCAACTAACGCCCCTGAATAGCATACCTGATCACGAATCCTCCGCATCACTCGATCCATCAAAGCACTTGGGTATGGTAGTAATTCCGGCGTCACACGTTCGGAAACCCAAGCACGCGTCAATAATTGTAGATCGACTTGGGCTTGATTTGTCACGGCCTCCGCATCCACCGTACCAAGTGCGGCATGATGGTCCTTACTGACTGAGGCTAAGATGTCTGCGATCGAGGTGTCCATCTGGACGTGGAAGCTAGCACCAGATGGGAGGCAGTATCAATGGTAGAGAGGACGAGATGATTGACTGGACGAGAAGCGGACGCGACTTCGACTGATCATCTTCCCCGCCTTTCTTCCAAACCACATGTCACTACCCACCAGACGTTTCAGATTAGTTTTCGCATTGAGTCACTACCTCGACCCAGCACAGGCAGTGGCTTCAATCGTTTCGGCCGAAGAATATGCAATCCAGGAGTCAGAATGGACAGTAACGGAGCAACAGAGGTCAAGAACCTGGAACCAGAAGATGTGCGAGCCGATCTTTTCACCAGCTCCACGAAGCGCAGAGTCTCAAGATTAAATACACTACAAGATGAAGTAGCAAAGCAGGGTTCGTGGTTCAGTGATGTTACCTATCATAGTAAGACGACTGACAAATGACTAAATAGAACTCGCTCAAGAGTCAAAAGTCCTCCTATTACGATTCCTCATTGCCACATACCCTCTGTACATTGACCGAGCATCCAGAAATGCGGCGCAAGCATGTCTACGCACAATACTCGCAGACCGGGAAGCCAAGGCTTACTGGAACGCAATCACACGATTTATACAAGATGAAACAAACAAAGTTGTTCTGGCCCCAGGATCTTTGTTCGTGCTAGTCGAATGGTGTTCTGTACTACTACAAGTCCTCGCAGGAATCCCGGACTTATGGCAGGACTGGGGCATGAAGGTGGTCAAGGCACAGGCTCAGCTGTTGGAACGATGTTGCGGTGCCGGGCTCAAAGAAGGCAGAATACATTCGGCACTGGTAACGACGAGGAGGGCTATCCGGAACATTGCCAAGAGTGAACTCAAGGACACAGCCATCATCGAGATCATAACAGCGCTCACGGCCAAGGCCGCAGCACCAACAGCTGGTAACGCGCCACTGCTCGGTGTCATAGCAGGCGTATGCGATCGTCTTGCAGCTATGCGGTCGACACTATGTGAGCAAGCTTCAAACTACTACACATTCTATAATCGGGAGATCATTGGCTCGCGTAGTATCGTCGCACCACATATCGCCGACGGACTTCATGACTTCTTCATCTCATCTGTGGCTTCAGCGGAGTCTGTCACCTCCGAAATCATTCCAGCTTTCGAAAAGGCTCTCTTACGAGCGCCAGAAGTCGTGCTCAATGGTGTTCTCGCGCCATTTGTGAAGTCTCTGCCGCACACCTTCGACTTATCCATCATCTTACGAGATCGTCTGCTCAAGGCCCTACTATCAAACATAAAATCGACAAATTCCGCAGTGCGCGAGGGAGCTTTGAATGCTTTTCGTGCAATCGCCCTGCGATGCGCTGAACAGCAAGTGGTTACAGGCGTCGCAGAAGAACTCTTGAAGACCTTGAAAGACACAAAGGCCGCCGATCAAAGGACATCCTATGCAGAGCTCCTTGCAGCTTTGCCACCTTCTGATGCAATGGTGCAGAAGGTACTTCCCGGCGTGATAGTCATTGCTGGGAAAGAACCCAACGAGGTTGCACTGGGTGCCCAGCTGTATGTTATTGGCGCTCATCTGAATTTTGCATTTAGTCACGATCAGGTGGTCGATGCGAACGTGACAAAAGCGTTTGTCGCAGGACTGGCAGACAAGAAATCAACCGTTCGCCGCAAGTGGGCGGCTCAGTGTGGACTGATAGCGTGGAACATGGCTGACGAGGCTATTTCTGAAACATCCTCGTTGTCTTTCTTCGAGAACATTCTGGAAAAATTGAACGCCAGTTGCGATGAGGTACTGAGTAATCCAGTTGCTGCTGCCCAAAGCGGCTCTGTAGCGTCCGCTTACGTGTTATATGCAATTGGGTCAACCAGGTTCAAGAACGTGAAGAGTGAAAAGATAAATGCTATAATAAAGAAGGCAAATCTGAGTAACCATGTTCTGGGTAGTGATGCGAAGCCGTCATTTCTGGTCAATCATCGCGTGTATACCAAGCTTACCGACGAAGAAGACATAGTCTGGCTGATCCGTGCCTTGGGTGTGGCTGTTGTTGAGCTCTCGAATGAGAAGACTTCAGCCACTTTCGGCGTTTCATGGGCTCAAGCGATTATTTACTTGATCACTTCTTCTTCGGTGCCCCCATCAGCACGACAGGCTGCAAGCAACATGCTACAATCTGCGTGGAAGAGTGACCCTAATTCTGTTGGGACGTACATAGTGGATGGTCTGTGGTCGTGGCTGAAAAGTCTGGACTTGGAAGAAAAGGATACACCTGCGACAACAGGCAGGGCTGACGTCAGTCGTCTGCATCTGGTGTTGAACACCTTATGCGCAACAGCACCAGCCACTGCGCGGAAGGATCATGGCGGTACAAGTGGTCGTGACTCTAGCAAGGACAAAACTGAAATGCGACAATTACTGACGAGCTTGGTCGTGCTCTGTAGACAGCCTTTGATGGCAAGAGTGCGCTGGCTCGATTTGTGCCTGCAGAGCGGCTTGGATCCTCGAACTATCGTTCTGGATAATCCGCAAACCTTCATCGATGAAGTCGTTAAACGTACATCTGTAAGTTTTGATAATCAATTCTAGGTTCCAGCCATACTAACGTAGCACAGGAGAAAGGGAATACACACACTGACAAGGTTCATAAGGCGGCTTGCAATGCAGCAGCAGAACTCGCTTTTGTAGCTCCAGAACAAATCATGCCAACTCTTGTAAACCTGTTCTCCGCAGACCTCGATACCACCAAGCTAGAAAACGTAGGCCCGACGGAGGCCGCGATTTATCGAACACCAGAAGGAACCACATTCGTTGATGTCCTCTCCCAGAAATCACACGCCCCCGTGATGTCAAAGAACACAAAGGACTACGACATGTGCAAATGGGAGCAAGAGCTGCGCGCACAATTAGCGGACAAACAAGGCAAGAATCAAAAGAAGCTGACGCCGGATGAGCAAGCGAAGGTCAAAGCTCAGCTTGCAAAAGAGTCCGCCATACGCCGAGACGTGACCGAGGTGGTAGGACAATTGCAACGTGGTCTTGGCATGATTACCAGTCTGTCCAAAGGACCTCCTACTGATGCTGCAGCCTGGCTAGGTGGCGCGGTACATCATGTGTTCAATGCTATTCAAAATGGTGCTGGTCTACTTGTAGGATTCGAAGCTGCGCAGACCTACCTGGACTGCGCTGGCCAGGTCTCTACACGACTTGGTAGCTTACGGCAATTTATTGGTGTTGCGACTTTGCGCGCGCAGGGCTCTTCGCAATTGCCACCCGAGTTCGAAGCGGAGCCCCTGGGAGATCTTTTCACCCGTGTCCTATACCGACTACGCTTCACAAGTGAACAGCGACCTTTTGACATCGTCTCATTAGTCTACATATTGCCAATGCTTGCCACTGTTCTCCGTCGTGGGGGCCTCGAGCGTCCGGCAGGCGAAGAAGCGGACGAACAGATTACGCTTGCAATTGAGACTTTGTCTTATCACACCGACCTCTTTTCTAGCCATGAGCTACCACGACAAGAGGTGCTAAGTTTGCTCATCTCTTCGATGCAAAAATTCAATCAACACTATCGGCCATTACGGGATTGTCTTATGGGCATGTGCCAAGCTGTTGCGCCTGACGCGACAAAGGACGAGGTAGCCGTCTTCCTACGAGGATCAATTGTGGCTGAGGCTTCAGTGAGACTGTGTGCCCTTCAAGCAATTGACAATGACCTCGATCTCGAAGACGGCACCTTCTGTGTCGAGATCTGGCTTGCTTCCCACGAAGATGACGAAGAGAACGCCGAGACAGCAAGAACGATCTGGGCGGAGAACTCGCTGAAGACACAGAAAGAGTCTGCCTTTGAGATCATCCCCTATCTTGACTCTCGGGATGCGGCGCTACGTCGAGCTGCTTCCAGATCCCTGGCTGAGTGTGTTCGAGAACATTCCGCAGTCTTTTCTTCTGTTGTACAGCAGCTACGAACTATGTATGCTGAAAAGGCGAAACCGATAACACCCGAACGTGATCAATATGGTATGCCGAGAAAGCTCGACCTTACAGATCCTTGGGACGCTCGACATGGTGTTGCGCTCGCAATCCAACAGTTGGCAGCCGTATTTGATGAGGCTGAAATTGTCGATTTCATCCGATTCCTCGTGGAGAGCGGTCCAGTCGCCGACAAAGACTATCGCGTTCGGGACCAGATGGTGCAGGCTGCAACAGACCTGATCAATAAACGTGGTGAATTCAAGGTCGAAGAGCTAATGACCATCTTTGAGACTACGTTGGAGTCACCCAATAGTGGCTCTAAGGACTCTGATCTCATCAACGAAGCTGTCATCATCATGTACGGAGCTTTGGCGAGACATCTGAAAGCTGGCGATCCACGAATCTCTAAAGTCGTTGATCGGCTGCTTGTCACGCTAAGCACACCCTCCGAGACAGTGCAGTATGCAATCGCAGGGTGCTTGCCGCCGCTAGTACAGACTTCGGTCGAGCAAACGCCAGACTACATAACGCATGTTATGGCTGATCTCTTCGAGTCCAAGAAGTATGCAACAAGGCGAGGTGCAGCTTATGGGCTAGCTGGAATAGTCCGTGGCAAGGGTATCTCCGCTTTCCGGGACTTCCGCATCATGTCTTCACTGAAAGCTGCATGCGAGGAGAAGAAAGACACAAACAAGAGACAAGGCGCCTTCCTGGCATACGAGCTTTTATCTCTTGTCCTCGGCCCTGTCTTCGAGCCGTATGTGTTACAGATTGTTCCACAGCTCATCTCGGGTTTCGGAGATGCTAACGCCGATGTACGTGAAGCGTGCTTGGATGCAGCCAAGACCTGCTTCTCGTCTTTGAGCTCCTTCGGAGTTCAGCAAGTATTGCCAATCTTGCTGGAAGGATTGGAGGAAACGCAGTGGCGTAGTAAGAAGGGCGCCTGCGACTCGTTGGGAGCCATGGCTTACCTCGATCCTCAGCAACTTGCTGTCTTCCTGCCAGAAATCATTCCTCACCTCACTGAGGTTCTCAACGACAGTCACAAGGAAGTACGCTCGTCCGCCAATCGCAGTCTGCAGCGCTTTGGTGAGGTGATTGAGAATCCTGAAATCAAGAGTGTGGTCGATATCTTACTTAAGGCGTTGAGTGACTCGACCAAGTATACTGAAGAGGCTTTGGACTCGTTGCTCAAATTGTCATTTGTCCATTACCTTGACGCACCTTCTCTCGCTCTAGTGGTTCGTATCCTCGAACGTGGTCTTGGAGATAGGTCGTCCACAAAGCGGAAGTCCTCGCAGATCATTGGTAGCTTGGCGCATCTGACAGAAAAGAAAGACCTTAGCGTCCATCTTCCTATCCTTGTCTCAGGACTTCGAGTTGCTACTGTCGACCCTGTGCCTACGACAAGAGCGACGTCCTCCAAAGCTCTTGGTTCCCTGGTTGAGAAGCTTGGCGAGGATGCCCTTCCAGATCTCATTCCCAGTCTCATGACGACGCTGAAAACCGATACGGGTGCTGGTGACAGACTGGGTAGCGCTCAAGCCCTCAGTGAAGTGCTTGCTGGACTCGGTACTGGTCGCCTTGAGGAGACTCTTCCAAGCATTCTACAGAATGTGTCCAGCACGAAGCCAGCAGTACGCGAAGGCTTCATGTCTCTATTTATCTATCTCCCTGCTTGCTTCGGAAACAGCTTCTCGCCGTATCTCAGCAGGATCATTCCTCCGATCTTGGCTGGTCTTGCAGATGATGTCGAGTCTATCCGTGAGACATCTCTCCGAGCTGGTAGACTGCTGGTTAAGAATTTCGCGACTCGCGCCATTGATCTCTTGCTGCCAGAACTGCAACGTGGTATGGCTGACGACAGCCATCGTATCAGACAGAGTTCGCTTGAGCTTGTTGGGGATCTGCTTTTCAACTTGACAGGTATCACTGCCAAGGATGATGCCGAAGATGAAGAAGTCGACGATCGTGCGACGTCGGCAGGGCAAAATCTACTTGAAGTCCTCGGTGAGGACAAACGCAACAACATCCTGTCCGCGCTGTACATCAGTAGATGCGACACATCTGGCCTTGTACGCACTGCAGCTATCGAGATCTGGAAAGCTCTTGTCGCCACACCCAGGACACTGCGGGAGATCACACCCACGCTTACGCAGCACATCATCCGTCGCTTGGCAAGCTCAAATATGGAGCAAAAGGTTATCGCAAGTAACGCACTTGGTGAGCTTATTCGCAAAGCTGGTGAAGGTGTACTTGCGACTCTCTTGCCGACTCTGGAGGATGGTCTCCAGTCTGGCGTCGATGCAGATGCCAAGCAAGGTATCTGCATTGCCCTTCGTGAGCTCATCACCTCTGCTTCACCCGACACTCTCGAGACTTTTGAGCCGAAGTTGATCTCGGTTGTCCGCACCGCTCTCGTTGACTCCAATGTCGACGTTCGCGAGGCCGCTGCTGAAGCATTCGATGCTCTACAACAACTCTTTGGCAAGAAAGCTGTCGATCAGATCCTGCCAGAACTTCTTGGGTTACTTCGTAACGAAGACGATGCTCAAAATGCGCTCTCCGCCCTCCTCACGCTGCTTACAGACGCCACTCGCTCAAACATCATCCTGCCAACTCTTCTACCAACTCTTCTTGCATCACCTATAACTGTGTTCAACGCCCGTGCCATCGCATCATTGGCCTCTGTAGCCGGTAGTGCGATGACACGACGCCTTTCAAAGATCCTGGAGTCTTTGCTCGACAACATCATTACTTGCAAGGAAGACGAGCGCAAGGAAGCGCTTGATAGCGCATTCGACTCCGTTCTATTGTCGGTAGATGAATATGACGGCCTCAATACCTCGATCAGTATCATGCTGGGTTTCGCAAAGCACGACGACCACCGGAAAAGGAAGATAGCCGACCTCCACTTCGCAAGCTTCTTCGCCCGCGCAGATATGGATTATTCGCGATACTATGCTGATCTCATCCGTGTCTTACTCATCTCATTTGATGACAGGGATGCTGATGTAGTGCAAGCGGCATGGACTGCATTGAGCACACTAACGAGCAAGCTTCGCAAAGAGGACATGGAGTCACTTGTGGCTTCCACACGGCAAGTGCTCGGGCACGTTGGAGTAGCTGGACATGATCTACCTGGTTTCTGCTTACCAAAGGGTATCAACGCTATCCTGCCAATCTTCTTGCAGGGTCTTACCAATGGCACCCCCGAGCAGAGGACGCAAGCTGCATTGGCCATATCAGACATCATCGACAAGACCAGTGCTGACGCACTGAAGCCTTTTGTCACACAGATCACCGGTCCACTGATCCGTGTCGTGTCGGAGCGATCGGTCGAGGTCAAGGCTGCGATTCTGCTAACCTTGAACAACTTACTAGAGAAGATCCCTACATTCCTGAAACCATTCTTGCCACAATTACAGCGGACATTCACAAAAGCATTAGCAGACACGTCAAGCGAGGTCCTCCGCACACGCGCCGCACGCGCTTTGGGAACGCTCATCACCATGACACCTCGTATTGATCCTCTAATTGCAGAACTTGTCACAGGATCCAAGACTGCAGATGCAGGTGTCAAGACGGCGATGCAAAAAGCACTATACGAAGTCGTAAGCAAGGTAGGGCACAACATGAACGAGACTTCACGCGCCTCTATTCTGAGCCTAATCGACGGTGATACTGGTGATGGTGATGCAGTCAGCGCGATCACAAACGCACGACTTCTCGGCGCATTAGTGAAGAATCTGTCCACAGACGTGGTAGCAGGCTTGATCAAGAGTCGTGTGCTTACGGCGCATTTCTCGCGACCTTCAGTACTGGCACTCAACTCTATCCTCCTGGAGTCACCAAGCACGCTTATGGAGTCTTTCGATGCTGAAACAGTCAGCACAATCACCCGTGGTATTGGCAATCCGGAGGATCTCATTGCCGAGAATTGTGTCCTTGCTGCAGGCAAGTACCTACTCACTCCATCCAGCAACAAGAACTTTGAGAATGTGAAGAGTATATTCGAGGCCTTGGTACCGATACTACAACCAGGAACGCCGACAGATCGACGACGGCTTACGCTTGTCGTCCTCCGCACATTGAGTCGCCAGAACGAAGAACTCATCCGGCCGCATCTTGCAACTCTTGCAGCACCAGTCTTCGCAAACGTCAGAGACATGGTACTGCCGATAAAGTTGGCCGCGGAGGCTGCTTTCTTGTCCATTTTCTGTGTTGTCGAGGAGGAGAGTGTCGTGTTTGACAAGTATCTGGCTGGAGCTGGTGCTACATTGCCGGCTGCTACGAAGAAGAGCATGCAGGAGTACTTCAAGCGTGTGGCTCTCCGGCTCGGTGTCCAGGCGAGGGAGAGAAAGGAAGCGGAAGGAGGGCAAGGAGGATTGGGACTAAGTAATGACGAGAAAGAGGATGAGCGAGAAGTATGGAGTGTGGGCAAGGTCGATTTGGGGGACGTCTCATTTGAGTGAGCTGTAAGTCGCTTCATGTATATAAAGCAGTCAATGTACTCGATATACATACTGTACCTTGTACTCGATATACATACTGTATCTCACCTCAATCACGCCACGATGTGCACCATCGCTCGGCGGTCGTGGTCGTGCTGATTTCGACGCGCCGGCCGGCCATAAACTCCGGCCAGCCAAAAGTGGTAGGGTGTGTGTAATCCTTGATCTCGAAGACCGACCTGCGACACGCTTGCAAAATAGCTATTCATTCCTATTTGACTGCTCGATCGCTCTCCGTTCGTCAGATTATCAGTACGCGTGAACTGCGCCTGCAATAATACTCACAAGCCCCGTAGCTTCCCTGTCAATGGCTACTCCGACAACCATCTATCCACCCGCGCAGAACTATCCAAATACAGGAACACCGCAGCAAGGACAACCATTCCTACCGCCTCAGCAACAGTCAACGCCATATCAGAAGCAATTTGCGCAGCAATATCCAAATTACCAGACAGGGCAAACCACACAGGCGCATCAGCAGCCACAACAGCAACATCAGCAGCAATATCTTTACCAGCAGCAGCAGTATCAGCAACAATCACATCCACAGCATCAGAATCAGCATCAACAACAGTCATACCAGAATCAGCAAAGCTATAATCCATACACGTCGGGCCAGCAGCAACAGTCACAGCAGACACCGCAAACGCCCGCGGCAGGGACACAACAGCAACAATATCAGAACCACGGCCAACACAACACACCCACCTATCAGTCACAATCCGCTCTGCCGCAGCCAGTCCCACAACTCGCGCAACAGCAGTCCCAGCTTCCACCCCACGTCTCTCAAGTTCAGACACCACAGCCCCAGCCATCATCACAACACCAACCTCAACCAGCTCTGTCGCAACAACCAGCTCAGCCGACCCAGCCGCAGTCGCAGTCTTTCCAGGTTCCTCGACAGTCATCCTACTCTATCCCCCCATATGTTCCACCAAACACACCAGAAGAGGTCCAAAGAGAGAAAGAACGAGTATCATTGCTACTCGAGATTAATAATGAGATCTTCGCTCACGCCCAACATCTGCATACAGAGGGACAGGGAGGAGTCTTGCCGATTCCTGCGCAAGCACAACGGGATCAGCAAGGGGATCCGACCGGTGCAGGTCTTAGGGATATGAAGCAGGCTACGGGTGATTACTTAAAGTATGTTTTGCAACTTGTACCTGTCCCTTGGCCCATCGCTGACACGACCAGATGCATGCGGACTCTCCAGGCGAACATCCAATTTCTGTCAACGGTATCCTCTGCCCAAGGCAGTCGCAATAAACCAACCGGAAGCTGTGTTGGTCCAGCGTTCATGGATCCTCCTGTACTGACCGTCCCGAAACTCAACGAACTATACGACAAGTTGAAACCCCTATTTCCCGGCTGGCGAGGCCTCCAGTACCTTGCCATGGCGAATTCGCAACCTCGCACGATGGCGACGCCAGGACAGTCGGCGCAGATCGGGACGCAGATGGGAATGCAGAACCACCAGGGGCAGTCTCAGACGGGGAGCAATGCCGGTCAGGCTCAGGCACAGCACCAACAGCAGCGACAGCATCAACAGACTCCCTCGGGAGCTCTTCAGCAGCAGCTACCACAATCGCAGACGCACGGTCAATCGCAAATGCCACAACAGCGAACACCACCATTCTCGGCGACGATAGGCTCACATACGCCTCAAGCACAGCAGCAACCTGGACATGTGCCGTCGATGGCGCAACATAGCCAGCATGGTCAAATGCAGCAACCACCTAACAATTATTTGCAGCAGAACCAGGGTCACAACCAAAGTCAAAATCAGAATCAGAACCAGAACCAGAACCAGAATCAGGTGCACTTGAATCGCGCTCAGCCAAACCAGCAGCAGCACCAGCATCAAGCTTCAAATCCCTACCAGCAGATGTACAACCAAACACCGCAACAACAGCAGCAACAACAGCAACAACAGCAACACAACAGCATGTCCGGCACGCACACCCCAATGCCCATGCAAATGTCCATGCCGCCGCCGATGCAGTATCCAGGCCAGCAGGGTCAGCAGCAACAATCAGGCAGTGCTCAACAGCCGCCGTTCTCGGGACAGATGATGGGACCTGGGCAGGGGTTGGCGC
>Ga0058698_10001103_pt1 | contig 12818 bp, 13 predicted proteins | sample AgamicAsSfe_FD_67288 | JGI IMG/M metagenome (GOLD analysis project Ga0058698, IMG submission 67288) | Agave microbial communities from Guanajuato, Mexico - As.Sf.e | ecosystem: Host-associated > Plants > Phyllosphere > Phylloplane/Leaf | place: Guanajuato, Mexico | collected 2012-05-30
CCGGACGTCTTCTGGAGAATGACTACTGGTAGCGTGGGGTATGAACAGTGGGTCTTGTGCGGCACGAGCCTCTTCATCCCAACAGCAGCTTGGTCCTGGTCTTTATGGATGAACTCAGAATCATAGAGAAGATGTCGAGCGTCTGGAGTAGACATGTACATTACCATACAACCGGATATTCTCAAGAACAATGCTTCGCTGGTACTTTTGAATCCCGACATGTCGCGGGAGCAGCTTCCATGGTTGCCAGGCAAGAGATCGGCAAACGCTAAGCAATGGATGGTGGGGATTGGATCCTGGAGAGAAGCATACCAGTCACTGCCGTCATCGGAATAGGGTTATCATGACTGGACCGTGTGATAGGCGGTTCAATAGCCTCGGGATGATGATATCCCAGCCGCTTGTCCAGTGGTTTCACGGTCGGTGACGTTCTTAAGGGACAGCTCTTCGCTGATCGAGAGCTGGTTCTAGACAAGCAAGTTCCCAGTTCTATGGTTGAAACGCTGACTTGTGTTTCTTCGGACCGCGACCTTTGGCATATTTGCCCGAACCTTCTTTGCGCTCTTGAAACTCACTAGCTAGAGTTGACAACGAGGCTTGTCAAGGCTTGGTATCTACCGGCTACTAGGTTGTAACATATTCACACTCGCCAACATGGCCTCAGCAGCAGAACGCCCAATCGATAGGTCAAGCGAGGAAGAGAAGACCATAGGCGAAAAGCATGTCGAAACGGCAAAACATGTTCATACGATCGAAAACCTCCCTGATCCTGACGCTAGTCTCAGCGAAGAAGAGCGCGCTGCTCACGTATGTTGTTTGCTTGCCCAAACCTAAGCTCCACTTGACAAGTCAGCTAACACAATCGCAACAGGACAAAGCACTCCTCCGCAAACTCGACTTTCGCCTAATCCCATGGCTCTCGTTCCTCTATCTGATTTCCTTCTTGGACCGCACAAACATTGGCAATGCCAAAGTCGACGGTCTGCAAGAAGACCTCAACATGACCAACGGCCAATACAACGCCAGTCTAACCATCTTCTTCGTCAGTTACTCTGTGTTCGAGCCGCTTACAAACGTGCTCTTGAAGAAGTTACGCCCCAGCATCTTCTTGCCGTTGATTATGATCTGGTGGGGAATTTGCATGACATGCATGGGTCTCGTGCACAACTATGCCGGGTTGATGACAGCAGTGAGTAACTCTACAGTTGGTGGTGTGAGGGTTAGATTGGGTTGGCTGACGACATGTTTGTAGCGGTGGTGGCTTGGTTGTGCCGAAGCAGGTGAGTTGCGACTGTACGAAATTCATGTGAGACGCATACTGACTTTATGTTTTCCCCTCTGCAGGACTCTTTCCTGGTGTAAATTACTATCTGAGTTGCTGGTGGGAAATTTTCCTGTCCGAACTGCAAGTGAGACATACACTAACTTCGATCCATCTCATAGGTACAAACGTTCGGAATTTGGAATCCGAGCTGCTATTTTCTTCTCGGCTGCAGCGCTTGCGGGTAGTTTTGGTGGACTGCTAGCAGCTGGAATCGCGCAAATGGGTGGCGTAGGAGGAAAGCCAGGCTGGGCATGGATCTTCGTAAGTGACTGATATATTCCTCTCTTCATGGTGCCAATGTGTTGTTAACAGCACCTCACAGATCCTCGAAGGTCTCGCAACCATTTTTGTCGGAATAGCAAGTTACTGGATGGTTCATGACTTCCCTGCCGAAGCCACATTCTTGTCTCCTGACGACCGAGCTCGCGTCCTCCGCCGTCTGCGCGCTGATAAACAGGCCTCAGCTGCGCACGAAGATTTCCAAATGAAGTACTTCTGGCAATCGGTCAAAGACTGGAAAACACTCATGTTCAGCATCATCTACATGGGAGCGGACGGGTCTCTCTATGCCTTTAGTCTTTTCTTGCCCACTATCCTTGCCGGCATGGGTTATACGTCTACAACCGCGAATTTGCTTTCTGTGCCACCATACGCGGTTGCAGCTGTGGTCACGGTGTTGGTCGGTTATATTGCTGATCGCACGCAACAAAGAGGGTACTGCAACATGGGGGTTTCGCTCTTCGGTATCACAGGCTTCGCCATGCTTCTTGGTTCCGGAAATCCGAATGTGCAGTACGCCGGTACGTTCTTAGGAGCTATTGGCATCTATCGTAAGTCTTCTCCATCCAGCAATAAAAATGGCTTCTTGCATTCTGATAACCCTATCCAGCAACGATAGCGAACACAATTTCCTGGGCTGCCAACAATGTCGAAGGTGTATACAAGCGTGGTGTCACGCTTGGGTTTGTTATCGGCTGGGGTAACATCAACGGTGTCGTTTCATCGAATATCTATCGTAGCAGGGACAAACCACGCTACTTCCTGGGCCATGGCGTGGTGTTGGCGTATCTGACATTATGGCTGCTGGGCGGCAGTATCGTGACGCGGTTTCTGCTCGCATGGGAAAACAAGAAGAGGAGGCAAGGGGCGAGGGACGTCTGGATTGAGGGCAAGAGTGAGAAGGAGATTGAGGAGATGGGTGACAAGAGGCCGGATTTTCTGTATACTCTTTGAGGTATTGGGCGATGGGATCTGGGAAGAAGTGCAAAAATAGTATATTCGGCTGCTCGTGGTATCTGAGACGAAGCCACAGCCTCCAAACAATCGATAGGAACGCATGTTCGCAAGCTTTTAGCTCCTGCGCCCATAAAGTCGAATACATGTCGTAATAGTAACGCCGCCCAATGCAAGTCGTTTTTAGATATCTTCCCCATTTACGCGACATTCAAGTACTCCAGCTTACGCACCAGTCTTTCGAGACTTGATGCTGTTCGCCCGTTCCTTCCTCTCATTGCGCCTGATCCTCTCTTTTCGCTCTTTCCGACTATCCGCCCTCGCATCGTGGGCCGTACCTGTCTTGGCTTCCTTCTTCTCGTCAACCTCGACCAGCCAGTCGTTCTCACCCTCCTTGTTCTTGCCCTTGTAACCCCATTTGGGTACCCACTCGCCAGAAGCCTCGTCGTATACAAGCTTGCCGTCGCGCTTCTTGTCCTTGATACCCTTCTTCGCAGCGAACTTCTCCCACTTGGTCTTCTCAGCAGCTGTAGGGATGGGCTTCTCGCGGGGTAGAGGTGTGGTTGGGGCAGGGAGGACAAGGTGCACGCCCTCTGAGTTTGACTTGATTTCGCAGGTAGAGAGAAGCTGGTTGATGAGGGCCTGTGCAGCATCGCGGGCAGTTGCAGTGAGAGTTGCTTCGTCGGCGCTGGCAGGGACGGGGTTTGGGTCGTTTGCGAGCAGGTTTCCCAGGTCAAAAGTAAAAGGCGTGGGCTTGTTCACGGCGATGGGGCTTTGTCAAGTCAGCAACGGCGAAGTAGGGGACAAAGCAAGCATGCGACGTACAGTCGGCTGGAGACGGTCGAGTCTGCGACGGAAGCTGCGCCGTTGGCGTGAACGTCCATGGCGCCTCCGTTGATTTCGTCGACGAGGTGAGAATGCGTGGGGGAAACAGCACCTAGCGCGACGCCGCCGTCCATTTCTGTGTCTGACATTTTTGAATAGTTTGGGTGGTTTTGGTAGAATTTCACTTTGCGCGCCTGCCAAAAGTTCAGAATAAATTTCGGGTCCGTGCACGAGCGGCGGACCTCCGAGGCTCTGACCATCACAGAATTCGTCTCTAGCATCTCCAATTCGCCCATTGCGGAGGGCCAGCGCCTCGATCACCCGTCATGCCGCCCTCAACATGTCTCCGCAGCCTCTCGCAACTGTCACTTGATGCCGGCGCCCACAGCTGCATCGCCCCGCGCCTGCTACGCCCACAGACAGCCTGCTTTTCCACATCGGCCGCCCGCTATGCTGTGGTACAGAAGAAGAAGGGCATGACCGCCGCCCCAAAGAAGGGTGTCAAGTCTCTGAACACCAAGAAGGGCAGGGGATCCGCAGCAGGCGATTCCGGCAAACGGCCAGCACAAGGAGAGCGGAAAGCCCAGCGCAAGCGCATTGTTCTGAGCAACGACAACGCACTAGAAGTGTCCTCGCTCCAGGACCTCAGCAAGGAAAATGTCCTCAACGAGCAGAATGAGGGCAAGGTCATGGGACTGCCACAGGAAAACGTAGTGGATGCGCTGAGAGCCGTCGAGGCGTTCAAGACGACCCAGGGATGGAGTCTGTTTAGACGGCCGGCAGTGTTGATGAGGAAGGAGGCCATCGAACTCGCGAGACTGTTCAAAGAGGCGGAGAGCTCCAAGAAGACAATACGACGGATTCTGTCTGGACAAAGAATGAGTGGGAAGAGCACATTGGTACTCCAGGGTCTGACGATGGGTATTCTGCGGGACTGGTTTGTGATCAACCTCCCAGAAGGTACGTGTTGCCATGTCAAGCAAGCGGGACTGTACTGACAACTTTCAGCCCAAGACCTTGTCAACGCTCACACAGAGTATGCACCACTCCCGAACTCAGAACCAATGCAGTATACCCAAGACGCATACACTGCGAACCTTCTCCAACAAATTCTCCAGTCGAACGGAGCATTCCTCGCGGCGACGAAACTTAGCACACAACCTGAGCTACCTCTCCCGCTTCCTGCAGGTGCTACACTAAAAGAGCTGGCAGCGCTTGGAATGGCCAACCCCGAGGCATCATGGCCCGTCTTTGTTGCGCTATGGAATGAGCTGTCTCTACCCGGTCGTCCACCTATTCTTCTTGCAGTCGACGGTCTATCACACATCATGCGCCACTCTGAGTACATGTCTGCGGAAGTGAAGCCTATTCATGCTCACGACCTGACTCTTGTCCGCCATTTCGTCGATCACCTTTCAGGTCAAAGAAAATTACCCAACGGCGGCATGGTGCTCGGCGCAACATCGCGATCCAACGCACCCGCTTCCCCAGCGATGGACTACTGCATCGAAGCAGCCGAGGCCCGCCAAAAGGGTGCAGGCAAGCTACCACCATGGAACCCCTACAAGAACGTAGATGCACGCGTGATGGAGGCTCTCAAGGGTCTCCACAACGACTCGACTGAATTTGACATTATCAACGTCGGCGGGCTAACCAAGGAAGAGGCCCGGTCGATCATGGAGTACTATGCTGAAAGCGGCATGTTGCGACACCAAGTCAACGAGGGCTTCGTAACGGAGAAGTGGAGCTTGGCGGGTATGGGGAACATTGGCGAGCTGGAGAAGGCCAGTGTCCGAATGCGGTTGTAGGTGTACTATACTGTATCACGATATGTAAAGCACGTGTAGCAATGTCAAGCATCATCTGGTCTTGCTAATTGCAAAGGTACATCCAAGCCAACAGTCTTTCCCATCGCTCCTATCCATATCATCAGATACTCATCCGCTGTAACGTTTCTGTCAAGAGAGGCTTCCATCACGCCGGCCGTCTGACACGGATGGATGAAAAACACAGGTCTGTTGGTGGCCGGATGATCCTATGAAGATCAGTTTGATACCGCGCATGCAGTTGCTTGTCTCACAGTAATAGTGATGCCTCCAATGACACCAACGTTCTCAGTCTGTGCCTTGAACTGCAGCGGGACCAGATGCTCGTACAAGGTAGTCATGGTTGGGGGATACCGGTGCTGGGGGTCACGAATGCTGATGTACAGCATGGGCACGCGATAGACTTGTGACAAGACAACATCGTAGTCTACAACCGGCTGGGGTACTACGGTGGTGTCGAGAGCTTCCTACCTGAATTGAGCTCTTGTCGGCAGATGTTGGGCACCCACCCACCTCGTCGTGCTCTACTACCTCATCCACTTCAGTAGCGTCTCGATCCTGCACAGCAGGTATACCTGCAGGGCGCGGCAGATGCGTGGTAATGTTGAGATATACGGTCCCATTTCGGTGGATCTTCTCCACGGATAGCCAGTCTTCCTGCGCGCTACCCTTGAGCTGGAAGCGTCGCTGCAGCCCATCGCAGGCGCGCTCAAAGTCTGCGTCGCCGAGATGAGGAAAAGCGGAGAGCATGCTTTTTCGCAATGTTTCGTCGAGACGATTCTTCGCGGAGTGCTCTGGACGAACAGCATGTCATAGCGAGTAAAATGTTGGGCGGTGGCCAGCTCCGGGCCACTCAAGCAGGGCCGCGGGCTCGCCACGCGCAAATCGGCAGGGGTCGAACGCGACTTCCCCGGCTCCAGGGCTTGGCTGCCTGGAACGTCGTCTAAACCTCGAGGCAGCTGAGCGGCCGTTCAATCTCAGTCGAGCTTAGCGGCCCAGAGTCTCCGCCCTTACTACTTGTTTCTATCATTCGCATCACTATGCTGCCTGCCTAGACACTGGCAATCCACGCGCCCGCATTGACCCGTCAACATCTCGACTCCACTGCTCTCCGTTGTTGTTCAAGATGCCGGCGCAGACTGAGAAAAGTCAGCTCAAGCGAAATCGCGTACGTCGCCTGTCGCCTGTCGCACGAGGCCATGATGTGAATGAGGATGGGCGCTGACGCTTCAATTATTGTAGTATTCCCAGGGCGAGGAAGCTGAGCCCAAGAGAACTCGCCACTCGCGCCTGTCGCCGCCTCCTAATGGCCGTCTTAAGCAGGGACCGTTGCCTTCGCCCGTCACCCACAAAGAATCCACTGGAGACGCCTCGGAAGGCTACCAAGAAGGCACACAGAGCCCCCCACCCGGCAAGTCAAGTCAGGCAAAGGGCGGGCTTAGTTCGCCCCCATCCGACACCCAGCCCTTTTCGCAGTTCGTCTACCCACCCGAGAGCCGAACATACGCTGTAGAAGATGAGGAGGACGAAAAGGTCTGGGGCTACCTGGTGCCCATGGAAGGCCAGGCCGAGGATGTCCTTGTCTTGCGCAAGCGAGAGGCCTGTCCCGTGCCTTCCGCGCTCGTTGGCAAGACTGATGGCACAGAGCGTGTAAACAAGGAAGAGTACAAAGGTCAAGAGGAAAAATACGAGAATGAGAAGCAGGAGCGAGGTGTTCCGTCAGGTGGTTACCTTATCGGTCGTCACCGAGAGTGCGGTAAGTTGCGCTACCATAATATCACTCTGATGAACGCTTCTCTGACGATGTCACAGATCGAGTTCTCAACTCACCGACCGTCTCGAACCGTCACTGTCTGTTTTTCATGGAGAAGAAGGGCGGCGATACCATTGCAGTGGTCGAAGACTTGTCTGGCAACGGCACATTTGTCAACGATACTTTCGTCGGACGGAACAAGCGACGCGAACTGCGCGAAGGCGATGAAATTGCCATCTTGGACCAAGCCCGCTACGTCTTCAGGTACCCGTTGAAGCGCAACACCCACCGGTTCCGACAGCAATACACTATGCAAGAGCAATTAGGCAAAGGACATTTCGCTTCGGTATATCTTGCCGCAGAAAAGTCGTCAGGCGTACGGTATGCAGTGAAGAAGTTCGAGAAGCGCACCGGTCCTGGCGAGAAGTCAAAGGTTGAGGGTCTGCAGCAGGAAATTGCCGTGCTCATGAGTGTCAGCCACCCGGCGCTGCTCTGTCTCAAAGACACTTTCGATGAAGACGACGGTGTCTACCTCGTTCTCGAGTTGGCCACTGAGGGCGAGCTTTTCAACTGGATCGTTATGAAACAAAAACTGACCGAGGAGGAGGCACGAAAGGTCTTCGTGCAACTGTTCCAAGCGCTTAAGTACCTGGTAAGTGTTCAGACATCTGTGTGGTTCCTTGCTAACGATTATCAGCATGAGCGCAACATCGTTCACAGAGACATCAAGCCTGAGAACATTCTGCTCACAGACAAGGAATTGTCTATCAAATTGGCTGATTTCGGTCTTGCCAAAATCATTGGCGAGGAATCGTTTACGACTACCCTATGTGGAACCCCATCATGTAAGTCGCCTTTTTACAATATACGATGGCATGCTAACGTTTCTCAGATGTTGCGCCTGAGATACTGGAAAACTCAAACCATCGACGTTACACCAGGGCTGTCGATGTCTGGTCATTAGGAGTTGTACTGTACATCTGCCTGTGCGGCTTTCCTCCATTCTCAGATGAGCTGTACAGTCCAGAGAACCCATATACTCTCTCACAGCAGATCAAGATGGGCCGTTTCGATTATCCATCGCCGTACTGGGACTCTGTCGGCGACCCTGCGCTGGATCTTATTGATCGTATGCTCACAGTCGATGTTGAGCAGCGAATAACGATTGATGAATGCCTGGAGCACCCATGGACTACGCAGGGCAAGATCAGCGTCAACGACAGCACAGACGGTCTTACAGGCGCCATCTCCAAGCTTGATTTCTCCAAACGCAAGGTGCAGCGAGAGCGTACCATGCTCAGCAGCATCAACGACATTAAGGTATCTCGCGTTATCAAAGGCGCTGAAGGCCAAGACCCAGTCAAGGTGTATGAGAAGAACGGAGTTGAGAACGGCACAAAGATGAACGGCAAGACTCACGGCGTTGCAGAGGTAAGACCTGCCGATCAGCGAGATCCCGAGGAGTTTGTCGAGATGGGCGGCAAAGGCGACCAGACGCTGTATTCAGAAGAGGATGACGGTTCCCGTTATGCGACGGACCAGAGCCTTGCATCTGCACAGAGCAAAGGGAAGATCAACTAGGGCAGCATTGGAAGATGGTGTGATATTTCATTCAAGCGGAGCGTCTGGCGTCTTGCGGAGTTTAGTTGTTATGATCAACAGGAGTTCTACAGCAGTACAGGCGGACGTGTAAAATAGTGGGTTAACGGCAAGCACACGTTTTGCGGTCTAGGTCTTTCCACCGAGCATAGCGTAGTAAAGAGTAAATTCTGCACCATGACGATATCTGCTTTTGGGTCCTGGATGAGGTGATGTACCCTCGAGCCAATGACACGAAACAGTGTACGATGACAGCAATCTGCTTCGCATGGTCTGTCAGTGGTGCCACCAGCCATTCTCTCCTTGTCAGGTCGGGGACGCTAGTATCCGCATGCCGGTCCCTGCCAAGACGTCGACACCGACAGTCCAGTCGGATACCGCCCTGTACGGCAGAGGCGACGACTCATTTGTATGATTGGATACCCTGGTCCATGCGCGCCCTCGACTTCTGGGAAATTTATTGAGGCGCGTTCCCCGTCAACATTGTCCTTCAACCACGCTTTCACTCCTGTCGTTGCTTCTTGTTGCCCATCATGGGTTTTCTCGCCAACGTCGCCGGCCCCCTTGGCAACTTTACCTCCAACTCGTCCACGCCCGTCATCGTCGCCGCCGGCTTCGCCTCCTTTATCCTGATCGCCGTCGTCCTCAATGTCTTGAAGCAGCTGCTGCTCAAGAACCCCAATGAGCCGCCTCTCGTCTTCCACTGGCTGCCCGTCATCGGCAACACCGTCACATATGGCATGGACCCGTATGCGTTCTTCTTCGCCAACCAGAAGAAGGTGTGTAGGACGTGCAATGGCCGAATTGAACACAACTGACTGAAAGTAGTATGGCAACGTCTTCACCTTCATTCTCCTCGGTCGCAAGATGACGGTGTGCCTGGACACCACTGGCAACAACTTTATCCTCAACGGAAAGATCAAGGATGTCAATGCCGAGGAGATCTACTCCCCACTCTGCACACCGGTCTTTGGCAAGGATGTCGTCTACGACTGCCCTAATTCGAAGCTCATGGAGCAGAAGAAGGTACGCATGTCGTCTTCTGACCACGTCAATGCTAACACAAAGACAGTTTGTCAAGTATGGTCTCACCCAAGAGGCTCTTCGCTCCTACGTCACTCTCATCACACAAGAATGCGAAGACTTCATGAAGCGCCACGAGACTTTCAAGGGGCAAAAGGGCACTTTCAACGTCCCCAAGGTCATGGCCGAGCTCACCATCTACACCGCCTCTCGTTCGCTCCAGGGTGAGGAGATCCGCAAGTCGTTCGATTCCAAATTCGCTGAGCTGTACCACGACCTCGACATGGGCTTCTCACCCATCAACTTCATGCTGTCGTGGGCCCCGCTTCCCCACAACCGCGCACGCGACAACGCACGAGAGACGATGATCAAGCTATACTCTGAAGTCGTTCGCAAGAGGAGATCGGGTGCGGCCAAGAAGGACTCACACGACATGATCTGGCACCTGATGGACTGCAAGTACAAGGACGGCACACCAGTTCCTGAGCATGAGATTGCCGGAATTATGATTGCGCTGCTCATGGCTGGTCAACACTCGTCATCCTCGACCATCTCCTGGATTCTGCTACGCTTGGCACAAAACTCACACCTGGTAGAAGAACTCCTTGCTGAGCAAAAGTCTATTCTTGGTGAAGACCTTCCACCTCTGACCTACGAAGACCTCCAGAAGCTACCCCTCCACGCTCAGGTCGTCAAGGAAACCCTTCGTATTCACGCTCCGATCCACTCCATCATGCGCAAGGTCAAGCAACCCCTCGTTGTCGATGGAACCAACTACGTCGTACCCACCACCCACACTCTCATGTCTTCGCCTGGTTTCTCCGCTCAGCTCGACACCCACTTTGTCAACCCCGCTGTCTGGGACCCGCACCGATGGGACCCCGAGCACCAACAGTATGACGAGGAGCGCGACGATGCCGACCAAGAAAAAATCGACTATGGTTGGGGCGTTGTTTCCAAGGGAACAAACTCTCCCTACCTGCCTTTTGGCGCTGGAAGGCATCGTTGCATTGGTGAGCAGTTTGCTTACCTTCAACTGCAAACCATCCTCGTAGCATTCGTGCGCGAGTTCAAGCTGAGGAATGTAGGTGGCAGCAAGGACATTGTTGGCACCGACTACTCGAGTTTGTTCTCCAGGCCATTGGCTCCTGGTATTGTGGAGTGGGAGAGGAGACAGTAGAAGCTGTAATGACTTCTCTTCTTTCCACTTTTTACGACGCATTTCGGGTCTTAATGATGGGTGGATGTAGATATTGGGGCTTTTCAGGCATGAGATTTTGGTTCTGTTCATGTGAACATAGACTTTGGGATTAGTATCTTAGTTAATACCTTAGGGCATTTGAGGATAAGATGTAATGAAGACAACATAATAGTTTCGTGTGCGCTTAAACATGTAATATGTTATTCGAGTTGAATGCCGAGTAAGGCCGGATTAGTTCCATGTTGGTATAGCCGAGGAGATGTCGAAACCTTGCGGTTGGTCTAGCGGAACCTGGGGCACACGCATCATCATTCGACCATTACCTTTATACGTGTATTGTCAGTCTCGCTATAAAGCATCGATTCCCGCAATTGCCTTTTCGTACCGACCAATCCATTGCATCATTTACGTGAGCAATTGAACAGACAAGCGAGGAGCTGTGAGTTTGGGATTCTGCTAAGGTTACTGGAAGTCGCAATTCTGTGCAGTGTAACACGAAGTATATATAAACACTTATTTAGTCGAGTTCCGTCAAAGGAAGAACAGAAGAACAAGAAGAGATGGACGATATTCAGAGACTAGCTGGAGATTACCCATGGGTTCAAACGCCGCTGGTGGTGAGTGCACCAATGCGACTGATCGCTCTAGCGGACATGGCTGTTGAAGTGTCGAAAGCCGGTAAGTCATGGGAGAAAAGAGCTAAATCTGTATCACCTTTCAATCCACATAACTAATTCGTTGACTTACTAACGAATACGCACAGGCGGAATTGGGTTCATAGGCGCAGGAACAGATGTCTCAGACCTAGAATCCCACGTCCGCCACGCACAGGAACTACTCAAAAGCACCACGTTACAAACACGGCATGGCACCTTACCAATCGGTATCGGATTTATCAACTGGGGAGCGAACCTCGAGATGGCTATCCCCATTATCGCCCGACACCGACCTGCAGCAGTTTGGTTCTTCGCTCCTTCCTCCATAATCTCGCTCGTGCAATGGACAGAAAAGAGTAGAACTGCTTCCCCAGAAACGAAGATCTGGGTCCAAGTAGGTAGTGTGACAGAAGCTGTCGAAGTAGTCAAACAAGTGCAACCAGACGTCCTCGTTGTGCAAGGAACAGATGCAGGAGGCCATGGCTTAGTAAAAGGGGCAAGTATCGTAACGCTGTTACCAGAAGTCAAGGACACATTGGAAGAATATTTCCAGAAAACCCAAACTCGGCAAAAACCAATCCTTATAGCCGCAGGAGGAATTTCCGACTCCCGCACCTTCGCCGCCGCCCTGACCCTCGGCGCCTCAGGTTGCATCTTAGGAACGCGTCTACTTGCCACGCCTGAAGCCAACATAACCCAGGGCTACCGCTCTGCTGTCCTACGCACCACCGACGGCGGCCAAAGCACTGTTCGTACCAAAGTTTACGACTCGCTACGTGGCACAAATTGGGCTGAGACACACAATGCGCGCGGGATCATTACGCAGAGCTATGTGGATGCAGTAGAGAAGGGGATGAGTCAAGAGGAGAATACAAGGCTGTACAAAGAGGAGATGGAAAGGGGGGATGAGGGGTGGAGGCAGGATGGAGGGAGAATGACGGCGTATGCTGGGAGTGGGGTGGGGTTGGTTCGGAAGGTTATGCCAGTTGGTGATGTGATTAGAGAGGTTAGAGATGGGGTTGTGGGTGTGTTGGAGAGGGTGGAGAGGAGGGCGAGGATATAGTGTGAACTCGCAAGATGGAGATGTGATTCATCCAAATATCAGAGATGTACATATAAATACATGTATGTTTTGTCGTTCGTTTCTCTTCAAGAACAATTGGAAACACGGCGTGGGTTGAGATGCGAATGTACGAAGCTAGGATCGTCGCCCAGATATTTTGACACTTGTGAAAAACAGAGGAGTACGTAAGCAGTACTCACTCGTGCGCCTCCAGACCCTACCGCCCATATAATCCTGAAGTCAAAGTTCATCCCTGATTCACACTATGCTTCTCCCTACAACTCATGCAATCTTACATCAGACGAGCTTCTGATT
>Ga0058698_10001104_pt1 | contig 12816 bp, 8 predicted proteins | sample AgamicAsSfe_FD_67288 | JGI IMG/M metagenome (GOLD analysis project Ga0058698, IMG submission 67288) | Agave microbial communities from Guanajuato, Mexico - As.Sf.e | ecosystem: Host-associated > Plants > Phyllosphere > Phylloplane/Leaf | place: Guanajuato, Mexico | collected 2012-05-30
CCGAGGTAGGTGATGCACAGTTGTTCGCCATCTGCAATTTCTCTTGCAGTCCTGAACTTCCATTCCCGCCCTTCCCGCTTCTTGCTTATGTTGGGCTTGCAAGAGTGATTGAAATAGCTGGCGGCTGGATATAACGAATAGCCCATATATTCTTCTCCGTCTTCGCCTCCAGCTCGTATGCCGAAGGAGTTGTGACTTGTAGCATTCATGAGTACCTGGCACACATCTCCTGTACAGCTTGGCAGAAGATCGCGTGGCACAGTAGCTACCAGCTGCAAAAATGCATTGCAGTGTGCCTCAAGGTCTCCGTTGTCCTTATATGATTCCGGGTCCATGGCAAGGGTCGCAACCTCTTGCTCCCACTGTTCCGGAAATTGTTGATGGAATAGGATTCCCGAGAGCAGATAGACCAGAATGTCTGGATCTACAGGCTGAGTCCAGACATGATGTAGCGCCTTGCGGTATTCTCTGTCCGCCTTGATGCCCGGCCCTGAGTTCGAAGCATTCGAGCTCCTGGCCTGGCGGTGCAAGGCCGCGAGTTGTTCCGCCTCTTCCCACGTCGACAACACAGCCTGCTCGCCGGGTTTTGAACCAACGGCGGCCTGGCTGAGTGTGCTTACAATCGACTTGCTCTTCGATCTGACGAACGTTTCAAGTCCCTGCCATGATTCTACTCCCAAAGGTCCTTCATCTTCAATCCATTGTTCGTTGCATGCCGTTGAGCAAAAGACCTTGCCAGAGTCGCTGTCGCGCACAGGTAGCGTCCGTCCGCGATCGTATCCAAAGCATTGCGCGCAGACTTCTTTCCGGTACTGTCGAAAGATCACATGCGCCGCGGGTCGAGGAGAGGTCAGCACATGAGTATTGGCTGAGATTCGACCGAGAGCGAGGACTCCACGGCCGGCGCCTGGAATGTCCTGCACCGTTATTAGATCCGAGGAAGGTGGCATAACGAATTTAGAAATCCTTGAGGATTTTCACGCGGGCACAGAAAGCCAATGCTGATCTTCCCGGGGATCAACGGCAATTTTTGCTAAAAGAGACTGGACGAAAGTGTAGCGGTACTCTCTACGGCGACTGGTAGTTCTATCTTGATCCTCACGAATGTATACACTTGATTATGGACGGCCCCATTGAGCCGTGTTTCATCGGAAGCTAACGTATTGGAGGTCACTGGATGGTTTCAACATGTCGTGACAGGCCACAAAGATACGGGAAAGCAACACGGCTTGAAGGGGCTGCCCTGATTCCGCGTGTAAATTTGGACGATGAAGCCGACCAATGTTTCAGTCCAATGCATAATCATGTGTGGCAGCGAGTCTTGTGCTCTGTGAGATGCCCATGCTCTTGTCCACGCTATTATCAGTCCATGAACATAAAGTGAGCAGACATCGAAGACTCAAGGGTCATTCAACAGGAGCCGTCCGATGATACACGGAAATTTGAGTACAGACCGCATGGTTTAGATGCTACCTCGGCTAACTTCAACAACAATAGCGAAGGAAATATCTAATACATCTTCACAACTATGATCTATGGAGAGTATGGAAACGCCTATGCTTAACCATAGTAGCTGCATATCAATCGCAATACCCTCCGTTGTAATTGAATGATATCGTGTCAAACCCAGAGCTGATGTCTCGTATGCAAACTTATGCCGAAGCGCTGTGACGCCCAGCTCCACCTGGCGCTACGAATTGCATCATCGCCTCTTCTCTCACTGAAGACGCCAGTCGCTATGAGTCCATGTTTAGACACATTACAACAATTACATCGATCTATTGAACACCCTGCAAAATGCACATACTAGTACATAAACCCATCACGTCATTCTGGATCCAAGAACTGACAGTAATACCAGGTCACCAACGACGATGGCCCACCATCAGCTCAAGCATCTCCATACATCCTAGCATTTGTGCAAGCTCTGGAGAAAGCAGGACATGTCGTCTCAGTCATTGTCCCTAATACCCAACGCTCATGGATCGGTAAAGCACATATCGTTGGCCAGGACATTCAGACGTCATTCTACTTCCCTCCGGCCACGAATCCAGAAACTCACATCGAAGGCTACACTGAGAAAGACAATGGCACCCATCCATGGGTGCTCGTCAACTCGACTCCTGCTAGCTGCTCCCAGCTGGGTCTCAATTGCTTCTTCCAGGAACGAGGACCCGTAGATCTGGTAATCTCAGGTCCCAACTACGGCCGCAATACGAGTTCGCTCTTCGCATTGTCATCGGGTACCTTGGGCGCCGCTCTCGAGGCCACGCAGTGCAACTATCGTGCGATTGCATTGTCCTTCGCTTTCACCGATCGTAGCAATCTGCCCGAAGTCGTGGCAGAGAGCTGCCAACAAGGTGTACGAGTTTGCGAGTGGCTCGCCGCCAACGCCACCTGGGGCGACTCTAGGTTGTACAGCGTGAACGTTCCTGTGAAGAAGGGCGTTCTGCAGAGCAAAGTCAACTGGACGAAGATGCTGCGAAACACTTGGGGGCAGGGCGCATGCTTCCAAGAGTTGCCTCAAGACGGCGTTGTGGACGATGCCGCAACCGAGGAAGCGAAATTGAGGAAGCAGGAAGGCGAGAAAGGCAGTGCAAGCACCACTGCTGAGGGTGGGAAGTGGGCAAACAGGCATTTCAAATGGGCACCTCGCTTCACTGATGTGATGGAGAGTTCTAGGAAGGCTGGACCGGGATGGGATGGTTGGACGGTCATGGAGGGAGAGACATCAGTCACATCTTTGAGAGCGAACTTCGAGTCTGCAGGAGGCTTCGAGGGAGAGTTGAAGCTGTGAGATGACATGTGACATCGCTCCAACGACAAGCACCTGATTTGAGGTGCCAAACATGGCGAGACGTCTAGAAACATACAATGCATTCTTCAGTACCAGCATGCACGCTTCATCTTTTACGCCAATGATCGGAATTGTAGCCATACCTCTGACGGACGCCCAATAGTAATCGATTGTGCCAAGATGAATACTGCCAGATCTAGGCTCCTGTAGATCATGATAGTAGACGGGTGCCTGGTATTTCTATAGATTGCAGCGAGCTTGGCTTGCATCTAGCCGAGCGTCAAAATCAATATGCTTACAAGCGAGTCAAGCGACCACGTCGATCTCCGAGTCCAGCAAGCAAGCGAGTTCGAGTAACTTCGCTACCACAGTAAAGTCCAGGCAGCTTGGCAAGCACTTTGTATTTATCTAGTACGCAGCGGCACGGTATCAAAGGTTGTTCACCAAGATTTGCGAGGAACGAATTAGGCTCTTTTCACCGGCTAAAATCTAATGTCAAGTACGTGGAAGGTGTAGCTCTCCTTACTTGTCTCTGAAACCCGATAGGGGAGGGATGCACCTTTGCCGGGTACGATTTACGAGAAAAGCAATTGGCACACTTGTTCGCTGAGGTACCTTTCCCAACAAATCGCCCAGGAGGTAGGATGTAGAGCCTGTACTCAAGCGAGAATTTAGGGACTGATAGTGGACATTCATTACTACACATTTTGTCGCTTAGTAAGTCGTGAGAGTAATTATGCTTAAAGGATTGATAGGTAGGGTTGAGCCCTAACCGTTTGCTCCAATCTTCAAAACCACGTGGATGAATCGCGGCACTCACCATCTGTGCCATGAATCACGGCACGGGTGGGTGCCGTGGAGATAAATGTCCCGTGGAAAACACGAGTCGCAGGTTCCAGATCAAGATCTCGTGGATCGCAATATTTCAACTGCCACAACTGCTGTTACTCGAACATCGTGCGACATCTAATTATACCTCGGGTCCGTACATTCGTGACGTGATCCATCTGAGTCGATGCTGCGTCGCGCGACCTGGTACGCCACGCCGTGTATTCATGCGCGTGTGCATATGTTACCCACTTTTGTACAGTCGAATGACTTCCTTATCATTAAAATTACCCCCGCTGTAGAGAGTCAGAGACTAGTACTGTGTCGCTGAGACTCCTAAAACCTGCTGCCGCTCTCTCGTACTCGACCCGGATTTCTCCACGCCATATCTTGTAGCGCAATCGGTTCCTCCTCGTGTGAATAACGGGTAAGGCGCTCCTTACTCGGTGTTGGCGACCAGGCTCTATCATCGCTTCCAGACTCTCCCACTGTGTCGAGTGATCCTTCGAACTGCTTGCGGTTCGCAGAGAAGGCGCCCGGGTCGGCCACTGTGACCGATGTCGATCGAACAACAGTGATAGTCTTATCGCCTCCGAAGGATGTCAGAGTGTTGCCTTGGCCTGGTGTTGCGCGTCCTCCTGATTTTCCTCCTGACTTGAATGCGCGTGATGCAGAACTGCTTCCGAGATACCGCCTGAAAAAGACTCGTAGGGAGGGTGCGGCGGCGCACATGATACCAAGCTGTAGTTCGAGCTGCGCCCAGAGGAAAAGATCAAAGATGTTCTTGCTGACGTCGGAATCATGACCAGTGACTAGGGCAGTGCGTTAGTAAAGGAGAGTTGGAATGCATGCCTTTGAAACTCACTCATGAGGTAGTAGGTCCGCACACCACTGGCAGCGACGACAAGTAATCCAAGGCAGAAGATAATGTTGAGCGCAATCTTCTGCGCCCTCGGAACGGAGAAGTGCCATGTGATGATACACGGTAGTGCAACGGAGTACAGGTCACTGGCTGCAGCGAACACACCAGCCAGAGTGTTGATGATCTTGGTGTCCAGGCAGGTGTACTGCTGAGTTGTAGCATAGACTGGGTCGAAGGCTTTCCAGTATGCTTCGGTCGGTGTGCAATTGATGAGAAGCATAATACAGAAAGCGATGGTGTATGCGACCGTGAAGCCGATGGCGAACAACACTAACCATCTCCATAGCTTGTTATACGTTCCTGCGACCAAGCGACGGTAGAAAAGCAGGACTGACACCTTGGTAAAGCCTCCGCAGACAAGGAAGGCAAACTCTGCGAGCCATAGACAAAGTGCTAAGGGCTCGCGCTTGCCTGGCGCGATGTCCCAAATGTGTCTATCACCTTGAGCCCAGGTGACATAAACTATTGTGACGGCTGTGAACATGACTGAAGCCAGCCATCCTGGTAATAGAATTGCCTTGCGATTGTCAGCTATAGGCTGTCACATCGGTTATGCAGTGCTTACATCGTCTAAGCCAAGCTTGCCTGCATGGCCTCGTATACGCAACCAGAATCGCATGGCGACCATCAACGTAGCGGCACCGAAGGTGATACCGGCGAATATCGGCATCCATGTCCTTCGAACTGGGTCGACATAGTTGGGCTTTGGCCAGGAAAGCACATCGGCTGGTGTTAGATTGATGATATTGCCAGGCATAATGAACAAAAGAGTGACATAAGGTGAGAACGGCGCGTGTGCAGAACTGGCAGGGGCCTAACTGCAGATTATAGAGTGAAGCACGTGGGGCGAATGCTTGTACCTTAGCAGCCTCGAGGCAGCTCACTGACGCTGCAACCAACGGGGGTACATACCACCCGAGCCTCATGTCTCACTGGGCGAGTGATCATCGTTCAACGCCAGTGCGATTTCGCACGAGCTCACAGACTCGGAAGCATCGGGCCTGGTGACCAGACCCCAAAGTACAAGACCAGCCTGACCAGGTCTAGGTGTCATAGCTTTCTGGTCGACGTCGGATGCTGCACCAGTGTAAACGACCTTTAAGTCCAACAAAGATTAAGCTTTGATACGCGCTTACACGGAAGGACTAGGCTCGCTAGGCTGAAGCCTGGATCCTTGTGCAGAGAGACCCTGTAGAAATGCCGGCATGCTGTTCGCTAAGTCGCTCCACTTCTCGGGCGGGTCTCAAAAACAAACTAGGATTGCTCTTCAGCCGTAGGGATTAGGAGGTAGATCAAATTGAGTGCAATTGTTGGGGTAGTTCTGTCGCTCAACCTCACGTCAGGGCTCACGTCTTCAGGTGCGTAGCGAGTGTAACCAGCTGCAAACGAGGCGGGTGTCGCCGCAATCATCCCTACTCGGAGCATCACTCTCATTCTGGCGTCAACCCTAAGGATAATATACTTCGGCAGAGTGAATCCTTCGAACTCTCGTACTTCGTAAGTTTCAGAAGAAGTAGCTGTTGCATCGCGGCTCAGTCCCAATTAGTGTAAGCCGAAGGATCCTTCGTGCCATTTTTCGAGCCGATGTTACTTCTCTGAGGTAGTTAGACTATACATACCAGTTTGGGATGGGTCGAATCATCGGCGATGTAGATCTGGCCGCCGAGTGCCATCAGGTCGGGTCATCTCTGCCACTTTGGATGTCAGAGTCAGCTTGCTCCTTAGTCGTGATCTCAAAAGGCGATCGAGCTACGCCACCAACGTGCGATGACACCGTTTCACAGTAGATACAGTGCAGTCCGGTCGCCTTCCCATCATCCGGTCAGTCGTCTAATTGTCGCGTTTCATGCCGGATTACAGACCATTTAAGCCACCATCGAAACGGTTCCCAGGCCCGTGCGGCTATTGGCCGGATCTACTGCCAAATGCGGTTAATCCCCGTAGTCGCTAAAAGCGTCGGCATATGGCGAACGAGCAGCGAGAATTAGTATATCAGGAAAGCCTTGTAGCCGTGGTGCCGTGCAAGCAAACAGTCTAGTTGTGTATGCGATTGGTCTAAATGCTTTAGTCATGCTTGACAGTGACTGAAACTGATCAAAGCCTCCTGTACTTCGCATGAGGCGATCTGCGAGCTCCATGATTGTAGCGTCCGGGATGTCTAGCCCGCGAACATATCCGAGCCCCTTCTCCACTCGGCGATCAGGACACTCGTCTCCACCTGTTGGTTGGCAAATCAGTACGGCATTCAATTTTGCGAACTGGGCTTGCGGGCTCGCAAGAGCGCATGTAGGGGTAGTTGGGCTGAGCAGGACTGTGCGTACCCTGAGATCCTCGACAATTGCATCCACTTTGATATCCGCTCGGTCATAGCCGAATGGGTCCTCAAGCTGCAGAGTGACGGTGTTAGTATCAAGGCCACAGCGCGGTGAGCACCGTTTCCGAAAAGAAAATTATTCAGGAATAAGAACAAAGTCCATTGACATACCTGCCCTCCAATAGCGTCGATTCCTGGTAAGTGTCAGCACACACGAGAACCATTCACTATCATGGAGAATGATGAGCTTACCGTATAGCGTGAACATGACGAGGCTGACCAATACCACTGCGTACCAGCCCATTTCCTCCACAAGCGCGAAAGGCAGGACGCCACCGAACAGTGCCAGTACCTGGCGCATGTGGATAAGGTAAGCCACTGGTATAGGCGTCAGGTGTATTGTCTCCATGCTGCCGTACGCGGCCACCAGTTGATTCAATTGAACGGTCATTTGGCTAGCTTGCGGCGAGTGGAACCAGCCTCGATCGTGGGCACGTTTGATGTAGCCCTCGATCTTGATGCTCAACTGCAAGAGCAGGCCCAGACCTTGATCCTCGAATCCTCGAATCCTGGAAGGAAGAAGGTCTTCATACTCAGGCCTATGGACAGATGTGCTCTCCCGACGATGGCGTTCACGGTCTGTGCTTGACTTGTCAAGCAAAAATGGTATGCTCCCGGTTCCCCATTCTGCCCGCAAATGGTTCTTGGCTGCGTAGATCATGGCCAGAAGCGTCCTCACTGCCTGTTCGGTATCGGCACGTTCCTCTGCCGAGGATTGTTTGCCATTCACATGTGAGCAGGCAAGGAATGATCGTGTAAGGTTGCGAATGCAGGTTTCTATCATTGTCATGTGCTGATTTCCCTACAGCTGCCATTAGCCTTCGTCGGCTCTGGTGGGCACGAAGAGCAACATACCTGCCAGAATCGGTCGTAGCTTGTCTGATTGCGGAAAACCAGCATGAGGCCAACAACGATTGACAGAGAAGGGATGATGCTGTTTGGTAGGCCAATATGGTCATCGCGTACTTGATCAATGTACACAATCAACGCCGCCCATGTTGCATGAAGAATCACTGCAAGCGCGATGTCGGCATGAATGGCCCCTTTGATGAAGCGAAGCACGAGTGGCCACCTCCGAGGCTTTTTCCTTGTCGAGTGATACAAGGGGAATGTAGGCGAGCGAACGTGCATTCGCGGACGAACCGTATTCATGTTCGGCGGTCAGTTCGTACTCCAGCGGCTCGGTGCAGGGTTCAATGTCAGTTTTTGATATGAAGCTTCGCCGTAAGAGTCTCTCTCTGTTATGGCGGTGTAATATGAGTTGGTCCGAGGAAGCGAGGAAGGGACAAGGTGGTGCTGATAAGGAGGCAGCTATCCGATTTCGTCTTAGCGCGGGGCACGCATGTTTCGACTTTCAGCACGTGAAATGCGCATACGCAAGTATGTGGTTCAGTGATATTCGTCAGGGCGGCTCGAGGCCGAGTGGTATCGCGTTTAAGGGTCCACGAATAGTCTTTCACAAAGGCGACTCAAAACTCGCGAGCACGTCTTCGATTACGCCCTCGACTGTGATGCCCTCAAGTATTCGTCCAACAGCACTGGGATCACTGCCCCACTGCAGACTCTTTTCTGTACTTGAATTCGCCAGGACCAATCTGTGAGGATAGATCTTGTGTGCAGCCAGCACCACAAGAGAAGGTGGTACGTAGTCCAAGCCGTGAAGTGGAGCCAACGCGCTGGAGAGCGTCCTTAACTGCTTCGTCGCTGTAGCCGTGACACCACTTGTGACATAACGACTTGTGCGCATGAACAGCACAATATTGTGAAGATACGAAGCCACTTCGCCGGTCATGCGGACTTTACGTGCTTGCTCGCGAAGGGTTACCACGTCTGCTATGGGCATCGTCGGGTCTAGACCCTTGCCGAGTTCACCGTCTGTGTACGCAAGTCCGTCATCTGAGGAATGGAAATGCGACATGCAGAACATATCGTTGAGGTGGTGGGTGAGCCTCGCGCCTGTACGTGACATGATGCCAATGAATAAGAAGTCCTTTGGTGCTGTGTGCATAGCCGTGCGTGTGAACACTCGTCTGGTCCTAAGAAGCTCTAGCACCTGCACCTGGACACCGGTGTCTGCCATGTCCAGATCTGCGGCTATCACCACATTGGCGATCCGGCGGCTTTCCAAGTCATGCGATGGAGAAGGACTCGACGATTTCCTCAGGCTGGAGAAACCCACACCGAGTGCAGCCGTGGATCGCTGGTCGTGGAGACCTTCAACTTCATCAGGATCTTCGTGGCTCTCAACAAGTAGTGCCTCGTTCAAATCGTCTACAGTGGTTCGTGAGTCGCAGGTGATTGAGACCGCCTCTAGGCCAAAAGTGTGTGTACAGATTGCACGCAGCTCGTCGCGAAGGTCCAGTGTCGACGGCGTATCTGTTGAGAAAAGACAGTGCTCTTCGGCAACCAGTGATGCGAGTACTGCCAGTTCCAGGTCATCCAATTGCTGGATGGTCGCGTCCATTGTGGCGGTCGATCGCTCTTGGTGACAGCTATTAAAGGCTGCTCGGTAGAGCCTGGGGACGCGTCCAGCTAATTTTGAGAATATCAAGTCATCCAGATGGTTATTAGTGTAGTATGCGCTTTTGAGATTGTACCTGACACGATAACAGGGGTGTTATATGTGTGATGAAGAGTGACACTGTACACATACTCAGACGAAACGGCACAGACCAGCCTTGGTCGCAACGCCCGCTCTGGCTTGCTTGCTCCATCTCCATGTTGCCGACTTGAGCTTCAGCACAACACAGCACTTCCCTTCGCAACACCACCGCACCCGTGACATGCCCATGCACACTTGAGTCGCGGCAATGTCCAAGCCAACCGCCGATTGGGAGCGCATCGGCGACCGCTTCTACCGCAAGACCCAGCTCTACACATCTGTCTTCGACCCGGACTTGGAGATCGAGAACTATGTCGTCACTGGAGCTCCCTACAGTGGTGCTGTAGGTAGGCACAACGAATGCGCCGTCTCGAGCAAGGCTGACTAGTACAGCAATCTACCGAGATGCAAGCAAGATCTACTCCTTCCGCGGCGCCCAGACTGCCAAATCCACCATCGACATATACAGTTGCGCCGGCAAGCTGATTCGCGAAATTCACTGGGACAAAGGCGGCATAAGAGGATTGGGATGGTCTGAAGATGAGAGACTGCTGGTCATTACGGAAGATGGGACGGTGAGAAGCTATGCAGACCTCCAGGGTGACTTTACGCCATTCAGCCTGGGTCATGGCGCAGAAGAGCATGGGGTGCAGTCTTGCAAGTTCTGGTCCACTGGATTCGCGGCGCTCCTGGGAGATAATACTGTGGTCATCGTAACGAGATACGACGAGCCTCGGCCGCAGGTTCTTTCGGCTCCTCCGTCTGGCGAGGTCGTCTCGTGGGCTGTCATCGCACCTGAACACACGTCCTCTCGCTCGGTGGAAGTCATACTCGCGATCGGCAGCACCATTTACGTGACCGATGCAGCCGAGTGTGAAGATCGTGGGCTGGAGGCCGGACCTTTCCGACACATTGGCGTTTCGCCGAATGGAGAGTTCATCGCACTGTACACCGACGACGGCAAAGTCTGGGTGATCAGCAGCGATTTCCAAAACCGCTTCAGCGAATACAACTCGAAAGTCAAGACTCCACCAAGGGACCTGCAGTGGTGTGGCAACAATGCTGTGGCCCTCGCTTGGGAGGACGAGGTCCACCTGGTTGGGCCTAACGGCGCAGCTACTGAATACTTCTACAACTCATTTGTCCATCTTCTTCCAGATGTTGATGGCTTGCGGGTGCTCACGAACGACGTATGCGAATTTGTACAGAAGGTGCCCGAAGCCTCCGAGGAAGTATTCAGGTTGGGCTCGACATCGCCTGGCTCGGTTCTACTGGATGCCGTCGAGCAATTGGAGAAGAAATCGCCTAAAGCAGACGACAACATCCAGCTCATACGCCCAAACCTGGACGAAGCTGTAGATGTGTGCATCCGAGCTGCAGGCCAGGAGTACAGTGTTCACTGGCAGAAGCAGTTGCTGAAAGCAGCGTCCTTCGGCAAGTCAGTGTTGGACTTCTACAACAGTGACGACTTTGTTGACATGACCGAGTCATTACGAGTGCTGAATGCGGTGCGCTTCTTCGAAGTAGGATTGCCGCTATCGTACGACCAGTATGTCAGGTTGACTCCCGAACGACTCGTCCAGCGATTGGTCAATCGCCAGGATTACTTGCTTGCACTTCGGGTCTCCGAGTTCCTACACCTGCCCGTCGACAGAATCTATGTACATTGGGCGCGACAGAAAGTACGGACATCGACGACAAACGAGGACATGATTTGTGAGGAAATCGTCCAGAAGCTGAAAGGCAAACGGGGCATCTCATTTGAAGAGGTTGCCCGTGCCGCTTACGACGAAGGAAGAGGCAAACTTGCGACTGATCTTCTCGAGCACGAGCCAAGAGCAGGCAAACAGGTGCCCTTGCTCTTGAGTATCGGCGAAGACTCTGTTGCACTCGACAAGGCTATCGAGAGCGGTGATACAGATCTCGTCTTCCACGTGCTGTTGAGTGTCAAGCGCAAGGTCCCTCTGGCTACATTCTTCAGAACAATCAATAGTCGGCCCGTGGCTACTGCAATTGTCGAATCATCGGCAGTTGACCAGGACCGGGAATTACTCAAGGACTTGTACTACCAAGACGACCGTAGAGCGGATGGCTCTAACCTGCTACTCTCCGAGTCTCTTGCCGCCAGCGACGTCAACCCTGCCACCGATAAGCTCAAGATGGCGGCAAAGCTCTTGCGCGACAGCAAGGAACATGCGACGCAAGTCGCGGCACTCGAGGATGCTCAGAAGCTACTACGCTTCCAAGAGGCGTTTGAGAAGGATCTTAATGAGCGCTTCGTGGGCTTGTCCGTCAACGAGACCATCAGCAAGCTGATCAAGATGGGCAATATGAAGCGCTCGCAAAAGGTTCAGACGGAGTTCAAGGTGTCTGACAAGACCTACTGCTGGATACGATTGCGAGCCCTGGTCGTTAGGAGAGACTGGCGAGAATTGGAAGAGATCAGCAAGACACGAAAGAGCCCGATCGGGTGGGAGGTGAGTGCAATACATGATGGCTTCCGCATTTGAGGACATCTGACTGACTGTGACTAGCCATACTTCAACGAGAGCCTGGGCGCCGGCAACCCCAAGGTTGCTTCTTTGTATATCCCGAAGTGCACGACTCTCACCATGCCAGAGCGCGCCGAGATGTGGATCAAATGTGGGATGATTTCCAAGGCTGGAGAGGAGGCACTGAAGGCCAAGGATCGCAATATGCTTGAGGACCTTCGAACCAAAGCGACAGGCAACTCTGCGCTGGACATTGATCGCATGATCGCGCAACTACAGAGAGGTCGTTGATCGGCATCTCCTCATGAATCGTGGTGCAGCCGTGGTAAAATGCCGGCTGCTTTCACCCCGCAGACGACTTGGACGTCGGTTGTTGATCAAACGTCGATTGCCGGGGTTGTTAAAGTATATACCCGGAGAAATAATATACTAGATGTGTGGAGACAGACAACGGTCACAACTGTCGTGCTCGTGATTGCTAATAAATACCGAGTAGAACACGTCTCGCTCTCGTGCTGGTTTCTTGAAACTTTCTTTCAGCCATCGTTGTAGTCTCGTGCCAATCGAACTTTTGAACAACCCCAACACATCACCTCAACATCCATATTAACGATGTATCTCCAAAAAATCTTGTCCCTCGCCTCCCTCGCCCTCTTCACCAGCGCCCAAAACACTTCTGTCCCCGAACCCCCAGCCCCAGGCCTCACTTTCCTCTACACAGCCTTCGTAGAATGCGAAAACAGCCTCTACGAGTCCCAGGGCCCGCGCGGAATCCGCAAAGCCATCCCCATCATCGGCGGC